>Ga0115844_100520_pt1 | contig 11138 bp, 10 predicted proteins | sample InSIn1gowninarea_FD_83858 | JGI IMG/M metagenome (GOLD analysis project Ga0115844, IMG submission 83858) | reverse complement strand
TGTAATTAATGTTTTAAAGTTGCATAGGCCCTCAACCAAATCAAAGCACCTATACAGCTCTAACCACTATAGAGCTACTTTCTCGATATTTAAAAGCTACATATAAAGATCCCTTTCGTAGAGTCGGTCTATACATCCCTCCATCAAAGATCATTTCTCTTATTGCATTTCATTTTTAGGTGTCTCATTCAGCTCTTTCGTTTGCATTCCGTTAGGGGACATGCCAATATATGATGGAAGGGTCTTGTCATGTATCTGCTACCCTGTGTTTGATCATTAAAGTTCATCAAAATTCATCGAAGTCAATGTTTCAGTCATTCATAGTCATGGATGATCTTTTGGTTAGAAAAGACTTTTTTAGAGTTTTTTAGGTCTAGGGTTTTGTCGATTTTGTCTTCAAAATGCCAAATAATACCAGTAGATGCATGAGAGGTTCCAAATTAGTTTCCATTTCAAAATCCCATGGTCAATAATGCTTGAGAATGATTCTTCTTCAAAACTCTGTTTTGAAGAAGAAATCATCAAATTTGTTTTCAAATATGTAATTTTGCAAAGTTTTTTGTCATGAAATGTTTCAGGTGCCACCTTGATCCTTTGCCAAAGTCCACTACCAATCATCCCTGCAAGCAGACAACATAAGTTCATCATCAGTCCTAGAATCAGAGGAAACAAGAAAACAGAGTACATTTCAAAATGTGAAAGTGCTAAAGTTCTGTAATGTAAACAATGGGTTTTGAAAATCAAAGAATCAAAGTCCAGGCTATAAAAGATATTTTTTGTGTTTCAACATCTCATCCACATACCAAATACATCAAAGAAGCCAAAGTGAAATGTGGAGGAGTGAAATTGAGTTTGAAAGTCGAAACTGTGGTGAAGATAGTGTGCACGGCAAGTTGGGCCTCTGTCGCGACACATCCACAAGACGCATTGCATTGGGCTAAGTCTAATTGTGTTAATTAGCCCTGGCACGATGCACAGAGCCGACGTGGCGCACTAGGTTTTATGCATGGCACATAAGGCCAGAGCACCAAAAATATTCCATCACTTAATAAATTTCAAATCAACCCAGTCTCCTATGCTTCGAGCAAGTTTATGAAGTTTTGCAATTTTTATAAAACAACGTTTAACAGGTTGAAATGTGGTAAAATGAAGGTGTTTGGCACATAGGATGGACGTGCGCATGGCGCACAAGCCTGATATGCCATTTCTTTTATCATTTTCTTCCAAACTTTCAAAAGATTCAGTCCTCCTCCAATCGCTCATATCCTCTCATTCATACCCCTAGTCCCACCATTTAACTTCTTCGTCATTCATTATAAAATTCCTTTCTCTATGTAAAATTCATTTGCATTGCATGGTATATCCCTTTCGTGCGTCCATGCCGATTGCAATTAATATGCCTATTTTTCCCATCTTCTTTCCCCTTTCCCCATTTAAAATACCTTTTTCCCTTCGCTTCTTTGGTCAAAATATTCGGTCAAAGTTATTTTTATTAAAATTTGTTTTATTCAAACAGTAAGTGGAGGCAAATAGTCCAAAAGCCTAAATTAAAATATAGAAGTCTACGACAACAGAGAAATAGGATTGGAGGCCTTTTTTTGTTGCGATTCAAAGGGATTTATGCCTATAGATTTCACCTCTTCATTGGTCATCAACAAATTCAAGTAGAAAATGTAACACTGCTTATCTTCAAAGAATATGATTGGCTCCTATTGGTTAATGATGTTAAACAGCTCCCTATTTGTATGGATTTGTTTTTCCACCTCTAAGCTTATTTAATATGTGCAAAATCATTTTGTAAAGGGTCTAAGTTCTGGAAAAGGTGTGGAAGAAAAACTAAGTGCTTCATTGTACAGTTTGGCCAGGAAATTAATAAAATGATGCAACTCTAATTTATGAGATTCATGTGGTATGAGTTTAGCATATGTTTCTTTTTTCTGTTTCATATTTATCTTGTTATGTTTAATAGTTCATTCATAATAATTTCCAGTTGAATTCTTTTAAGTAAGAAAGGTAGAATCCAGTGTATTGCTCTGCCTTGGGAAGGAATTCATGCTTTGTGTCTCTTCTTCTGTTTGAAAAGAATTCATTTATTATGCCCTTTTCAACCTCTTTTTAACAGTATTTCCACTCCATACTATTTAAATTTGATTACTAAACTTCCTGCTTATCTTGCCTCATGAAAAACTCTGTGTCTTTGATTTAATTTCCCAGCACATGCTGTCTTTTGTCCCATACAGCCCAGAAAATTCAGTCATTCAATAAATTACCTCTTCATATTTATTTACTAGCCTAAAATCAGTTCCCATTTTAAGTCATCTCAAGCCCCATTGCAACGCTTTTCACTGAGATTGACCCAGAGAGAACCCTCTCCTTTCCTTGTAGGGCTAGCTACGAGGCTGAGCGTGGTTTTATGTGGACCTGGAATCTTACCTTTTTAGCCTGAGGTAAATCTAGGCTCTAACATAGTGGCCACCATATTGGGGAAGAAAATGGTTTGCTTGTTGATGTCATTTGTTTTATAAGCTACAGACGGAGCCTGAAGTTATGCCAGGTAGCCTTCAAAACGCTTTTGATTTGCATTAGTGGAAGCAGATAAATGCTACTTCAGTCAATCTCTGGTCTAGCTTGTAATCATGACACTTGACTTGTAAATTGCCCCAGTACATGTATCAATTTAGATCTGATGGTTGATGGTGGAAAACCATCAGACACCGCAAGGCTGAAATCATTCACCTGGAAACTCCATTCATTGAAAAATATAGAAATCAATCATTCACCTAATGAATCCACTACAGGAAGATCAATAGCTTTAAGATCTTCAAGATGGAATAGGTTGCAAGAAGATATTCTCCCATTAGCCGAGATCACATCCGAGGTTTTCCAAATAAAATTCCCAAGGTGGATTGGCTTCAGAATTTGCCTATGTTCAGAAATGTGGAAGGTAATGATGTTGCTCTTCATCTAGTGAAATTTCACATTCATGTGTATAAATTAAAGATCAATTTTCCTAAAGACTGTTTGATGAAAATGTTTATGGCTACTGTGGAAGATGAAGCCTGATCTTGGTATGAAAGTTCACCACCTGCTTCTATTTATTGTCTAAAGGATTTCCATACAATATTATTTGAAAGGTATAAAGAATATTGTCCATCCTTAATATTAGTGCAGAATTGTTGTGAACACGTTAGTAGTTTCATTGTAGATCTTGAGAATTTTTACGGAGATAATGAATTGATGGACAGAAAAATCATGGAAGCATTGTATGAAAATTAGTTTCAACAACACACAAAAATATTAGAGGATACTTATCAATATTAGCAAGTTGAAGATTTCCATATGGCTGAAAATGATGAAAGAAGAAGTTTCATTTTAGAACTAGTTGAAATAAAAGATGATACACAGGAAAATGATGTTCCAATCTCAGATAATGATGATGATAAATCAGATCGAGAGACAGATTTTGATGAGGATAAACATGTTGTTACGGATCTCGTAAAAGAGAGTTGTATTATTGAGGCTGCCTCAAATGAAGAAAATAAAGTTACAGACCTAAATGCTCTCATCTCACCAGAACTAGATCTTCATGAGGAGATAGTTCATTTTCTCTATGAAAAACAAGACGAGATCTTCGTTCAAGTAAGTGAAAAAGTTTCCTTGGATGAATCGTTGGTAGATGATAGAAATGTCATGTTTGAGTATCAAGAACCATCTGAAGTTTCTTTTCTTATGATTGATGAATGTAATGAGGAACATGATAATCTGGCTATTATATCATATGAAGATGATCAAAAATATATTCAGACTACAGAATATCAGAACATTTAGGACTACCTTTCAACTTCTTCTTCATATGTCTCATGTTTTGAAATGTTTTTCCAAGAGGATATCTGCTTATCTACTTGTTCAAATTTTTTTGAGGACCAGGAACATACTTTTACTGAAGTACATTATGAAGGAAGATCAAAATCAAAAGAAAAAGACACCTTGTTTCTTCAGCAGGAGGTAAATCTTCATGTTTTTCAAGATCCTCTGGAAAATCTATTGCAGTCAGCAGTGAAGGTGATTATTGCAGTATTCAGTGATGAAGGAGATCATGGTCAACTATGTTTTTGGATGCCCAGTTACCAGTAGCTATTGTTGAATAGAAGATCTGCTCAGGAGAATCAATCAAGAAGACATATGATTGATTGGTTATGGAAGGTTCACTACACATGATTGTACATATTCCATCAGTAGGCAGTTGGTTGTCATTATGATTTGAAACCCTCGAATCTTGATGGACTATTGCCCTTCAATAACCTTTGTAAGTACTTGTTTTAGTTATGTTAGTCATGAGTCATTTGCGAGTCAGTTTTCAGTCTTGTTATTGAGTTAGTTTGTGTCAGTTTCCAGTCATGCATTTTCGCTTGAGTTTTGACTCCATTGCCCAATGGATGAAGGCACTATCTAGCTCTTCCAAAGATCTGCCAATCTTGGAACCTCCTTGGAGCTACCATCCCCTTTGGAGCCAATGTTAGAGTCAGTCTATACATCCCTCTGTCAGAGATCATTTCTCGTATTGCATTTCATTTTTAGGTGTCTCATTCAGCTCTTTAATTTGCATTCCATTAGGGGAAATGTCATTATCTAACAGAAGGGTCTTGTCATGTATCTGCTGGCCTATATCTAATCATTAAAGTTCATCAAAATTCATCGAAGTCAATGTTTCAGTCATTCATAGTCGTGGATGGTCTTTTGGTCAGCAAAGAGTTTTTTATAGTTTTTTAGATCTAGGGTTTTGTCAATTTAGTCTTCAAAATGCCAAATAATACTAGCAGACACATGAGAGGTTCCAAATCAGTTTCCATTGCAAAATCCCATCATCAATAATGCTTGAGAATGATTCTTCTTCAAAACTCTGTTTTGAAGAAGAAATCATCAAATTTGTTTTCAAATATGCAATTTTTCAAAGTTTTTAGTCATGAAATGTTTCAGGCACCACCCTGATCCTTTGCCAAAGTCCACTACCGATCACCCCTACAAGAAGACAAAGTAAGTTCATCATCAGTCCTAGAGTCAGAGGAACCAATGTAAACAATGGGTTTTATGAATCAAAGAATCAAAGTCCAGGGTATAAAAGATATTTTTTGTGTTTCAACATCTCATCCACATGCCAAATACATCAAAGAAGCCAAAGTAAAATGTGGAGGAGTGAAATTGAGTTTGAAATTTGAAACTATGGTGAAGATAGTGTGCGCGGCACATTAGGCCTCTGTCACAGTGCATCCACAAGACACGGCACATTGGGCCAAGTATGACTGTGTTAATTTTCCCTAGCACAGTGCACAAAGTCGACATGGGGCACTGGGTTTGTGTGCGGTGCACAAGGCCAGAACACCAAAACTTTTCCATCACTTAATAAATTTCAAATCAACCCAGTCTCCTATGCTCCGAGTAGGTTTATGAAGTTTTTCAATTGTTATGAAACAATGTTTAATAGGTTGAAATGTGGTAAAATGAATGTTCTTGGCCCATAGGCTAGACGTGCGTGTGGCATATAGACCTGATATTCCATTTGTTTTATCATTTGTTTCCAAACTTTCAAAAAATTCAGTCCTCCTCCAATCACTCATATCCTTTGATTCATACCCCCAGTCCCACCATTTAACTTCTTCTTCATTCATTATAAAATTATTTTTCCCATGTAAAAGTCATTCTCATTGCATGTTATATCCCTTTCACGCATCCATGCCGATTGCAATTAATATGCCTGTTTTTCCCATCTTCTTTCCCCTTTCCCCATTTAAAATACCTTTTTCCCTTCACTTCTTCAATCAAAATCCTCGGTCAAAGTTATTTTTATTAAAACAGTAAGTGGAGGCAAATAGTATGAAAGCCTAAATTAAAAACGGAGAAATCTACAACAGCAGAGAAATAGGATTGGAGGCCTATTTTTATTGCGATTCAAAGGGATTTACACCTACATATTTCACCTCTTCATTGGTCATCAACAAATTCGAGTAGAAAATGTAACGCTACTTATCTTCAGAGAAGATGATTGGCTGCTGTTAGTTAATGATTTTAAAAATCTCCCTATTTGTGTGGATCTATTTTTCCACCTATAAGCTTATTTAATATATGGAAAATCATTTTGTAAATATTCTCAGTTCTGGAAAAGGTGTGGAAGAAAGACTAGGCGCTTCACTGTATAGTTTGGCTAGGAAATTAATAAAATGATGCAGCTCTGACTCATGAGATTCATGTGGTATGAGTTTAGCATATGTTTCTTCTTTATGTTTCATATGTATCTTGTTATGTTTTACAGTTCATTCATAATCATTTCCAGTTGAATGCTTTTAAGTAAGAAAGGTAGAATCCAGTTTACTACTCTACCTTGGGAAGGAATTCATGCTTTGTGTGTCTTCTTCTGTTTGAAAAGGATTCATTTATTATTCCCTTTTCAACCTCTCAATAGTCTTTCCACTCCATACTATTTAAATTTGATTGCTAAACCTCCTTCCTATCTTTCCTCACAAAAAACTCTGTGTCTTTGATTTAATTTCCCAGCTCATGCTGTCTTTTGTCCCATACAACCTAGAAAATTCAGTCATTCAATAAATTACCTCTTCATATTTATTTACTAGCCTAAAATCAGTTCCCATTTTAAGTCATCTCAAGCCCCATTACAACACTTTTTGCTGACATTGACCAGGAGAGATCCCTCTCCTGTCCTTGTAGGGCTAGCTACGAGGCTGGGTGTGGTTTGATGTAGACCTAGAATCTTACATTTTTAGCATGAGGTAAATCTAGGCTCTAACATGGATCACAAATGAAATATCATGTGATTTATGCCAAAAAATCTCTCATATTCTTAGATGATTGATAATATTCTACCTGAAAATAATGCATACTATTGATTTTCAATCAATTATATATTTTAGTATTAAAAATGCATACTTTATGCAAATATTATTAATAATATTTTATTTGTAAATAATGTATATGTTTGTATTTCTGAATATGTTTCAAATTAGGCATTTGTATGGGAGTGCGGAAGAAGTCTATTGTACGAAGAAAGCTTTCAATGTTTGATTCAATGCAATTGGCACTAAAGGATTTTATTGGGAATATTTTAGTTTTAAACAATGCATGTTTTTTGTTTGCAATAAAAATAAAACAAACATTGGACTTATACGATAATGTTGTTAATATTCTAGTAAGGGATTTTATTGCTCAAATTTTAGTATGAAACAATGCATATTTTATAAGAAGAAATATTATGAAAAAATCAAATCACAAAATATATATCGATGCGTTTCGAACCAACTAGTGTGGTTCATCATCGAGACAAGATGAAGAATCGGATCAAGGCAACAAGTTAAATAGACGAAATATCCTTCCAACGGCTATAGAGAAACGACTATAAACTTGGACTTGGTCAAAAAATAAGGAAAAAATTCTAAACAATATTTAAATAATCAAGTCAAAGGAATATCAATTATTATTATTATTATCATTATTATTATTATTATTATTATTATTATACCATAAATTAGAAATTCTTTTTGACTAAACTAAGAAATTTAATCTTTTAATTATGATTTAAATATGTATAAATATATATCAAAATATAACTTAAGCTCCTAGATTACAAACTAACTTGCAATTTAAATAATTAAATATATATAAAATAAGATCTTATTTTATATTTTTACATATATTTAAGTATTTAAATTATATGTTAGTTTGTAATCTAGGAGCTTAATTTACACACACACACACACACATATATCAGAATTAAAAGATTAAATTTCTTAATTTAGTCAAAAAATAATTTCTGATTTATGGTATAATAATATTAATATCTATTGATATTCCTTTGATTTGATTATTTAAATATTGTTTAGAATTTTTTTCCTTATTTTTTGATCAAATCCTCTGTAGTCGTTTCTTTATAGTCATTCGACGGATCTTTCTATCTATTTAACCTGCTTCCCTCACTTGATTCTTCATCTTGTCCTAACGATGAACCACACTTGTTCGTTTGAAATGCGTCAACATATATTCTTTGATGTGATTTCTTCTGAAATATTTCTTCTTATAATGTAGATATGGTTCACAGAAGCCTAAACTCTTCAACGCATATTTTTTGTTCACAATAACACCAAAGTAGACACTAGAATAACACGATATTTTGATCATATTTTAGTGGAATCCATATTTCATCCACTTTTCTTCAGCACAGACTATATCTGGACATGCTTTCTCAACTCCTTTCCCACACATAGTTCGTAATTTGTACAATAAAAGCTTTGCACAACAAAACATAATCATATTCGTCGTTCTCCTGTATATACCATGTCCTTTGTAAATTTACAATATACTATCTAGGAATTGCAAAATTATCTTTTCATAACAACATATTAAGCAAAGATCTGCTCAATCAAAGCTCTACACAATGAAACATAATAATAATACTAGATTAACATTAATAGTTTAACATTAGCTTCCCTATACACCCTCCATTTAAAATCTACATTGACGTATACAATATTATTGGTGATATTTATATTTATAAATATATTTTTGTATTTGTGTAGAGAGGTATGCATTTCATCCAGACTGCTTGTTCCACACAACGATGAATGCACAGAATCTTCCGTACATGCTATATTTGGACACGTAACTCTATTGTGTGGAGATGTGTGCATTTCATCTACTAAATGCTTTTATTGCTAATATTTTAGTAAGCAATTGATGTATATGATATTATTGATGATATTCGTATTTTCAAATATCTTTTTGTATTTGTGAAGAGAGGTTCATATTTCATCCATGTTGCTTGCTCCACACAATGACTACTACACATGTTCTTCCATACACATTATATCTAGAAACATAACTCTATTGTGCAGAGAGGTTCGCATTTCATCCACTAAATACTTTTATTGCTAATATCTTAATAAACAATTGTCATATATAATATTATTGGTGATATTTGTATTTCAAAATATCTTTTTGTATTTGTGTGGAGAGGTCCATATTTCAACTATATTTCTGTCTCAACCCATGCCTATTATACGAAATGATGATTGTATAGCTTCTTTTGTACATGCAGTGTTACCAGAAACTTTATATATCACATTTCTATCTCATCTATTTTGTCCACTAAAGGCTTTTATTTTTAATATTTTAGTAAGAAATTAACGTATATGATATTCTTGGTGATATTCGTATTTCCGAATATATTTTGTAGTTGTGTAGATGGGTTTGTATTTCATCCACATTATTTGTTCTGCACAATGAAAACTACACAACTTCTCCCATACGTGATATATCTGGACATGTAACTCTATCTTGAGAAGAGGCCCACATTTCTGATTCACTAATATGCAACTTCTATCCCACACATACTACATACTCCACAAAGTAAAAGCTCTGCGCAACGAAAGATAATAATATGCTTCGTTCCCCCACACATATCCATTTCTTCATAAACATTGATATGATATATGATATACAATCTAGAAATTTATAAAATTATTTCCATGTTTGTTCTCTATGTAGGTTGTGCACGCCCAAAACCACCTCCATATGATGGCTTCATACTCAATAACGCCATTCGATAAGTAATTGACATTGGAAATTATTATTAGTTAAATTATTAGACATATCCTAACTACACACTTACTTTATTGATCACTTAGTAGGCAGGTACAAATTGCTATGTTTCTACTTCAATACATCAACCCTTGTCACATGTTGCACACAATGTCTATTCGCACAAGAAATGCTCTGTAAAATGATTTTTTCTCTTCAGAAAACTTGACAATTACGATAAAAGGTACTTAATTTTATTTTCTTATTATGAACTGAGAAATGAAATTCACACTATCAACAAAGCTTCATTGGAAATTCAATTCAATATATATGAATTATCACTTCATAATGTTATCTGACTTTGCAATATTTCAAAGCATTGAAATATTAAACATAGAATCATGATTTTGAAAGAATTGAAATATTAAAATTAATGTGTATTCTCAAAATTAATACAAAATATAGAGCTTTGAAGCTTTGGTTATGATTTTGAAAGCATTAAAATATTAATCTTAAAGTATAAACTGTTACTAGTTGCGTTGACTGACAAAATGAGAAGGTCTATTCAAATTTGAAAATGCAACACGTCTAAATTGAAATCTTATTAATAGTCTAATGTTCACATCTGTTTGCTAATAGTCTAATGTTAATACAATTCTTTTGGATTTTAATAGGTGAAGCTTGTATAATGGTGGATGTGCAGAGAAAGCATGTGGTTGTTCAAAGGTGATTGTGCAAAGGAAGCGTGTACGGAAGAAGCATGTGTGAAGGAAGTTGTGTGGAGACTAGCGTTAATTAATTAATTCAGTATTCTATGTGGAACTTATGAGAAAATGAGGAGTCTTTAATTATACAACAAAAAAACTTTTGAGAATAAGCACAAATGTCACTGAACACCTTTTGTAGACTTACTATGATTTCTACAATTTAGCAAAGTCAATTTCTTTTGCCTAATTTTTTTCTCTTCTAATCAACGAATTAAAGGTTGTGCTCTTCATAGAGTCAAAGCCTTGTTTATAGTTATCTTTTCATAAATAGGCATATAGGTGGACCTATGGATTAAGTGCACTGTGTGGAGGAAGCTTTGAAGATTTCATCATCAGAATATTTTCACTCCACAAAAAAAGATGTTTGCAAAAATATGTTCCCCTACTCCAAACAAATTTAAAAATACCATGATAATGAACATTACTTTTGTTTCATAGCAAAATGAACTATTCTAATGTTTCATGTTATTAGCATATATGTCTCAATAGCATAATACAAATACTCAAAGCATAAGTTTGCAATATTAAGAAATACAATCACAATAACAATATCGAGTTTCAAATTTCAATCATCATAACTATAATTGAAATAAATAAACATAATACAAATGCATAGAAGGTCAAATCCTAAGCATTAAGAACTCTAATTCTCAACATGAATTTCATGTATCAGTAATGAAAATGCTCAATGGTTGAGTTCATTAACTCATTCACTCCATTATTGTGGCATCTTCTCTTTAAGTACTTGCTTTTGCATCAACCAAAAGTAAATGAGTGGACTGCAATATG
>Ga0115844_100516_pt1 | contig 11171 bp, 8 predicted proteins | sample InSIn1gowninarea_FD_83858 | JGI IMG/M metagenome (GOLD analysis project Ga0115844, IMG submission 83858) | reverse complement strand
TTGATCTGATTATATCCGCTAAATCCATCCAAAAATGAAAAGAATTTCTTACCTATCAGATTATCTAGCACCTGATCAATGAATGGTAAAGGGAAATGGTCTTTCTGGGTGGCTTTATTTAGAGCTCTGTAATCCACACATACTCTCCATTTCCCATTTTTCTTGGGTACAATTACTAGTGGAGAAACCCATTCACTATCAGATATAGGATATATAAACCCTGCATTCAACAGTTTCTGAAGTTCTTCCTTCACAATTTCCCTTAAATTGGGATTCATCCGTCGTTGGGGTTGACAGACTGGGCGGAATCCTTCTTTAATATAAATGCGGTGAGTGCATAGCTCAGGAGAGATCCCCTTCATATCTGTATAATCCCATGCAAATGCTTCTTTATTTTCCCGGAGTAGGTTCATTAACTGTTGTTTTTCATCATCTGTTAAGTTAGGATTTATATTTAATGTTTTGCCAGGCTCAATTTGTATTGTTATACTTTTGGAAGAGTTGCCAGCTAATGTCTGAGATAGATTTTTAGTTTTAAGGTTCTACTGAGATTCAGGTTCCAAGATTGCAGTGAAGTGATTATGTATTTCTGGGCTGACCGGAGAAGGTTCAGAAATAAAGTTGCTGATTAATTCATCTTTGGTTGAGTCTTTGAAAGTTAAAGCTTGTCCGACAGTCAATATAGGTTGGGTTTCCTCATCCTCATAATCTAACCATACCGAATTATCATTATTAATCATGGGTGTAGCATGAGGATAAAGAGTAAGATGTTTGGTTTCCTGCCCATTAGAGATTGTCATTGATCCTGATCTATGGCTGATGAAAGCATATGTTGTAGCCAGCCAAGGTCTTCCTAAAATCAATGGATGACCCCCCAACTTTGTTTTAGTTTGTAACACAACAAAATCGGCTGGGTAATTCCAAGATTCTACAGAAATTATCAGGTCTTCAATGACTCCTTCAGGTTTGATTGTAGAGTGGTTAGCCAGCTCTAGAATGGTTGGGGTTTCCCTAATTAAGTTTTTTAACTGCAGTAACTGTGTTGTTTCAAGTGTCATAATGTTTATTGCAGCACCCATATCTACTAGAACTCTAGAAACAAAGGTTTTACCAACCTGAACTGTGACTGTAGGGTGACCAGGGTCACCATATTTCATGGGGGGTTTTTTTCTGTCATTAAAGCAGTCAATTCTCCCATCACATGGACTGTGAGGGGGTCTTTAGCTTTTCTTCCAGGCTTTTTAATACAGATATCCCTAACAGTTCTAGCATAAATAGGTACATCTCTCAGTGCTTGCAATAGTGGATTTTTGACATATAAATTCTGCAGTTCTCCTAAAAGGTTAAAAGCATGTGGCTCAAGTGTTTTGGTAAGAGCCAGACGTTCAAGGAATGGCGGCTCTGCTGTTTGAGTAGTCTTATTAGAAGATGATTTAGCTGTTTCAGCATTGTTGTTAGATGACTTTTCTTTTGCAGTTTCCTCTTTATCAGAGTCAGTAATGTCATCAATAATGGGTTCAACAATTCTCCCAGAACGTAGATGGATATCATTGCATTGCATGGGGGAGGCAGGTTGGTTTTGAACATCAATTACCTGCAGAGCTTTATTATTATTTGGGTTGGGGTTAGGTTGTACAGGCAGCTGGGGTCTGATTGTCTGGTTATTTGGTGGAGCATTAGATGGTAAGGAAAGAGATTGTTGATGCTGAGGAAATGGAATCTGCTGGGCTGTCCAGTTTGGATTCCATTGATTAAAATAGGATTGTTGTGGAGCCCAAGGATTCCACATGGTAGGATCAGCAAAAGGAGGATTTGGTTGTTGCATGGGTGGGAAATGCATTGGATTGAAGGGTGGGTATTGCATTTGATTCATGGGCGGGTAATTTGCTTGAAAAGGAGAGCGATTATTCCAACGACTAAATGCTGTGTTAGGATTCATACCTTGTCTTTGTGGTTGCCATTGCCTCCTCTGTGTCATCAGGTACACTGCTTCAGCTTCTTCTTCAGTTGACTGCAGTGCTACTTTTATTCCTGGCAAAGAAGGACATTGCTGAGTCTCATGGTCCTTTTCAAAAATAGTGCAAACTGGTACCTTGTCCAGTGGGCATTCCCTCAGTGGGTGCTTTTCTCTGTATTTAGAACAGAAAATAGCCAGGGCAGCTTCTGCTTCTGCCTGCTTCTTTTTAACCTGCAAGGCATCAATTTGTGAAGCAAAAGAGCTTAACATTTCAGTTTTAAATTCTTCAAGTAAGTTACCTATTTCTGCCCGTGTTGCTCCTCCACTTGCAGATTTCTGGACTCTTGAGTATATGCTGTCCTTGCTTTTTGGTCTGCTTGCTGCTCCTCTTGAACATCTCATACAGAGGTTGACAATCTCATCAAATGATTCTTTGGAAATATCCCCTTTTCCAAGCATATTCAGCATGTCCAAGCAGTCATCTCATACCCCTTTTAGCAGTATTGTCTTCAGAATATCCTTACTCATATTCGGATGATCAGATCGTTGCAGATTATACTGCAGTCTTTCCACGAAGTCCTCCAGATTCTCATCCTCTTTCTGAACCATTTTAAACAGTTCTTCATTCCTTTCTCTTGTTCGGCAGTAATCCTGATATTTGGCCAGAAAACTTTCTTTCGTCTGATCCCAAGTAGTGATTACATGAGCTCCTAAGCTCATAAACCACCTTAACGCATTCCCTTTCAATGTTGCTGGAAACAGTTTTAATTTCTGAGTAGGGTTTACATAATCATAACTCCTACACAGTATATCAAATTCAAAGAGGAATTCATCAGGGTCTTCAGAGGATAACCCATGAAAGTTGGGTAGTGCTGAGAGTGGAATGTTCTTCATAGGGGTTGCTCCTCTTGGGAGCTCCCCAATAGGAAACTCCAGGGTGGAGAGAGAATTTTCTCCCCTTCCTTCCACTCTGTTGTCCTCCATTGGTCTTTTTCCTGAATCACTTGCTCGGTCTTCAGTATCTTCTGTTTCTTCAGGTTCTTCTACCGGTTCCTCAATGTGCTCTGGTGTTTCCAGCTTCCTTTCAGGTCCTAGTACTCCCTCCGTTTGGTGATCTGTTTGGGAGGAACGCTGGATCTGAGGCCTCCAGGAACTTGTCCTCTGGGATGTCTCGGCTTTTGAAATGATGTCGTCAATGAAAGTTTTTCTTCCTCCACCTTTGCCTTTGCCGCTTGTAAAGTTAGCTTTCCTGCGTCCTCTTATGCACCTGTTATTCTAAAAGAAAATCATTAATGCCTTTAAAATCTCTAGTCGCCTTCCCCGGCAACGGCGCCAAAATGTTGGTTGCTCTAATTGTTTATTAATTAAACAGTCGAGTACCACATTAAATTGTCAACCCGGGAAAGTCCTTCTATTTCAAAGGTGACCTCCTACTGTATGCACTCAATTCTAAAAGCATTAAAGGCTGTAGTATACACAATCTATTCTCTATCAAACCCTTACTCTGTGTTACAACAGTTACAATATATTGCAGTAATGAAATGGAAACAGTTGACTAATTAAAGATAACAAATCTGCAAAAAGAAATGATGGCTGTCTTGTAACAGAGGATCAGGACCCTATCCTCAGAGTAAGAACGTTCAGCACCTGCCCCTGTATCCAATTTGCCAATGCACACTGCAAATCCTAATCACCGGTGAATCACTCTTTTACAGCATCAAACGATTAACAAAACCAAGTATCAGCAAAAGGAAAATATCAGAAGCAATGCTAGAGATACACATAAATCACAGACACACACTCAACATAAAAGAAATGGGTGAATCTTGTGAAGAAGGTGGGCCCTGTCCCTCTCACAAGATTCCCCAGGACACAGATGCTAAGTTGAAATGCTCAGAACAGTGCTTTATTCATCTGCCAAAATGTCAAATTACAATAAGGATTCAAGCTTGTTCTGCCTACAATTCTCCTGTTACAACTCCCCTCTTTTTTTCCAATGTAGATGTCTCCTCTTTATAGAGGAGACATCTATTACAATAGATTGTCGTTATTCAATTCAGTTTGACCCTTTTGTACAAAAATAGGAAATCACTGCCTGTTACAGCATGCTGTTACAACAGTATGTAACTGTGTATTCCTTCATTGATCAGATCCCTTTGTTGTTGCAAAGCTGGTAAACCTCAACCGTCTCCTTGAGATCCTCGTACTGTCCTTGGCTGTTTCACCATTGTTGTCGATTTGGTAAATCTTAACTGTTCCTCGAAATTCTCATGTTGTTCCTGCTGTTTCAGCATCTGCGACTATGTTTTGCCGGTTTTGGACAGTTGCTGATCGTGCTGTGTCAGCATCTGCAAAGTATAGTTCTGCCAGTTTCAGATGGTTGCTGCTCCCGCTAGGCAGTTGCTATTTCTGGTGTTTCAGCAACTGCGAAATGAGGTTTTACCCGCTTTAGACAGTTGTTGTTTCTGGTGTTGCAACAACTGCAAAATATGGTTTTACCAGCTTTAGACAGTTGCTGTTTCTGGTGTTTCAGCAACTGTGAAGTATAGTTCTGCAGACTTTGAACAGTTTCAACAATTATTCAGCAACTTAGTCAACTTCCAAACATTAATTATAAAGATAACATTAATATGTGTTGAATGATTAAACATATAGTAATGGTGAGAGTTACTTCATACCTTTGGAATAATTAGGTCAAAATGTTAGCAAGGCTTTCAACTTATGGGCTGAAGAGGGTAACATTATGACAAAATACAGGGTCAAAAGTAGACAATATGGAGTCCTAACAACTATATTTATCTAGGAAATGGAAAGGTTAGGCAAAACCATTGTCAATCCAGCCAATCCTCGATGCCAATGACAGATCGTAACGAAATAACTTCATGCATATGCAATGCATGCCAAAAATAGCAAGGAAATCATACATGCAAGTCTGTACCTGCAAAGAAAACCCATTGTCGCTGTTGATCCCGTTGTCCTCTTGTGCTTTGCTGCTTTTCCTTTGCCTTCTTTCTCCAAATCCCAAGTATGCCACAATGCTCCAAGAAACTCTAAGTGTGCAAGAGTATGAGAGAGAGAACAGAATGAGAATGCCAAACACTAAACTGACAAAAGTTGTGAACTGATCCTCATAAGCCTTTTTATCCTTGAGGCCTCTATTTTCTCCATTTTCCTTCAATTTTCCTCACATGCAATTATGGGACCTTTAACCTTCCTTTTCTCCTATTTTCCTTTATTTTCATAAATAAATGTCAAGTAATGTCTCTTTATCTTTGCTAATGCCTTTGCCAATTTCCATAGCCATTTATCACCGATGGTCCTCATCACTATGTTTATGCCCAACATTTAGCTTGGAATACGTATCCCGTGACTTTGGTCTTATTTTACCTTTATTAACTTTATTACATGGATTTTTAACCAAGGTTGTTAGATAACCCTCCCTCTTGGGGGAACACCGTCCTCGGTGTTCGATGACACTTATAAACCAACAAATACATGTTTCCTATAAAGATTTATAACATAACTTGATGCATAATTTACATCATATCCATATGTTGAAAAAATAACCAACATATCATGAAAACCATATTGCGTATTGGAGCTTTATAACACAACTCGATGCGGTATTTACAACATACATATGCTTATATAAACATAACCAAAACACAACATCAAGAAAATTCTCCAAAAGACATCCGTTCAACCAATGAATAAAGAAGGATACATAGTTCACATTTGAATAGTCATCTCCCATGTAGCTTCATTAGGCCCAAAGTGCTTCCATTGCACTTTATCTTGCTTGATTGCTCGATTCCAGGGCATGAGAATATTTCACTACAAAATGCATTGAGGTTCCGTCTAGAAGTGTCCTTCGGGCTCCACTTGCAATACAAACTAGTCAATCACATTATCAACATTTTTCACATACTTCTTAAGAATTGACAAATGTAAAACATCATGGAATTTCACTGTCAAAGGTAGCGCAAGTTGATAGGCTATTGGTCCAATCCTCTCAAGAATCTTGAAAGACTCGTAATACCAAGGTGCTAGCTTGGCACATGATCCAATCCTCAAGGAGATCTTCTTAGGATTGATGTGTAAGTACACCTGTTCCCCATCCCAAAAATTCTTAAATGTCCTATGTTGATCTGGATAGATCTTTTGCCTATCTTTTGTTGCCTTTAAATTCTTCTTGATAACCTATATTTCCTATTCCATCTCTGCCAACGTGTTCGGTCCAATCAACACCCTGTTCAATGGATCACTCCAATTGATAGGAGTATTACAATTATGCCCATATAGTGCTTCAATTTGACTCATCTTCAAGGATTCCTGATACCCATTGTTGTAAGCAAACTCAACCAGTGGAAGATAGTCCTCCCACCTCCTATACTGATGCATCAACATGTCCTCCAGAATCTTGTTGACCCTCTCTGTATGCCCATCTTTATGCGGATGATAAGTTGTACTAAAGGCCAACTCTATACCCAAACCTGCAAATAACTCTTTCCAGAACCTAGAAATGAACTTGGCATCTCTGTCTGACACAATATTCCTAAGAATACCATGCAACCTCATTATATCTTTGATGAAGACCTGTACTACCTCATTAGTTGAATGAGTAGACTTCACTGGAATGAAGTGAGCCACCTTTGTCAACCTGTCAACCACAACCATAATAGAATCATGTTGTCTAGATGTCCTCAACAAACCTGTAATGAAGTCCATGGAGATGACCTCCCATTTCCACTTTGGAATCGAAATCAGCTGCAACAATCCACCTGGATGCTTACACTCTTCTTTTACTTGTTGACAATCCAAACATCTCGCAACAAACTCTGCCACCTCTTTCTTCAAATTCCGCCAGTAGTAAAACTTATTAATGGTTGTCAATTCCTCTGGTATCCCTGGTGAATTGAATATGGCTTAACGTGAAATTCCCGCAAGATAAGCTTCTTGAGCTCGGTATTGTCCAACACATAGATCCTATCCCTAAATTTGACTAAACCAATTGTACTGAGATGATAGTCCACATGCTGTTCACTTGTACCATGTTGTTGTAACATGTATTTAAGCTATTGGTACCTCTCATCCTACTGCCTTTCTTGCAAGATCTGATCCTGCTAATCTATCCCATAGGAACTCATAGTTGCTATGTGATTTACCTGTATTCTTCTGCTAAGAGCAACTACAACCCTATTCTCTTTTCCCTTAATGTATCTGATCTCAAAGTCAAACTCATTAATCATAGCCAACCACCTAACTTACCTGACATTTAGATTAGGTTGGTTAAACAAGTATCTCAATCCACTGTGATCACTTATCAAGATGAATCTCCTGCCAAGAAGATAGTGTCTCCACATCCTCAATGCGTGAATTCTCACTACCAACTCAAGATCATGTGTCACATAATTCTGCTTGTGCTCATCCAATTTCATTGACTCATAGCATACTACCTGTCCTTCCTACATTAGAACCCCACCAAGTCCTCTCTTTCAAGCATCTATACATAACATAAACTCTTTATCTAGATCTACAATCCTTAGATCTAGAGCATTCATGAGTAACTGCTTCAACTACTCAAAATTTACTGCACGTTCTTCTATCCATTCAAATTTCTTTCCTTTTCCCTGCAATGACGTAATAGGATAGGAAATATGCGAGAAGTTCTTGATGGACCACCTATAGTAACCTACTAGTCCCATGAACAATTTGACCTCATCCATGTTCTTAGGAGTTTCCCACTCCATGATAACTCTTATATTTTTCGAATCCACTACTATGCCTTCCTTGGAAACCACATGCCCCAAATAATGTACCTCTTCCTTAAAGAAGGTGAATTTATTAAACTTGGGCATACAACTGATGTTCTCTTAGAAATATCAATACTACTGCTAATTGTTCGACATGCTATTCCTCATTCTTAGAATATATCATCGATGAATACAATAACAAACTTGTCCAGATAAGGACGAAATACAATTCATCAAGCACATAAAAGTAGCTGGAGCATTAGTCAAACCAAAAGGAACTACAACAAACTCGTAATGCCCATACTTGGTCCAAAAAGAAATATTGTAGATATCCTCTTCTTTGATGCATACTTGATGGTATCTTAATCTCAGATCAATCTTCGAGAACATCGTTTCCCCCTTAAAGTGGTCAAACAAGTCATCAATCCTCGACAACAAATACATGTTCTTAATCATCACCTTGTTCAATTGTCTGTAATCAATGCATAAACTGAGAGTACCATATTTCTTCTTCACAAACAACATTGGTGCACCCAAATGCGACACACTTGGCCTAATGTATCCCTTGCCCAACATTTCCTTCCACTGAAACTTCATTTCTACTAACTTTGGAGTGCTCATCCTGTAAGGTGCCTTTGATGCAAGTGCAACTCCTGGTACCAACTCAATAGAAAAGTCCACTTTCCTGTGAGGCATAAATTTTGAAATCTCTACTGGGAACACATCTCAAAATTGTTGTAAAATCCTCATACTTCAGTTTTAAAGGAAAAATATATGAACAAACCCATTGGCTATGGGCTCTCCTTTATCCCCCATAATTGCGAACATCTATATGGAACACTTTGAACAGAAAGCCCTTAATTCCTTTCCCTACACCCCTGAAGAATGGAGAAGGTTTGTAGACGACATATTCTCCAAATGGAGTCATGGGAAGGAAAAACTAGACCAATTCCTCAATCACATAAATAGTCTCTTTGATCATACAAAATTCACCATCGAAATCGAAACAGTCAATCAACTTCCCTTTCTGGATATCCTTCTAACTAAAAAAGAAGGAAAACTTGGTTTCCAAGTCTTTAGAAAGAAAACTCACACCGAGGGATATTTGCATGCAAATTCCCATCGTCACCCTAAACAGAAAATTGGAATCATAACAACCTTAACCACTAGGGCTGTTATAATATCTAACCTTGACCATCTAAATTTTGAACTTAACCATCTTCACAAAGTATTTGAATAAAATGGTTACAATAAGAACACCATTAGTAAAGTCATGTACCAATCCCTAAGTAAGAATAACAATAATAACAAAGATAAAGAACAAAAATCTTCAATCACTCCTAAAATCGCCCTTCCTTATATAAAAGGTAACACTAACAAAATTACAAAAAATCTCAATAAACATAATATTAATGTAGCTTTCAGTCCCCATAACACCATTAGACAATCATTTGATTCTGTTAAAGACTTAATAAACCCTAACCACCAAAAAGGTGTGTATATTATACCTTCTTCATGCGGTAAAGAATATATAGGTGAGACAGGCAAATCTTTTAACATTAGAATCAAAGAGCACACTGCTGACTTACAAAAATAAAGGACCTGAAAATTTGCCTTAGCGGAACATGTTCACTTTGCCTCACACTACATCTACATGGAAAAAGCCAAACTAATTAAAAAAGAGGACCACTATCTTAAAAGAAAAATCAAAGAAGCCATTGCAATAGAAAAAAGAAAAAACAACTTGAATTGGGAGGATGAATTAAAACTAAGCAATACTTGGAAACCATTACTGGAAATCATAAAAAACCAATAATTAACTCTCAAAATTTAGGTCTCATAACTTATTGAGTTCCAATAAATTAACTCCAATATTAATGCATTTACACTCGCATCCTCAATCATAAAATAAAAAAATATATATTCAAAATTTAATCTAAATTTATAGATGCAATTATTGTCTAATAGTTTCCATTACACTTACTCATCCTAAAGTATATTTCATTTAATTTCATCAATAAATAAATATAATACCTCTAAAAACAACTCAAAACAATGAAACTTAAAAATTTAACATACTATTTGTATATATTAATAATTATAATTATATAGCCTCATAAGAAATCCATTGAAATAAGATTAAAAGATTGTAATAAGAATCATAATTTAAATAAGTTAAATGAACAAAGAAACATTAATAAAAAATTCCAATTTCATAACAACCCTAATATCTAATTAAACCCCAATTTCATATTAAAATCAATAGATTACATTGGCGAGTAATAATAAATTCAATTAAAATATCACTAATAATGGTCTCCATTTTTAATTAAATCAACTAATGATCTAAACCACACAATTCAATTAATAAATAAACAATTTAATAAAATGTAATTCTACCCAAAATAACAAATAACCCTGACCGACTAAATCATTTCATATTGACCCTTTCCATAAACCATATACACACATAAGATTAGCTCTATGATACATCATTAAGCTCGTCATAAACAATTGGTGTATCCCTCGAGGATGGACTCACTTGGAAGTCCGAAACGTTGTGTTAAATAAACTCTATAAACAAGTTGTTCCTCTCTTATCTAAAAAATTCTCCCCACCTGTATGGATTCATTATTTAAAAATCATATACGTCTCAAAAACCTTAGCATCCTCAACATCCTTACCTTTATTACTGAAGATATGAACTACAAATAATACACACCCTTTCAAGCAACTACGGTTTTCCTGCATAGTTGTAACCATTCTAACTGATGTTGCCTTCTTCTTACCCTGCAATATTCTCTAATCTCCATTATCATCCAAGTATTCAATATTCTTTTCATAACAATCCACCTTAGTCATGTGAAGATACAACCAATCCATACCTAGAAGCATACTGTATGATCCCAATGGAAGCACATTTAGATGCGCTGATGTAGGTATACCATTGGAATCAAATGGAAAAGTTCTTACCCAATGATGAACTCTTTTCTTGGTCCCTGTAGCCAACTGAACTAACTAAGACTTTGCACACACTTCTTTATTCAAACCACACTTATCCATCAGGTCAAGATTAACATAACTATAATTAAATCCAGGGTCAATCAAGATAGAAATAATTTGATCACAAAGATTACCATCCATCCTGATAATAGCTGCCTGGTGATTGGCCTTCCTGTTATCCAATGCTACGTAAATACAAGGAATACTCTTTCCAACATCCCCCACTGTTTGTGCCTCCTGAGCACTGTAGATCTACGGTTTGCCACTCTGATATTGTGGAAAATCTCCCCTGTGATGATCCTTGCGACAAGTCCAACACTGTAAAGGATTCCTGTTGTCATCCTTGTTCTACTCCTCAGACTGAAATCCCTATCCTATATTAGATGTATTGAACTTCTTGTGCGGTGCTACATTCTCTTTGTTACCCATGGCCTGTAGTCTTCCTCGCTTCTTATCTC
>Ga0115844_100514_pt1 | contig 11203 bp, 5 predicted proteins | sample InSIn1gowninarea_FD_83858 | JGI IMG/M metagenome (GOLD analysis project Ga0115844, IMG submission 83858) | reverse complement strand
GAGTTGTCATAGTGACTGCCTTTGGAGGCAATAACCCTATTTTGCAAGTACGTAACTCGCTTCATTAAAATAAACCATTTACCCTTTTTTTAACTAGTGCCTTGTATCCCCGTCGTAATAATTTAAGGAGAGTAGGGCATATTTAGAGGAAGTAAACTCAAGGGACTAGAAGCAAGAAAAGGGGGAAGTATCTAAAAAATACGGTTAGAGCAAACATAAAAATCCCCATCCTTGAATGAAATGGTTTTTTAAATGGGACTCATGAAAGAATATGGGATGGAAAGTAAATTTGCATAGTGAAAAAACAATAGAAGGGTTTTTTCCACTAAAGGAATATGGGATACCACGAGCTAGTAAATATATGAAAGTAGACCTTCAATGGCTAACAAGGAATGTAAATAAAAATAGGATGGGAAGGAATGTAAATAAGGGGGAATTAGATATAGAGAAAGATAAAGAGTTACACAGAGGAGTGTCAGTAGATGAGAAAGGTTCCATTAGATGTCTAGGAAAATGCAAGTGGGGAGGTTATGTGGAAGTGGATAGCATTGGATTGGAGGGGATATAAGTGAGTGAGGGTTGGGATAAAGATGAAAGAAGTTTCCTATTGGGTTATTGGATGTTGGGTCATGGAGTCACATGATCATGAGCATCAAGAGTCTTTGAGGTATGAGGATGACAAGCTACAACTTTGTCGCGAAAACACATATGAACTCAAGGAGAGGGGATGCAAGATCTATTCATAGCACTATGGGGAAAAAATGGCAAGAGGCATGGGAAATATGTCCATGGGTGGAATTCTAATTCTTCATACCACTATGTAGCCATGAAATAAAAACAAGATAAAAATGTGGGACTGAAATTAAGCAAAACTCATAGCTTGTAATTTGTAAGACATTATATTCAGTGGAAAAACTTGGAAGAAATTATAGGCTGAAATAGAAAAAATACAAAGATAGGTTAATTGTCACACTAAGAAAAAATTTGCAAGATAAACTCAGCGATGTCCTTTTAAATCTCAAAATTTCATGCCATCAAATATTGAACTACATGCCATCCACGTAACAATTAAGTGAACCTAGCTAAATCAAAGACATAATACAATAACGAAAGGTATTCATTTAAATTACCAAATGTGAATTATTTAGGTATCTCGAACTTTCCTTTGTCAATCTTAGCCTGGAAATCCTAAGGATCCTTTCCATCCATCACGCAGTCAATGAAAAAACATGTGCCCATAATCTTCTTCGTCATCTTAGATAATTCTTTCATCATGGAACTCAACCTCATAACGCTAGCGATCTCAATGACATTATTGAGTGACATATTTCCATTTCAATTGATGTTCTTAAGGGCAAGGTCTGGTCACACAAGAAACTAAGGATTCCATGTTGAATAAATTGAATCCCATTTGATGAATATGCTATTTTTTGAGGTATTTTTGGTCTATCCCAAAAAGCTTTACCACATTTTATGAATCAAAAGAACTAAGTGTTGCGAGTTGTCATAGTGACTGCCTTTGGAGGCAATAACCCTATTTTGCAAGTACGTAACTCGCTTCATTAAAATAAACCATTTACCCTTTTTTTAACTAGTGCCTTGTATCCCCGTCGTAATAATTTAAGATGAAATTGTCTTGAATTTTTTTCTTAAAATAAATATTTTACCTTTCTTTTTCACCAGAAAAAACCAAGAATATTATATTAGATACAACATACTATTTACATATATCATAAGTCACATGTCCATCCAGATTTAGTTGGAATTTTCTATTGCAATTTATTTTTACATCAAAATAGCTTCGCAGTTTAAGAAAGTATCCCAATACTTAAATAACTAAAAAAAACCAAAATAAAAAAGGTAGTTATCATCAGTGTTGCACATATTCCTCTTACCAAAAAACATATTGTAACCCAACAATCCATGAGTTACATATACTTGAAACAATTCTCAGTGAATGGAAAAATGCCCACTATGCTCATAGATGGATTTTACATAGAAGTTGTATTGTATCACACCAAAGGGCAACAAAATACCATCCTCGGATAATGTTTTGGAAAACAAATTGAATTGCATGTGTGTATGTGTAATTGTTAGATCAATGAAGTGTTCCATGATTTTCAAATGCTACCAAACCAGCTGAAAAGGAGTGGCAAGTAGAAAGAAGATCTAGTAGAAACCCACTCAACAACCACTTGTGAATCTATGAAGACTTCCAACTCTACCAACCCAAACCTGCATCCACAGAAAATGGGGCCCCAAAGTGCCAAAAATTTATCTCGTGTATTTGTTCCACTACCCCTATTCCAACATATATGGTACATAATGACCAACAGAATGATGATGTAGGCTCCATAGCCACAAACCCCATCCTTAGTTGCACCATAGAAGTAACCCCACCAAAAGGGTGTTAAAGTTAGTGGATGAGAAATTGGTCTCAATGGAAAAGTTGGAAAATAAATATCCCCCCATACCAATTAATGACCCCAAGAGACTCCTTTGTGGTTGAATTCAAAATTCAAATATGTTACCAACTCAACCGACCAAAATGAATGCACTTACCTAGAAGTAAAGATCCTTAGGAAGACCCCTATCAACTAATCTGAAACCAGAGAGGAGCAAGAAGATCCATAGGAAAAAAGGTTCGGAAGAAATATCACATAAAACAACTAGCTTATGTGTCTTAGATAGACCACAAACAAGTCCAACATGTAGCAGCTAAGATCCTCAAAAATTCGCTAATAAAACAATCCCAAACTAGAGAAGGAGAAGGAAGATCCATAGGAGAAAAGGTTTAGAAGAAATACCACATAAACAACCAACTAGTGGATCTCAAAGAGACAATGGAATAAACCAACAACTAGACTGCAAAATAAGTTCTTATTAGTGTACCTTGAAACAAAAAAATAGTAGAGGTCCTTGATATCATCCAGAATTAGGATACAAACTTAGCCTAACTTAGATAACTATGCTTAGACGTATTTCACCCAACATCACCAACAATTGCACCAATAATTGCACCAGCGAAGGCTACATTTAATCCATCTACCCTCACACTTGCAACCAAAACTATTTCCCTTGTGAATTTCTTGATTAATGGTTCCACAATCCAATCCTTTATTCTAAGTGTTTGCTTCTTGCAAAAGTTTTCATAGAGATTTTGAAGTAGGAATATTGACTACCAATGAATATTATGCAATTTTCGTCCACCATCCTTCAGGTGAATCTAATCCATGTTCTCAATGATAGTCAGGAGTTCCAACATAAAAATTTGTTGATAACAACAATCAACAAATAGAATTAGCACCCAAAATATTTGAAACAGTCAAAAACTACACATTAAACACAATCAATGGAGACACTTAAAAGTACTCCAAATATGTTACTTTCTATCCATGTTCAATGAAAGTGCCTCCATCACTCCTCTCAGCGAAAACCTCTGTTGTCACCCTTCATCACCCTAAATCCCATTAGTTCTTGTTAGCCTTCATCATTTTGATTCCCAATCCCCTAAATCCCCCTACATGTAGCAGTGTCGAATGCAACGACTTGTAAGTTGACTATAATTGTATCAACAGAGATTGAAGGGAAAAAATAAAAATTAATTTAGGGAGCACTGTCAGGGTCAATTTTGCAAGTGTTGGATAATATTGTCTTAAATTGATATGGTTTTGTCTTAATTGTTAATTGTCTTAAATGAATTTTCACATAATTGTCATTGTCTTAAATATAACGTTTTGTCTTAAAATATTTTTGTCTCAAATAATTTTTGTCTTAAAGTAATTTTGTTTAAACTACTTTTGTCTTAAATATAAAGTTTTCTCTTAAAATATTTCAGTCTCTAATTTTTTTTTCTTAAATATAAAGTTGTCCTCAAATATTTTTGTCTTAAACTATTTTTGTGTTAGATATAAAATTTTGCCTTAAAATAATTTTGTCTCAAACTATTTTTGTCTCAAATATAAAGTTGTCTTAAATTTTTTGTCTAAAATTGTTTTTGTCTTAAATAAGACAATTCAATTGATACTAAATTTTAATGTAAATTAGCTGAAATAAAAACTAACTTTTTAAGGAAAAATATTTCTTTTGTCTTAAAAAAATGTGTTAAAAGTAATATTCGTGTAGTAGTGTAATTCCTTCGGTTTATCAACTTAAAGGCTTATATTATTAGACAAAGATTGTCTTAATTTGAAAATAAACCATGGTCGACTATTGTAAACAATGGAAAACCATTGTTACTCATCGTCAACCATAGTCAATCATGGTCAAGAATGGTCGAATGTCACAATTGTGTGAAAATTTGACAAGCCTTGCATTGTCACAAACATTGTCTCAATACGATAATGAATCTAATAATGGTCAACTAATGTTATACTCCATTCAAATTTATCCAATGTTGTAATGTGACATTAGAAAATTGGGGTTTAATATTAGGGTTTCAAACATTAGGTTTCTAATATTGTGTTTTATGTTAGATTTATTATTTTAGAGTTTAATATTGGGATTATAATATTCATATTTTTATTATTCGGTTTAATATTAATCATGGGGTTTTAGTATAAATCCCTTGGTTTTTCTATTCCTTTGGGTTTATAATATCAATTGCTTGGGTTTATTATTCCCCAGCCATCCATGGTTTGTTACGAAGTCAACCATGGTCCAACATGGGATTATGATAAGGATTGTCTCAATATGAAAATCAACGATTTTCAGTCATGCTTATTTTAGTGTTTATAATATTTATCTTAGGGTTTATATATGTTTCATTTATAATATTAGTCCCTTGGATTTAATATTATTCCCTTGGGTTCATAATCCCTTGGGGTTTTACTATTAATCCCTTGGTTTTATTATTCCTTTGGGTTTATAATATCAATCTCTTGGGTTTATTATTCCCTTAGGTTTATAATATCAATCATGATAAACCATTGTCAATTATAACCAAGCATGGTTAGCCATGGTTGAATGCATCATTGTGATAAAGGTTGTCTCACTATGAAAATAAAATATGCTTATTTAAGTGTTTGTAGAATTTATATTAGGGTTTACCAGTGTTAGGTTTATAATATTAGTGTCTTGGGTTTAATATTATTGTCTTGGGTTCATAATCCCTTGTGGTTTTAGTATTAATCGGTTGGTTTTATTATTAAGTTGGGTTTATAATATCAATCATGGTGAGCTTTATTAATCTCTTGTGTTTGTAGTATTGATCTCTTGCACTTCTTGATCCCTTAGGTTTTTAATATTTATCCCTTAGGTTTATTAATTCCTTGGGTTCATAATATTAAACGATTGGGTTTATTAGTTACTTGGGTTTGCACTATTAATAATACCTTGAGTTTAAAATATTAATTCTTAGGATTTATTAATTCAACCATCTTTATTTTAGTATTTTCATATTCATCTTAGGGTTTTTATACAATGGTTTTATAATATTAGTCCCTTGGGTTTAATTTTATTCCCTTAGGTTCATAATCCCTTGGCATTTAGTATTAATCTCTTTGGTTTATTGTTCCTTTAGTTTTATAGTATCAATCACTTGGGTTTATTATTCCCCATTCAGCCACGATTTATTATGATGTGAACCATGGTCATCCATGGTTTATTATGATGTCGCGTTGCGACAAGGATTGTCTGACCATGAAAATAAACCATGTTTATTTTAATGTTTGTAATATTTATATTAGGGTTTACCAATGTTGGGTTTATAATATTAGTGCCCTAGGTTTAATATTATTCCCTTGAGTTAATAATCCCTTAGGGTTTTAGTATTAATCCCTTAGGTTTGTGTTTCCCTTGGTTTTATTATTAACTTCAGTTTATAATACCAATCACGGTCAACCATATTCAAGTATAACGAACGATGGTCAACTGTGGTAAATCATGGTCTAATCTCACATTATGACAAAAATTGTCTCCACATGGGGTTTATATACCTTGGATTTATAATGTTAGTCCCTTGGGTTTAATATTGTTCCCTTAGGTTCATAATCCCTTTTGGGTTTTAGTATTAATCCCTTGGATTTATAATATTAGTCCCTCAGGTTTAATATTATTCCCTAAGGTTCATAATTCCTTTCGGGTTTTAGTATTAATCCCTTGGATTTATTTTTCATTTGGGTTTATAATATCAATCACTTGAGTTTATTATTCCCAGTTCAACCATGGTCCAACATGGAATTGTGATAAGGATTGTCTCAATATGAAAATCAATTATGGCGAATCATGTTTATTTTAGTGTTTATAATATTTATCTTAGGGTTTATATACATTGGTTTGTAATATTAGTCACTTGGGTTTAATATTATTCCCTTGGGTTCATAATCCGTTGGGGTTTTATTATTAATCCCGCGGGTTTATTATTCACTTGTTACAATTCTAATTATTATTGGACCATTGTTGTTATTACGACTTAATATTATTATTATAATAATAGTATAATATAATAATATAATGATAATATAATATTATTATCCGTTATTATCATTATTAATTTATATTATTAATATTATTAGGAGTTAATATTATTATAATAATAATATATATAATTATTAGTGAATCATAGTCAACCATGCTCAAATGTCGCTTTGTGACAAACGTTGTCTCAATATGAGAATCAACCATGGCCACCCATGGTCAACCATGGTCCATTGTAACATTGTGACAAAGAATTAATTATTGTTGTTAATTATTATTATCTAAAGATGAACTAATTATTATATTTTTATTTAATTAATTAATATTCATATTATTATTATTTAATAATATTTAATTAAGAAAATATTATTATTTTTTAATAGTAATTAACTATTTAATTAATTTTTATTAATTTTTATTATTAATATTATTATTGTTATTATTTTTATTATAACCTTTAAAATTAATATATATAAAATAAATATTTATGTTTTTTCTAAAAACAGTATTAATTTTATTTTTTTAATAAAATAGGTAATTATTTATTTACATTTTATAAAAATGAGTAATAAATTATTATTATTAGTAGTAGTAGTAGTAATAGTTTGTGTCATAGATAGAAATGAAGCCTTATGGGTATATCAACCACATTTACTCAAATAATTATTGTTATGAAGATTATTATTGCTAATTAATATTGCTAGAGTGAACATTATAATAATAATAATAACAACAACAATAGTAGTTATATAATATTATTATGAGTTACATTATTATTAAATAATATTACTAATATTATTATTATAATATTAATATAATAATCATAAATATATAGATATATAAGAAATTGATTATTACTATTTATATATTTGGTTTTTAAAAAAATACACATAAAACTAATTAATGTTGTTGATATAACGTATGAGCTGGTTGTATATATCTTCATATATCCATGTCCGCCTATATCAACCACATTGGTAAATGTGATTGTGTTAGTTATATATTTTTTATTCTACTTTACATACATAGTTTTCTATTATTATTTTCTTAAAAGGTCTTATCGTGTTTCATTTTGGGAACCTGAGACCAATCTAGAGCTATCAATTTGATGATTTGGCCAAGAACAAGTTGCAGTTCCATACTGAAATAAAATCATATATTAAGTGAAATATTTCAAGACTGAACAACATATGTTCAGACTAATACTTTTCCAAACGCATGTTAGCCATTTCCATCCAGTTTCAGTACAGAGGTGAGGTTGCTCAAATCATGAATAGTTTCACATGAAATAATCTCACACATTCATTCCATTGTAAATAAATGTCTAATGTTATTCTATTACAAGAAAATATGTCCAACAATACTTATCTATTATTTTTCCTTTACTTTGTTTCTCAACCACAAAGTCACAAGGAAAAAGGATGCTCCTCATTTGAGAGAGTTCAAGAGTAATTTGGGTAGCTAAATACCTCATCCATGATTATCTCCAAACAATTGAAATGTGAGTTTCCTCAACATATCTTCTTAAGGTATTTTTGTGTTTAGTTGCACATATTACTTTAATTTAACAAATTAGCAAACACACACACACACACACACACATATATAACCATAAGTTACCAACATTAATTACATATTTACAAGTTTTTACGAAGGCATTACAATTTTTATTTTTTGAAATATTTTTAATTCTTATCTTTTCATTTTATTTTAATGTAATTATTTCACCCTCCCATCATCATATAATTTGTATCATTATTTTCAGTTTATTTATTCTTCTATTTTTTTTCTTTTTGGTAAAGTGCCCCTCATTCTTCTATTTTACCCTTATTTATGTTTACTTTCTTTAATGTATATTTAGTTAATTTTATTCAAAATTTTCATGAAATTAATATAGATCCATGTTAATTCTAGATTTACTAAATGCTAAGAATAATTAAATTCCTTGGGGTGAATAGTTTTTACATATCTCTTTCATCTAAAACAACACATCAATACAATTTTTTAACCATAATATTTTTTTTTTCATTTTTTGTATAATATATACATAATATTGAAATATTTATTAAAATATTTCATTTAAGACCCACATTGTTTACATTAAAATGTATTTTGGTTTGTTATCTCCATCATATTGGGATATAGGAATCATATATCCATTAGAGTTAAGATGAACCAATTTGATTTCAAAATTATAGAACTGAGTACATACTCCACCCCCTCTAAATTTGAACATGTGACTTTTTACTAAAAAACACATATTCTTAATCTTAATCTTAATCATTATTACAACTATTGAGTTTTATAAGTTCTAAGATATGATAATTATTTTAATTTATATGATACAACAGAGCTATCTATATTTTCTTTCTAATTTTATTAAAAACTTCATAATGCATATACATATAGCTATTAAGTTTTTATATTGTGATTAATTATTTTTTCAAATATGGTGGTTAAATATAAATTATCATTATTTTAGACAGGGCATCTAGCCAAAAATTGCCCAAAGCCCTCTTAGAAAAATTTTGCTCGAAAAAACCACCACAGATCTACATGGTGGGAAGGAGCACAAAAAGAACACTACACTGTCATCAAAGAAGAATATTCTAGAGAAAACTCTAAACCACAAGAAATCAGGGAAGAAAGAAACAACTCTCAAGACAAGCAAGGAGAAAGCCCGCCCCAACAAATCAACAGTTATGAGGATTCGAATACCGCAGAAAATAAATCTTCATTTAACAGCAAAGCAGATCTCCTAGACCAAACTTCTTCTCCGACTATCTTAAAAAGAACAAACATAATAGATAGCAAAGCTAAGACACCAATGTCCCAAGAACCAAAGAGATGAAAGAGATGCAAGATAAAGGAAGTTGGAAGACTGTAGAGAAAAAAAAAAGCTACAACACCAATCTCACCACGAAAGACAAGGAGCCATATAATTAAAAATTAAGAAAATTGTAGATCCGATAGTCCAATTTGGTCTGAGTGGACGTTAACCATCATCATCATCATCATCATCATCATCATCATCATCATCATCATGATCATCATTTCTTTATTTCTCTTTTTTTAAGAAATTATTTATATTTTTTTAATAAAAAAATGAGATATAAAAGATTAAATTCAGTAGGATTATTATTTTTTTTGTAAGCTTGATAGGACTACATTTTTATCATGTTCTCACCTGGATTAGGGGGATAGCACAAGATTTGACCTAAAGACTTCTGAGACTTCATTGACACAAGATTTTAACCCAATAATTTTCGGTTTTGTGCGACTTCATTTACAAGACTGCCAATTGAGCTAACAATTGAGTAAGATTATTATTGTTAGTATTACTTTTACTCTTTTTATTACCTTTTTAGTTTTATTATTTTTTAATTAAATCGAAATTATTACTTTATTACTATTACTATTATTAATTTGACTCTTGATAAGAACATATCATTTGATACTTCAATACAACATATGTGCCATAATGTATGCAATACAATCTTGTTTTGTAGTTTTATTTATTTATTATTACCTTTTCTTTTTTTAATTTTAAATGTAAAGACTTGTTGATCTAGTACATCACTACATTTCCCTCATATTCGATCTAATTTATTTTATATATTTATTTACTATTTCTCATAATCCTAAATGCCTCATAGTAAACCATTGGTTTTTAATTAATCTTTAGTAATTTTTTACTTATTTTTATTCATTATAAATTTAATATTCAATTTATAACTATCAATTAATGATATTTTCCTTATAGTTAATTTATATTTAATTTTTAAAATTTATTTTCCAACTGCCATTTTTTTTATAGAGTTATAATTTATTTCATTTCTTCTTCCTTGCAAGATGGTAAATGAAGTGATTTATAAAAAAGTCAAAGTGATTCATAAAAATGTTGAGAATTTCATAAACAAATATATAATTTTCTTCCACACATAAATTTATAGCTAATATTTATTTGTTACAACATAGAAAAAAATTAACTAGAAATATAAAAACTAATTTATTTTGAAGTATATTCCTTTTAAAAACCATTGGCTTATTCTTATAGCACACTATGTTTTGCCCTTCAATTTTTGTAAAATTGGGCATTTAATTATTACTTTCCATAGTGAGGCTGATAACAAAATTGCATGCCCATTTGGAATAGTTAGAATAATAAATAGTATTTAGAAAATATAATTGACATAGTATGTTAGAAAACATATGATTCATGGAGATTTGTGACCACTCTATTTATAAAATGATAGAGATTAATTTTGAATAGTATCATGGAAATACACTAATTGAATGACATCTACTTTTTTTAATATTTGCAAAAAAAAATCATCAAATCATTGATTAGATTATATTTATAATTATAATTCTAATTAGAATTATAACATTAAAATGTATGCTCATGATTAAATAGGTATCCAAATAAACTAAAAAGATCTTAAAAAATATGAAAATAAAACATATAATTCACGGAGATTGTGACCACTGTATTTATAAAATAATAAAGATTACTTGTTGAATAATATCACTGATGACTTTTTATCTACTCAATTATTGAATGTTGTCACTTTGCATTAACATAGGTACAATGCTTTACTGACCACTAAACTAACACATAGAAATACAATATTTTACTACCAAGTAAACTAACCCTGAGAACCAGGACCAAGAAGTGCAAGAGATCAATACTACAAACACAAGAGATTAATAAAGCTCACCATGATTGATATTATAAACCCAACTTAATAATAAAACCAACCGATTAATACTAAAACCACAAGGG
>Ga0115844_100512_pt1 | contig 11213 bp, 10 predicted proteins | sample InSIn1gowninarea_FD_83858 | JGI IMG/M metagenome (GOLD analysis project Ga0115844, IMG submission 83858) | reverse complement strand
CAATTATGGTCGCATTGCTAGACCCCTCACTCACCTTGTCAAGAAAAAATCATTCCTCTGGAATGATGAAGTGCAACAGGTATTTATAGCTCTCAAACATGCCATGCAATTTGAAGATCTGGTCCACAAAAGATTGAGCCACCAAAGTTGGTGTAAAAGGGTGGGGTAGGGCACAAAAATGATCATACTTAGAAAGTCTGTCCACAACCACCATGATGACTAACTTGTTCCCTGACTTTGGAAGACCAGTAATGAAATCCATAGAAACCTCCGTCCAGATTGAGGCAGGGATGGGCAATGGCTGTAGTGTGCCTAGGGATTTGACTGTTTCTCCTTTGTGGCGCTGACGCACATCACACTCAGCTACAAAAGTAAGAATGTCATTTTTCATGCCTGTCCAAAAGAATGAACATCGAGTGCGAGCATAAGTCTTCTGAAAGCCTGAATGGCCAGCAGTGGGAGATGAGTGCAACTCTGCCAAAATGCGACTTTGGAGGGTCGATGTTGGTGATATCACTACTTTGTCCTTGTAGCGAAGAACCTTATCCTGCCAAGAGTAGCCCGCTGTGGAATTTGGATCTGCCTGCAATTTACTAATGAGTTGGGAGAGCGAAGGATGTGAAAACCATTCCTTGCGAGCCTCTTCAATCCACTCTGGAATGGGAAGAGAGATTGCTAGCAGGGTGCTTTCCTCCTCAAATTAGTGTGATAAAGCATCCGCTACGACATTCTCGCGCCCTTTCTTGTAAATTATCTCATATTCATATCCCAACATTTTGGCTAGCCATTTATTTTGTTGTGGCGAGGATAGGCGTTGGTCCAAAAAATATTTAAGGCTTTGATGGTCTGTGCGGATTTGGAAACGTCGCCCCAATAAGTATGGTCGCCAGGTACCCACTGCATGTAAGATGGCCATCATCTCCTTCTCATAGGTAGATTGTCCCAGATTTGTCCCACTTAGTTGTTGGCTAGTGAAGGCCAAGGGTTGACCTTCCTGCATTAAGACAGCCCCAATACCCGTACCTGAAGCATCACATTCAATCACAAAAGGTTTGGTGAAGTCGAGTAGTGCCAATATGAGAGTGGAACACATGGCATGTTTGAGAGCTATAAATACCTGTTGCACTTCATCATTCCAGAGGAATGATTTTTTCTTGACAAGGTGAGTGAGGGGTCTAGCAATGCGACCATAATTGCGGACAAATTTGCGATAGTAGCCGGTGAGACCCAAAAATCCTCTCAAACTCTTCAAGGTCTTTGGTTGAGGCCCATCTTGCATTCCTTGGATCTTTTTGGGATCTACCCTAACACGTTCACACCCCACAATGTGGCCCAAATACTCAACTTCTTCCATGCCAAAAGAACATTTGGACAATTTGACAAAAATTTATGCTTCCGGAGCAATTGCAAGAGCAGATCTACATGCTGAAGATGTTTTTCCCAGGTGAAGTTGTAGATGAGGAAGTCATCAAAGAAAACAAGGACAAATTTTCTGAGATATGGTTTGAGCAAGCAATTCATGAGGCTCTGAAAAGTGGATGGGGCATTATAGAGATCAAATGGCATGACCAGGAATTCATAATGGCCTTCATGAGTTCGGAAAGCAGTCTTTGGAATTTCTACTTCTTTCATGCGAATTTGGTGATAGCCTGAGCAAAGGTCGAGCTTAGTAAAGAATTGAGCCCCATTTAGTTCATCTAGCAAATCATCAACAACCGAGATGGGAAATTTATCTTTGACCGTCAACTTGTTGAGGGCCCTAAAGTCTGGACACATACGCCATTCCCCATCTTTCTTGAGCACCATGACCACAGGCGATGAATAAGGACTAATGCTAGGATGAATGACACCGGCTTCCAGGAGTTCCTTGATGATTTTTTCAAATTTCATTCTTTTGGGCGAAAGGATATCTATATGGGCGCACATTTGGTGGTTGTGCCCCTGGGACCAAAGTAATGCTATGATCGTGTTCCCCTCTCGAGGGTGGAAGCTCATGAGGCTTGTCAAAGACCTGCAAATGGTTGTTTAAGACCTATTGCATCTCAGGATGAATATGAAAAGAAGTGGTTTCGCAGGCCTGGATGGCATTAAATTGGGCTATAACTCCATGGTGGCCCTTTTTTAACAATTTTTCCATCCTATGCGAGCTGATGATAAAAGGAGCACCTGCCTGGAGTCCGCGGAGGGTATGTGTGTGGTTATTTTGCTTACAGCTCATATATAACTCCTGGAAATCCATTGTGATTGGGCCGAGTGTGCGAAACCATTCAGCACCCAAGACAATGTCACACCCACCCATGTTGATGGCAAACATGTGGGTCTTTAAGTGATAATCCCCCATTTGAAGTTTGACATTTTCACAGCGGCCTTCACATTTCATTGTCCCCCCATCAGCAATCTGGACCTAGAAATTAGAGATTGCTCTGACAAAACAATGCACTGCTTCAGTGACTCTTTGATGGATAAAGTTATGCGTACTGCCACTATCAATCAAGACTACTACCGGGCGATGCTTAATAAAACCTCTGATTTTGAGAGTTTGGGGAGAAGAAATTCCTACCAAAGGATGACGCGCGATAACTAGTTCTTTAGGTGTAGCTGGGAGCTCATTGTCCGGCTGGTTGTCCTCATCTTCCTCCTCTGGTCCCTCAAATGGTGGGGCTTCCTCAGATGAACTTTGATCAGTAGCATCAATTTGAAAGAATTTGGGTTCCTTGCATTTATGCCTCGAGGAGTATTTCTCATCACAGTAGTAACACAAGCCTTGCTTTCTTCTTTCTGCCATTTCCGTTGGTGACACCTTTCGAACATTAAGTGTTTGGGTAGTGCTCGGAGCCTAGGTGGGGCATCCCTTCGCTATGAATTTGGACGAGTCGACAGGGCCGCTAACGCGCGTTCTACTTCACGAGCTGTCTTGCAAGCTGCCAGCCATCAGACTGGGTGTTGCAATTGGACGTGGGCTTGTATGGCGTCTTTGAGACCACTGATAAAACATTCCAAGTAGAATTCATCTATTAGACCTCTTGTGCGGAAGGCTAATGCTTCAAAGGCTTTAATATATTCTCACACTGTGCTTGTCTGTCGGAGCTTAGTAAGACGACCCAAAAAGTTAGATTCATGGTCAAAGCGATCAAAAAGGGCTTTTGAGAATATCTGCCAAGTCATTGGCCTTGCATAGCAGCATTGATGCCACTGCCACCATTGCCATCTTTCTTGGTCTAAGTACAGGCTTCCCACACTTAGCTTAGTCGCATCGTCGTGTCCGTGCCATTCGACTATCATCATCAACCTGATCATGTTATTTTGTAAACCCAGTCTGCATGTGCAAATTGTAAATAATCTTAGTAGATCTGTGTCATGTATGTAATTGCCTGGGTAAACCTAATTTTCTAGTGATGATGTACATTCTGAAAGGTTTTTTGTCTCACCGATCCATGATCAGCAGAGTTTTCTTTCAACCTTACGGCAAAGCCAGAATGGATTTTGTCATCAAAATGTTAGGGGAGTCCTAGTGTGCTAGATTGAGTCTATGTAAAAGTGATTTGGGAATAATCCTAACCATTTTGTTAGGTTATTTTATTACAAATTGCTTGATCTGCTAGATTATATTTGTGTCGCAGAACCGAGTAGTCTATGAGGGTCTATGTCAAATGGGTTTTCCCCCCTGAGATGTAAAAATGTAAAAATCATGATATAAAGTGTCTTGAGAGTTAGAAAAATGTTTCATCCCCGCATAAGTCCTAGGTCCTAGGTATTTTTAAATTTTCCAAAGGCTAAATTCGATGGTCCTCTAAAAAAATTAAATTTTAAGAGGTCCAGGGACTAAGGTTAAATAATTATTTTGCTAAATTTTAGGCCCTTGGTCCCTTGGGTTAAGTCAAAGTCAAAATTTTGAGGAAATTAATTCAAAAATTAAATTTTTGAATTAATTAAAACGCATTTGAATAATAATTTCGAATTTCCTCATTATTTTAATTTCGACAGATGAGATTAAAAAAAATTTTGATCCTTATCAACGGTCGAGATCGCTTTGACAAGGATCACTCGAACTAGCCGTTGGGAAATTTTTCTTTAAATAGGGGGTCAGTGGTCAGTTGAGATCATTCGATCTCATGAGTTGTGTGCTAAAGAAAGCTCTCTTGTAATCGTTTTTTCATGTGCAAATAAAGAAACACTTTGGGGTTAATCTCTGTTGATGTTACTCTTCGGGAAAATGTTGTAAGATGTTTTATTTTCTTGCATAGATTTACTTTCAACCATTGATGTTAGCTTATTGAAGAGTGATTTAGACACAGGTATCTTGTTTGATCACTGGGGTTTGAATGATAGTTTAATTTCTGAATATAATGGGAGGTATCTCCATTAGACCTAAATTTCATTGTCGTTTTCTCCCTCTACGTTATGGTTGAATTAAATTTTGTAGGAAATCCTTGATTTTGAGATCACCGGGCGTTCGGGGAAGTCTTCAGTTGGACTAGCCAACTTCCGGATATCATTTCTGAAGAGCCCAGCTCGTTTTGATCCCGGGCTTATCATTAGAATTTCTATTGTGGATGCATGAAGAGTTTTCTGAAGCACATCATCTTAAATTTAAAATCTTAAAAAATATGTGTAGCATAATGACAAATCTGGCTGCTTAGAGCCTTTAACCTATGAATATTGTGATTATTTAGCTGGTTTTTAGGGGTTTTTAGCTTCATCCTTGCATATATTATTTCTGGGTGTTTTGTTTTTGTCATTGCAGGTTGCAGATCTGAGGGTGGAGTTTTATTTTGAAGCCAAATCTAGGTTCTGGAGGGTAAAATCTGGCCTCAGAACAATCTCTTGCAGGGGCATTATTTCTGCAATCTAGGGTTTTAAATTTTAAATTTTTTATCTGGAAAAGATTCTGCAGGGATTTCATTAATAAATCTGAGACAATTTAATCTGGAAATTTTTGGATTTCATTAAGCTGCGATTTTCTACTTTGTTTGTTGCCCAGAATTATTTTCAAGCTTATTTTGCCTTGGGTTTTGTCCCTCACCCTTGCTGTCCTCCTTTCCCACGTAGCTGTCTCATTTCCTCACGCGGGCTTTATTCCTTGTCATGATGTTCCTCCAATCGACCTCCAAGCATCTCTGTTGAACCTTCACCTACAGCAAACTCACTCCTATCCACTGCTAAAACCATGCGTTAACTCCAGTACTGCACTTTCTCCTCGCTCCACACTACCCTCATCCCTATTAGCGTGTATCCATACCCATCGTTCAGCTCAGCAAACGCGTTGCCTACTCCACTCAAACAGCCATTCACACATCCTCAGCTGCATTGTTGCTCCTCTTTGCCTGCGCATAGCTTTCATCGCAGTCCCACCCACAGCACCTCATGCAACTGAAGCCTCCACTGATCCACGCAACCATCACCAGCGCGCTGCTTTTCCCTCCTACATCACGCCATCTCTCACGCTGCCTATCCCTGCTGTCTTCCCTTGCCATTCCGCAACTCCTATCCTTCCTCTTTTCAACCTGCAAAATCAACTCAGCTGCCATTCCGTCCTTTGCTCCTACTGTCACAAACCCGCAGTCAACCAAAGCACTCGAATTTTAATTTTTTTTACTTCGTATGCTATGCAGCTAGGGTTTTTTATTTGTGTTTAACTTTGTTGTGTTCATAGATTAGGTTTGACATATTTATGATATTTTTTTGGTTTTATTTTGATTTTAATCATTTAATAAAAAAATAAAATTAAAAATAAAACGAGTTTTACTTCATAAATTTTCATAGATCAGGTATTAGTTTTTATTTCCGATTTCTTTTAGCTTAGCTTTTAGTGTTTAGTTTTAGTTTAGTTTAGTTTTATAATAAATCATCAAATAATAAAAAATAAAAATAATAAAAAATAAAAAATAGTCCCAAAGACATTTTTAGCCATTTGGATGTGTATGGTTATTAAAAAATTAAAAAATCTTCCAAAAGGATTTTCGAAGATTGTGGATTTAAAGCTTTGAAAGAAAAGATTTTTATGGTGTCAATATTTTATCATTTTACTATAGTTGAAGGTGCTTAAATTTTTTATCTGGAGTTTTACTAGTGGAAAACGATAAATTTTCCCAAGTCTAGAATTTCAAGCATAATCATTTTAAATTCTAGGTGCCTAGCTTTTAAATTTTGTGGTTATTCAAAGTATTCATCTTTTGAAAATTAAATTGTTGGAGCTTTGCTAGGTCATTGATCGTTATTGCTTGGTTGATTTAGTGCTTATCATATGCTAGACATTTTAGTAAATATCTTCAAGCAATTGCTAAAAGGTTTGTTCATATTTATATTTCCTAAGCATCAAATCAATTATTCGATTTTCACTTCATCTAGCAAAGGCACTGGTCTTAAATATTTAAAGGGCTAATTATTTTTCAAAATCAATCAAGTGCTTGATTCCCTCGCTGTGTCTCCCAACCCAGCTGGTTCTCAGTTGGTCTTCCTTTATCCCATAGTGTCTACCCCCCTTAGCCTAGGGAGACGGCTTAAACAGAGAGATCAGGGACAGAGTGACAGCGCCCGATCTGAGCGTTGTCGTGCTGCCTTCACACTTTACGCGAAAACATTTTTTGGCGCCATTGTCGGGGATATTTTATTCTCAGCGTTTCAACGACATTCATCATTCATCTTTCATCTTTCTATCATTCATTTGAGACCGGCAAAGTCAACATTTTTTGGTGCATCTCATCTTTTCCGCCATTCATTAGCCTGTCAAGCAGCCAACATTTCTTGGCATCATTTGATCTTTTCATCGCCCTTTCTTTCATCATCTCATTAATCGTACCTTTAGCACCTGGACACTTCGGTTCGTTTCTTGTTTGGGTGCTGACACCATTTCTTCCATTTATTATTTCCCAAATAAGAAGCCCTCCCTTATATCTGGTTGTTTGTTGCCTTTTGGATCCTAGAGTTAAATTCATGTTCAAGTGGCGACTCCACTTCTTTCTTCTCTTGATTTTCCTGAGCAAAGGTCTCTCTCTATCATCCATTTAGTCCCTCATTATTCATCATGGATTATTCGTTTACCCCGTGTCATTTTACTGATGTTCTCCATGATATTCTGGAAGTGGCCATTCATAAATTGTCTTTATTCTCGAGTGGTGATTCAGTCGTTGTTAGAGAACATTTATGCAGGTTTACTTGTATAATGCTCATATTGCAGTTCTCCTCAGTATAATCATGAAGATGTCAAAATGCGTCTATTTGCCTTTTCTTTGGAGGGTGATGCTTAAAATTGGTTTAATAATTGTCCTAAAGGTTCTTTTGCTTCTTTACAAGACATTGTCAATGCTTTTAAAGATAGATATGGTTATCAAGATAGCTTGCCTTGTGCCCCTAAAATTATGCAATAGAATGAAGGTGATTTTGTGAAGGATCCAGCGATCAATGAAAGATTTAAAGACAATTCTCTGTGTTAGAATGTGCAATCCACTTGTACCGTTACAGATCAAATCCATGACAATGTCAACAATGAAAGGCAAAATGATAAGCAAATTATAGAAGAACTAATGCGGCTAGTAAAAAACATGGATCTTAATCAAGAAAAATTTGTAACTGTTACGTCAAGGATATGAGAACTTTATACACCTACCTAGAAAAATGTGATAAGGAGATGGAAATCATGAAAATTAAACACTCTAATCACGTAACCGACATGAAAAGTCAGCATGCTAAGGAAATTGAGACCATGAAAGCTAATCATGACAAGGAAATTAATTTTATGCAAAGCAAGTTATCAAGCTTAGAGGAAAAGATGATGATCATGGAATTCAATCATTCAAATCAAGTGACTGCCATGGAAGCAAGTTATCAAGAAGAAATAATTTTGATTCAGAACAAATTGTCAACTATGGATGAAGAAATGACCATCATGAGATTCGATTATAATAATCAGTTAGCTACCATGCAAGCAAATCATAAAAAAGAGATAAACTATATGCAAAACTGTTTCATGGGCATGAAAGCAAAAAATGATAAAATTATAAAGGACATGGAAGTTTGTCAAATATCTCTTCAGAATAGATTATTGGCCATAGAAGAAAAGCAGGTACCACGTGTCATAAATACAGATGGAATACATATCATCGAGAACATATTAAAAATAATGGAAGTTAATCATTCTAATAAGATGTCCATTATTCAGAATCAAATAAAGGCTATGCAAGCTAATCATGTCACTCTGCAAGAAAGATTCGTGAAAACTGAACTCAATCAAGCGAAGTTAATAGTAAGACATGCCAGAGAAATGGGTTCATTACATAAAAGACTGGAAGAGAGGAAATCACAGGTCTCGTCTTGTTGTGAATATCCCGAGAAAGAGGCCAACTCCATTAACCAAGATTTAACTAAGAATGACATGATCGAAGAAGAAATAAAAAAGGGTCAAGTTATAACTCATGATACCTGTGCGACTGATCCATCATCCTTGACAGAGCAGATGCAGAATGAAGGAAGACATGTCATGCATATCTTACATACTTCATCTAAGAGTTTCGAAGCAGAATGTTCCACATCATCAGTGATATAGCCTGCCACGAAGAAAAAGTGCAAGAGAAAGAGAATGAGAAAAAGATTTGATGCATCAGATGGCCGCGAGCAACTTGATTTTCGGATAGGAAAAAGTCCTATCGTATGCAGGATTGGACATGGCACATCCGAGAAACAACCGACAAATTTGCTTGAAAGCAGGCAAATGCTTAGTATACACTATATTGAACACATCTGATGCCATGGGGCATCCTCTGTATTTCTAACCCTACACCTTGTCTTTTCAGCATTTCATTTATGTTATAGGATTATATTTACTTTTCATGTTACTAGATATCTTTCCTGTGCTTAGTGTTATATGATGATTTTTGGATGGACGCTACTTATGTTTTGTTGTGTGTTGCGTGGATGCAGATTCTGTTTTCTCACATTCCTACAGTGCAGCAACGTGTCCCCAAGTAGAGCCAGATGTTGACCACTACGTGTCAACGACCCATAGCAATACACTCCCTTTTCTCGCAAAAGGGTAGCGCTTGATCGTAGTGTCCATGCCATTCGACTATCATCATCAGCCTGATCATGTTATTTTGTAAACCCAGTCTGCATGTGTAAATTGTAAATAATCTTAGCAGATCTGTGTCATGTATGTAATTGCCTAGGTAAACCTAGTTTTCTAGTGATGATGTACATTCCGTATGGATTTTTGTCTCACCGATCCATGATCGGCAGAGTTTTCCTTCAGCCTTACCCCAAAGCCGAAATGGATTTTGTCACCAGAATGTTAGGGGAGTCTTAGTGTGCTAGATTGAGTCTATGTAAAAGTGATTTGGGAATAATCCTAACCATTTGGTTAGGTTATTTTATTACAAATTGCTTGATCTGCTAGATTATATTTGTGTCGCAGAACCGGGTAGTCTATGAGGGTCTATGTCAAATGGGTTTTCCCCCTTGAGATGTAAAAATGTAAAAATCATGATGTAAAGTGTCTTGAGGGTTAGAAAAATGTTTTATCCCCTCATAAGTCCTAGGTCCTAGGTATTTTTAAATTTTCCAAAGGCTAAATTCAATGGTCCCTCTAAAAAATTAAATTTTAAGAGGTCCAGGGACTAAGGTTAAATGATTATTTTGCTAAATTTTAGGCCCTTGGTCCCTTGGGTTAAGTCAAAGTCAAAATTTTGAGGAAATTAATTCAAAAATTTAATTTTTGAATTAATTAAAATGCATTTGAATAATAATTTCGAATTTCCTCATTATTTTAATTTCGACGAATGAGATTAAAAGATTTTTTGATCCTCATCAACGGTCGAGATCATTTTGACAAGGATAACTCGAACTAGCCATTGGGAAATTTTTCTTTAAATAAGGGGTCAATGGTCAGCTGAGTTCATTCAATCTTAGAGTCGTGTGCTAAAGAAAGCTCTCTTGTAATCGTTTTTTCATGTGCAAATAAAGAAAGACTTTGGGGTTAATCTCTGCTGGTGTTACTCTTCGGGAAAATGTTGTAAGATGTTTTATTTTCTTGCATAGATTTACTTTCAGCCATTGATGTTAGCTTATTGAAGAGTGATTTAGACACAGGTATCTTGTCTGATCACTGGGGTTTGCATGATAGTTTAATTTCTGAATATAATGGCAATTAGACCTGAATTTCATTGTCGTTTTCTCCCTCCACGTTAATGGTTGAATTAAGTTTTGCAGGAAATCCTTGATTTTGAGATCACCGAGTGTTCGGGGAAGTCTTCAGTTGGACCAACCAACTCCCGGATATCATTTTCTGAAGAGCCCAACTGGTTTTGATCCCGGGCTTATCATTAGAATTTTTGTTATGGATGCATGAAGGGTTTTCTGACGCACCTCATCTTAAATTTAAAATCTTAAAAAATATATGTGTGGCATAATGACAAATATGGCTGCTTAGAGCCTTTAACCTGTGAATATTGTGATTATTTAGCTGGTTTTTAACTTCATCCTTGCATATATTATTTCTGGGTGATTTGTTTTTGTCATTGCAGGTTGCAGATCTGAGGGTGGAGTTTTATTTTGAAGCCAGATCTAGGCCCTGGAGGGTAAGATCTGGCCTCAAAACAATCTCTTGCAGGGGCATTATTTCTGCAATCCAGGGTTTTAAATTTTAAATTTTTTTATCTAGAGAAGATTCTGCAGTGATTTCATTAATAAATCTAAGACAATTTAATCTGGAAATTTTGGGGTTTCATTGAGCTGCAATTTTCTACTTTGTTTGTTGCCTAGAATTATTTTCAAGCTTATTTTGCCTTGGGTTTTGTCCCTCACCCTTGTTGTCCTCCTTTCCCACGCAGTTGTCTCATCTCCTCACGCGAGATTCATTCCTTGTCACGTCGTTCCTCCAATCGACCTCCAAGAATATTCGTTGAACCTTCACTTGCAGCAAACTCGCTCCTATCCACTACTAAAACCCTGCGTTAACTCCAGTGTTGCACTTTCTCCTTGCTCCACACTACCCTCATCCCTGTCAACGTGTATCCATACCCATCGTTCAGCTCAGCAAACGCGCTGCCTACTCCACTCAAACAGCCATTCACGCATCCTCAGCTGCATTGTTGCTCTTCTTTGCCTGCGCGTAGCTTTCATTGCGGTCCTACCCACAGCTCCTCATGCAGCGGAAACCTCCACTGATCCACACAGCCATCACCAACGCGCTGCTTTTCCCTCCTACATAACACCATCTCTCA
>Ga0115844_100511_pt1 | contig 11222 bp, 8 predicted proteins | sample InSIn1gowninarea_FD_83858 | JGI IMG/M metagenome (GOLD analysis project Ga0115844, IMG submission 83858) | reverse complement strand
ATTGACAATTTTAGTGATGCTTTGTTATCAAAAAGCGCTTTTTGTATTCCTGCATCTGCTGACCACATAAACCTGGTCTTAAATGTTCCTCCCCAGATTGACGGCGTGTTGAACCAACCGCTTGCTTCCGCTGTGTAACCCTTGCCTAAAGTAAAAGTGTGCTGGTTGTAATAGTTAAGAGTAGTAACGCCAAGATCGATTGTTTTTCCATCTTCAAACTTTGCTTTGTACTTGCTATGATTAGCATTTACAGTAGCATAAACGTTCCACCATTTTCTAATTTTAAATGGGGCACTTACGTTGATACCATACACATCCTGCGATGCCAAATTTTTATTGGTGATGTAAGTTGCGTTTCTGCGGGTTGTATCGTTTACCACTGTAATATAGTCTGCAATGTGGCTGTAGCTCACGCTCGTAGTTAAGAACGATTTGTATGTATGACTCAGGCTGAAGCTGTTGGTGTACTGCGGACGTAAAAAAGCGTTTCCTTTTCTGTAAGTAAGTTCATCGAGTTTGTCTTCAAAGGGGTTCAAATCCTGGTACCGCGGCCTGTCTATGCGGCGGCTGTAGTTTATATTGAACTGGTGAGTTGGGCTCAAAGTATAACTGATGGCTGCACTTGGAAAGAAATCAAGATAGCTTCTCTTAACTGTTTCTGTAGTATCGTGCATCGTTTCCTTATTTTTAGCTTTCAGTATGCCTTCACTGTTTGTTTGTTCTGCCCGTACGCCGGCTTGCAAGCTAAATTTCTTAAATGAGCGGTTGTAGTTTACATATGCGGCACTTACGTTCTCTGTATAAGTGAAACGGTTGCTTCGCTCCCAGTCCTGCTGTTTTACATTGTTGATTACATTGAAGAAATCGAAAGTGTTATCGGTCTTTACAGATGAAAACTTTGCTCCTACTCCAAGCCTTCCCTTTTTAAAATTCTGCTCGTAATCTGCTTTTGCAGTATAAATATCTATGTTAGTAGGGGTGTTATTTGCAAATATTCTCTGCCGCACTACTGTACCTGTACTGGCATCATAGTAGGTGTTCGGTTGCATGCTTTGTCCTCTGCTGGTGAAGAAGCCGCGGTCAGCATCAATGTTCAACTCATGTCCGGATGTATCGGCGAAGCGATAGTTTACATTTATGTTACTATTGTTTCTTGTGGAAGGTTGTACGTTGCCGGCCTTTAAAATTTGCACAGGAAGTTTACTGTTTTGAGGAGAAATAATAGTTTGACCTGTAGCTTCCCAGTCGGCTTTGTTGAAGTTGCCGTTGTACATAACCCCAACCGTATTTTTTTCGTTGATAAAATAGTCAGCCCCTGCCTTCACATTTCCTCCCTTATAACCATTAAAATTCAGGTTTTTCTGGTCATAAATACTGTCGCTTTGTATGCGGTATAAGTCATTTGTGTTTTCTCCACGGCCTTTATAACCGCTCAGGTTGCTAAAAAGGTTCACTTTTTTATTGCGGTAATTTAGGCTAAGGCTGGTGTTATAGCTTGAATAAATTCCCTGGTTATAACCAGTAGAAACAGATCCATTCGTACCAAATTTCTTATTCTTTTTGAACTTGATATTTATGATTCCTGCGTTGCCACTGGCATCATATTTAGCCGATGGATTCTCGATTATCTCGATAGACTCTATGTCGCTGCTTTGTATAGATTTAAGGTAGGCGGCAAGGTCAGAACCGGCCATAGGAGAGGGTTTCCCATCGATATAGATGCGAACGCCGTTTTTGCTTTTCATGCTGATATTGTCGTCTTTATCGACAGTTATACCAGGACTTTTCTGCAATAGTTCGAGTGCGTTGCTTCCTGTTGCGTTAATGCTGTTTTCAACATTAAAAACCGTGCGGTCAGCCTTTACTTCTATCATAGGCTTTTTCGCTGCAACGACAACTACATCTTTAAGCTTTTTGTCTGCGATGGTAAGGGAAGCTGCAGGTACTGAGTATGTAGCTCCTTCTTTTAAGCTAAACTGGTTTGAGTACCAATTGTTGTGATTTACACTGCTGATTTTTACCAGGTAAGTTCCTGCTTTTACTTTCTCAAACTGATACACTCCCGTATTGTCGCTCAACGCTGCCTTATATAACGAGCTGTCTTTTGCAGCAAGCAAGCTTACAGTAGCTGCAGCCAAAGGTTTTGATGTATTGTCTGTAACACTTCCTCTAACGGATGATGAATTTTGTGCGAAAGTTGCTATTGATAATAATAGTGTTGTAATGGTTGTAAAAAATGTTTTCATGACTTTTAAAATTGTGCAGCAAAACTATCATGAGCAAAATCGCTTAAGAAGCAGATTAAGTACGAGTGGTTGTAAAACCATGATGAAGGAAAATTCAAGATGAATGAAGGTAAAAGGAGTGCTAACCACATAGACACATACGGCACATAGAAGATTGGTTTTTTTAGTCAGCGTAGATAGGAAGCATAGTATACTATTTGAGCCTGAAAAAAATTTTAAAAGGCAAGAAATTTTAAACCCAATATTTGTTTTTCTGTTCTTTTGCAAAATGTACTTAGTTAAGACCCCCTGGTGGCTGAGAAAATTATATTCCCCTGACATAACATGGAAAATACCTGCTGAAAAAAAAGAAGTGTTTTTAACGTTTGATGATGGCCCGCATCCAACCATCACTCCGTTTGTTTTGCAGTGTTTAAGACAGTACAATGCAAAGGCAACTTTTTTTTGTATTGGAAAGAATGTAAAGCAGTTTCCGGATGTGTATCAGCAAATATTAGATGAAGGACACAGCGTTGGCAATCACACTTACAACCACCTCAATGGTTGGAAAACCGGCGACCTGATATATCTCAAAAATGTAATTCTTGCTCAGCAAAGTATCAATAGCAACCTTTTCCGTCCTCCTTATGGAAGGATTTCAAGGTCGCAGGCAAGGGAGTTGTCACCTGTGTTTAAAATAATTATGTGGGACGTCCTCAGCGGCGATTTTGATGTTACACTCTCCCCACAAAAATGTTTTAACAATGTTGCTACGAACACAACTCCTGGCTCCATCGTTGTTTTTCACGATAGCGAAAAAGCATTTCCCCGATTACAATTTGCGCTGCCTAAAACACTTGATTTTTTAACAGAAAATGGATATGAGTTAAAAGCGATATGAGTACACAGTTGATATGTAACAGTTGATAGTGGAGAGCGTTTTGTTCTAAAAGTGGCGATCAGGTTGCAGATAAAAAAAGCGGGCCTGAGGTAGAAACCCCGGCCCTTTTTTAATCCGTACCCTATGAAAACTTAGTTTTGGCTGCGTTAAAGCAATTGCTATGTATTTAATTGTCAATTGCGTTTCTCTGGATAATAAACGCCGGTCATGCAGTTTTTATTTTCATAACCATGCGAAAAATCTTTTTTTATGTTCATGCCCTCATTAACAACGAAAATCCGGGGGGTGGATTTGATAAGAGTTTTGGCCTGCCTACATCCCTTACAATGCACAAATTATTTACTTAAGGTTCTTTGGTAGAAGTAGCATCTTTATAGTAAATCGCGCTTTAAATTGTACATTGACCTTGGACGAGTCCCACGAGAACAGGAAGACCTACAGAGCTTTAGAAGATACTGCAATTATTTCTTCTGCAACAGCTCTTCCAGAGCTTAACGAAACGACGTTGATTTATAGCTGTGCGCATTCTACCAGTCACGGGTCTCAGGATAGGCGAAACGAGAGAAATTTTGTTTGTAATCATTCAGCCAGATCAAAAAATTATTAAAATGACGAGTTTTGCAACATGAAATTAATAGATAGCCATACCCATTTATATTCAAAAGAGTTTGCAACCGACTTCGAACAGGTATTACAAAGGGCGAGAGATGCAGGCGTAGCAAAATTCTATCTTCCGGGAATTGATAGTGAAGTAATTGAAGAGATGCTGAGGCTCGAGCAGCAATACCCGGGCGAGTTTTTTCCGATGATGGGATTACATCCTTGTTCTGTAAAAGAAGATTATTTAAAAGAACTGGAAATCATTGAAAAATATTTATCTCAGACAAAGTTTGTGGCGGTCGGCGAAATTGGTCTCGACTTTTATTGGGATACAACCTACAAGCAACAGCAGTACGATGCTTTCAACAAACAAATGGAACTCGCACTAAAATACCAATCGCCGATAGTTATTCATACCCGCAATGCAATGCAGGACACGATCACTGCAGTGAAGCCTTTTGCAGCCAGGGGGCTCAGAGGAATTTTTCATTGTTTTGGAGACAGCAACGAAGTAGCCAAACAAATTATTGAACTAGGCTTTTATCTTGGAATTGGGGGAGTAGTTACATACAAAAATGCTAACCTGGGAGAAACACTCAAAGACGTGTCTCTTGACCATATGGTATTAGAAACCGACGCGCCCTACCTGTCCCCTGTTCCCTACAGAGGCAAACGAAATGAAAGCAGTTACTTAACTTTTATTGCCGGGAAGTTAGCAACCATTAAAAATGTAAGCGTTGAAGAGGTGGCTGCAATAACTTCAGCGAATGCTGAAAAAATATTCGGACAGTAATTTTCAATACCTATTTTTGCAACCCCCTTAATACGAAAAAATGACTAAGGAGAGTTGTCCGAGTGGTTGAAGGAGTCCCGATGCATCGGGAGAAAGCGATAACGGGATATGCCGTTTTAAAGAGGAAAAGCACCTGGACTAGGTGGCGAGTTACCTGGAGAAAGCGTACAAGGGGTATTTAAATAAAAATGATTGAGACGTGTCCGAGTGGTTGAAGGAGTCCCGATGCATCGGGAGAAAGCGATAACGGGATATGCCGCTTTAAAGAGGAAAAGCAGCTGGACTAAGTGGCGAGTTACCTGGAGAAAGCGTACAAGGGGTATTTAAATAAAAATGATTGGAGACGTGTCCGAGTGGTTGAAGGAGCACGCCTGGAAAGTGTGTATACGGGAAACTGTATCGCGAGTTCGAATCTCGCCGTCTCCGCCGAAGCCTTAATTTACTGTGAGACTCCCTGTATACAGGAATCTTTATTGGGAGCTTCCCGAGTATCGGGATCGTGTTCGCAAATGGCACAAGAAAAATTTTTTGTCTACATCCTTCAGAGCATGAAGGACTTTTCTTTTTATGTAGGTCAAACTGATGATTTAGATAGTCGGATGTCTAAACATTCTGAAGGATTCAGTAAGTACACTGCTTCAAAGAGGCCCTGGAGATTAAAGTATTTTGAAGTTTATGTAAGTCGAAGTGAGGCTATTAAAAGAGAAAGTGAGATTAAGAGGATGAAAAGCAAAAAATATATTGAAGAACTTATTAATGATTGGCCTATTAAGTAGGTTAACTCTCTTCTAGAATTATAGCATCAGTTAACGACCGGTCGGACTAATTGAAGTAACTCCAATCAATGGGGGAAAGTGTATACGGGAAACTGTATCGCCAGTTTCCCGAACGTCTCCGCAAATGCCTCTTTTCCTTCTAACGTATAAAAAATCATTGACTCGTTTTTAGTGTTGCAGCCTTTGATGCCGGATACGGATTTGCAAATGAGCCGGGAACAGTTTGACTTTTAGTACCTGAAATAACTACATTGCCGCTGGGTGAGACGGTCAAATTTCCGGAATTCGTTAAACTTCCATAAACATGTAAAGTATGATTTCCGGTAGTAAGCGAAGTTGAATTTTTAAGAATGAGATCGAGGCAGCTTGCATCGGCAGTTAACACCGGCTGGTTAGCCACTGCATCTATCAAAGCATTGACATATTGATTGGGAATTCCGCCTGTCCAGTTTGATGCGGTATGCCAATCTGTACTTGTAGCGCCGGTCCAGACAAACGGTACGGCCGGGTCACGGATGACGGTAACTGTGTCTGCATTGATCTGCAACTGGTTTGATGCATTAAACAACTGTGCGATGTTATAAACACCTGCTTCATTTTTTAGCATAATGTCATCAACGTACCAGCCATCACCACCAGTTCCTCTATCGGTAAAAAAGCGAAACCTTAACTTGATTGATTTGTTTCTAAACGTCACTAAATTAACCCTTGTTTCAATAAACTGCCCGTTACTAATACCACTAAATCCTCTTCTGGTTCCGGCTCCATTATCCACTACAGAGTTGTAGCCGTTTTGATACATATATTGGCCTACATCAATCCAACTTTTTCCGGTATCTGTTAAAACTTCTACCACTCCGCCGTCATACCCCGCCTCAGTATTGAACTTATGCCAAAACGATAATGTAGACAGTCCTGTAAGTGCAAACAGGTTATCCGATGTCAGCACTTGTTCAGATATAGAGTCTGTATCTACGGTTTTAAAAGCAGCAGGGGAACTGTGAAAGCTAAGGGCTGTAACGGTCCAGTTATTAACAGGATAAGGTGAACTGGTTTTCGCTGTAAATGTAGCAGGTATAGATGCCGGGTTAACCGGTTCGTTAAGAACTACAGCGGATGGCGTGAAACTTCCTTTATTAACCCTGACTTTTAAAGCAAAGCTAATGCTATCCATTGCAGCAAGGGTTGGGATAGTATATGAAACGGTGCGGTTTGATGCATTATACGAACCGCCACTAATATAAGAGGAGGTTACGACAGCCGCCAGGTGCGAATGACTTTCCAATACCGCTTTGGCAACAACCAGGTAAAAGCAGCGAGGGAAAGAAAAACAAGCATAGAATCTGAATCGAAACGATTATAAGATTTTTCGGTAAATTGAATGTTTAAGGTTTGGCCGCGATATTTTTATATCGCGGCTTTTTTATTTTTCTTTTTTACCCGAACTGTTTCCCCACCTTTTTAATGAGGAGACAGATTTTAATGCGTAGCATAACAAATCAGAGGTGGCTACTGGTCATCATAAGCCACTAAATGTATCACCTTTCCATCGCTTACCTGCAATTTTCCATGGGCTGTAACATATATTTTTTGTGCAGCTTCATTCAACAAGACTTTGTCCATAAAGGTTGTTACTCTTGCAGTTGATACTTTTGGCGGGGCACCGCTTGACCTGGCGGTTTGTATGTAAGTTTTAAGCATGTTTTTGAAAGAAATGTTTGTAAGTTCAGCAGTGGCAAACAATTCTGTACTAATTATTCTGTTGTCTGTAATAAAAATATATCCTGCAAAAACGCTGTCAGTCTCACTATATTTTTTTAAAAAAAATCTCATATAATCGCTGTCATCCCGTATAGTGTTGTTGTACAATTCAAGGTAAGAGTAGGTGTCGCTTTTTTTATCGTTAATCGCAAATTGCCTGTCAATTTCCTTCCAAACATCAGATTGGCGTCGCTTTGTATTCATCGTTTTTTGCAGTTCACTATTTGCTACGCCTGCAGTTTTGAATTCCTTAGGTTTATCTGACCAGCGCCTTTTCTCAACACAAAAGACGTTTATATAATCGGTTGAACCGGCAGCGATAACCTTTGTCTCTCCCACCATCCGATCCTGTTTTCCCCCATCTAATATTTCACCACTTTGTACAACTACGTCTTGTTTAGAATGGTTGGTTAACTGCAGCCAGTTTACATCGGCTCCCTTCTCATACTGCATTTCCTGCAGCTTTATTTTATGCTTTTCCAGGGCTTCAGATAATGAAATGGGGTGCTGACCCGGGGTATGACCAACTGTAGGACTGCCCTCCCCCGCTTTATATCTCACAGGTATTACTTGCAGGTTCTTAAAGGTCCACGGTGAGTCATATTGCACTTTCAGTTCTTTGTAGGTTAACTGGGCAACAGTGTAATTCGAAGACATAATAAGCAGGATGAAGGCAGTAGTCAGGATTTTAAACTGAGCCTGTGAAACCCGCGATAAAAGTTGTTTTAGAATGTATTTTCTTAAAATGTTATTGCTAAAAATCGCACTGCGAAATCTATTCATTTCATAACTGTTTACATTTAAAATGCTTTTCATTGAAGCATTATCAAGGTTTATCTTTGCCGGCATGGAAAAGAAAGTAAGAGTTCGTTTTGCTCCATCCCCCACCGGCGGATTACACCTTGGTGGTGTTAGAACGGTTTTGTACAACTATTTATTTGCTAAGCAACACAATGGCACCTTTGTTTTACGTATCGAAGATACTGACCAGACACGATTTGTGGCCGGGGCAGAAGAGTATATACAAGAATGTTTGAGATGGTGCGGCCTGGAACCAGACGAAAGCCCGTTGCATGGCGGCCCTTATGGGCCGTACCGCCAAAGCGAAAGAAAAGAGTTATACCGGCAATATGCAGAGCAATTGGTAAAGCAAGGCAACGGCTATTATGCCTTTGATACTCCGCAGGAACTGGAAGAAATGCGTGAAAGATTTCGTACCGATGAAAACCCGTCACCCCAATACAACCATGCGGTAAGAGAAAAAATGCGGAATTCACTTACACTGAATGAAGCAGAAGTAAACAGGTTACTGAGTGAAGGCGCGCCACACGTAATAAGGATAAAAATGCCGGAAAACGAAACGCTTACTTTTAATGATATGATACGGGGTGAAGTATCTTTTAATTCTTCTCTCACCGATGACAAAGTATTATTGAAAGCAGACGGAATGCCGACTTATCATCTCGCTGTTGTGGTTGATGATTATGCCATGAAAATAACCCATGCGTTTCGTGGCGAAGAATGGCTACCCAGTGCGCCCGTTCATATTTTGCTTTGGAAATACTTAGGATGGATAGAAGATATGCCACAGTGGGCACATCTGCCTCTGATTTTAAAACCCGACGGCCATGGCAAGTTAAGCAAACGCGATGGCGACCGGCTCGGTTTCCCTGTCTTCGCCATGAACTGGAAAGATCCAAGGAATGGAGAAATGACAACAGGATTTCGGGAATTAGGTTTTTTACCGGAAGCTTTTATAAACCTGCTTGCAGTACTTGGCTGGAACGATGGAACAGAACAGGAAATATTTACTATTGAAGAATTGGTAGAAAGGTTTTCCTTATCTCACGTACATAAAGGCGGGGCTAAGTTTAATTATGACAAAGCAAAATGGTTTAACCATGAATGGATTAAAAGGTATAAGGCAGAAGGCTTGAGGCAAAAGGTGAAAGAGGTGTTTGCAGCGAACGGGGCCGAATTAAGTGACGATGAAAAGTTGGACGAAATAATAGAATTGGTAAAAGATCGGTGCACGTTGTTACCTGATTTCTGGCAGCAGGCTTCATTCTTTTTCATTGCGCCGGAAACAATAGACGTTGCCTCAGTAAAACCTAAATGGAATGATGATAAAGCAATGTTCTTTGACATACTTACAGAAAAATTTACGGTACTGGAAGATTGGACAGCCGTAAATATTGACAGTCTCTTTAAGGAAACGGCAACAGAGAAAAACATAAAAATGGGCGAGTTACAACTCCCATTTAGGATTATGCTGGTTGGAGGAAAATTTGGACCTACAGTTTTTGATGTAGCGGCATTGATAGGCAAGGAAGAAACTGTAGCCAGGATAAAAAAAGGATTAGTTGCTTTTAGTTAGCATATAAAAAAAGCAGCCCAAAAGCTGCTTTTTTTCAAATTTTTATTTTACTCTTTCAACGTATTCCCCTGTTTTCGTATTTATACGAATAAGTTCACCTTCGTCTACAAATAAGGGAACCATTACCGTAGCACCACTTTCAACAGTTGCAGGTTTTAAAGTCCTCGTTGCGGTATCGCCCTTTAATCCTGGCGCACTGTAAGTAACCTTCATAACTATTTTATCAGGAAGCTCTACGCTCATTGGTTGCTCTGTTTCTGTATTAATTAAAACAGCAACTTCCTGCCCGTCTTTTAAAAATTGCGGTGCGTCGATCATTGTTTCTGCCAATGACAATTGCTCAAACGTCTCATTATCCATAAAGTTGTACCCACTTTCATCTTTATACAAAAACTGGTAAGGTTTCTTTTCGACTCTTACAGGGTAAACCGTGTCACCACTATTCCATGTATGCTCGATGCTACGATTATTGTCAACCCCTTTCAACTTAGCCCAAAATTTTGCAGCAGCACGGGCAGTTTTGTTTTGTCCAAACTCAACAACAGTATAAAGACTACCGTCCAGTTTTAAAATCATCCCACGGCTGATGTCTGATGTATTTGCCATAAAAAATATTTAATTCAGAATAGTTGTGTAAACGTATAAATTTAAGAGCCGCAAAAGTATGTAATGGATTTCAATTTACAAGGCGAGTTGAAAGGCAAAATCGGTACATGAAACTCCACTGTAAACCCCGAAACAATTTTAAACATTATTGTTGAAGCGCGAGTGAAGTTGCTACTATCTTTTTGTGATACTATCTTCGGTGCTTTGAGCGTCATTGTTGCGTCGCAATCACTTCAACGGCACCCCTTTGTTTATCCGAGGCCCCATCTCAAAGTCCACTCAAGATAGAAATGGCATCTGTTCGAAATCTTGGAATGTTATCCCTGCTTGTTGCTTTTTCCCTTTTTATACCGGGCAATTAAATCAACTACCTGCGGGTTTTGCAAAATAACGGGATAAAGGTCTAAAAGCTTTTTAACAAGCCTTGGCGATTGATTCATTGCCTTTTCAAGCTGCAAGAGACCTTCTTTGGTTTTTTTTAAGGCGAAAAAGCAGGCACTGTAATAAAATACAAACAGGCTTTTCCCTTCAGTAATTTTAATCGCAGCCTGGCATTGTTCCATAGCCTCTTCAAAAAACTCTGATTTAAACAAGCATCTTATCAAAGCTTCCCATCCGGCCACACTTTTAGGCCTGGTTCTCACGACGTTTCCAAAAAACTGTATAGCTTCTTTAAAAAGCCGCAACTGCATTTTACACTCACCCATTGCCAGGTTATACTCCGGCAAACTGCGATGTATTCGCATAGCACTATCAAGTTGTTTCACTGCACTCTCCCACTGCTCTTCGTTTATATAAGTCAGCGCCATTTTATAATACAGCTTACTATCGTCGGGATTTAAGTGCGAGGCCTTACGGTAATTAAAACGGGCCTGGGCGAAATTTCCGATTTTATGGTAACAGTGACCTATCGCTTCATAAATCACATCTTCCGGACGACTCAGTTCAAGAACTTTTTCAAGCACTTCAATTGCTTCCTTAAACTTTCGTAGCCTCAGGTAAGCATCCCCCATATTCCGGTAGGCGTAGTCGAACTTTTCATCAATAGTGACTGCGTACAAATATGCATCGATCGCCACTTTTAGAACAAAACGCTCTCCACTATCAACTGTTACATATCAACTGTGTACTCATATCGCTTTTAACTCATATCCATTTTCTGTTAAAAAATCAAGTGTTTTAG
>Ga0115844_100482_pt1 | contig 11225 bp, 8 predicted proteins | sample InSIn1gowninarea_FD_83858 | JGI IMG/M metagenome (GOLD analysis project Ga0115844, IMG submission 83858) | reverse complement strand
CCTTCCAAACGCTGTAGTTTGTATGCCCATCCAACCTATCCTCCACCCTCAATCCCAATGACATCCTGCTATCCTAAAACTGAAAAATATCACTGCTGTAGTAAAGATAAAACTGTTGTTTGTGAAAAATCAGCTTGCTGGAATTTTCTGAGTGAAAAATCAACAAGCTGTAATTTTCCTCCTTGTTGTCCCAAACTGCACTTCAGCACTCAAGCTCTGATACCATGTAGAAATTTCTCATTTCCCACCCCGGTTTTCAGTTTCACCTTATTTCTCCCATGTAGTTAAATGCCCTTTCCCATATCCATACATTCAACAAGCTGGAAAAATAAATTTCGCTGAAAACACAATTTCTGGAAATTTTACAGAATGCTGGAAAATGCAGAAATAAAAAATCAACAGGTACAAACAGTGATTTAACACATTTAAACACAGAGATTTTTGATCAATGTGACCCTGGAAAAACCCCCTACAACTCTTGGGGAAAACCAGTTCGAGAGCTCTTCTTTATTTCTGAAAATTGCCTTTTTACAGTGAGAATATTCAGCAAAAAATCAACAAGCAAATTTACAACTTATCTCTTTTCCCGTGCCTCACAGCAATCTAGAAATTACAGCAAACAGGACAGCAATAAATGTTATACGGCCTCCTCGACTTTCGTGCCCACTTTCAGCATTAAATGTTGTTGTACGGCCAGCATTAAATGCATTGTACGAACTGTAATAAATGCGTTGTACGCCCTGCAATAAATGTGTTGTACGGCCCTCATTTTGCGTGCAGAAAAACTAGCAAACTGATCCTCGATTTTTGTGCAAACCACTCCTCGAAAATCGTGCCAAAATCTGCCTTTCACTGTGTGCTGAATCAGCTGTACATATTTGCTCAACTGCTGCCTTGGAATGTGTGCCAAGCTGTTGTCTCCTTCTCCCTGCTCAGAAATATCTCTTGCTCTCTTGCTCTCCTTCTCCCAATTTGCTCATGAAAGAATGAATGACATTTTCCTCCTTTTCCTCCTTTAATCTAACCCCAAGTGACTTTTGGGTGATCCGAGTGACTTTTGGGTGATCCCTAAATCCAATGGCTGAAATAGATTGAAATCTAAGACTGAAATTAAATGCTCATTTAAATCTCACTTTTTATTTTTTAATTCACCCCCTTTAATAAAGACCCACTTAGTCATTTATTTCCAAAGTCACTTTTCCTTTCTAATTTTACATTGACTTTATTAAAGTCACTTTAAAATTAGACTTTAGTAACTTTATCACTTAAAGTCACTTTTAAATTAAATTTAACTTTATAAAAATTATAAACTCACTTTAGGAGAAAAAATAAATTCTTTTGGACACTTTTCCCTAGGCCAAAGATCAAAACTTTAGGGAACCACCTGTCCTCTGGTACCAAATTTCAACATTTTGCCTCCACTGTTGGAAGCTTGCTTCTTTGCTCTGCCCTTCTTGCCTCTTGCTAACAATGCCACATTGTCATCCTCCTCCACCTGTTTGGCTGCCCCAAGATGGTTCTTTCTGATCTCATTCTGAATGCAATCATCCCACAACCTCTCCCAATCGGGAAGGTTTTCCCGTGCAACAATGCCATCCACAAAATTCTCCCAAGTCTTAGGAAGACCATCCAAAGAAATTCTCACCAACTCAGTGGGTGCAATGATCTCACCAGCGGCTGCCAACTCATCTCTCACTGAAGTGATCTTTGTGAGGTATGTTCTAGCACTATTAGTCTTAGCCATTTTAATGGCCTTCAGTTTCTCCTTTAAGACCATTTTTCTGTTTTCATTTGAGCTCTGGTAAAGACTGGTCAAGGCTGTCCACATCTCATGTGCATAAGTCTTTCCTCTCACATGAGGAATGACATGGTTTTTGATTCCTTCCAGAATCAATCTTTTTGCCTTAGCATTCTTTTTGTTGAACTATGTCAGCTGTACAAGGTCAGTAGGTACTGCTACTAGGTTCTGTGTGGTATTTACCATAATGCTCCAGACTTCTGCTTCCTCAAAGATGCTCTGGATTCTCTCCTTCCATGCACTGTAGTTGTTCTACCCATCTAACCTGTCTTCAACTCTCAAACCCAAAGACATGTTTCACTATCCTATCAAACTGAAATTTTCAAATCTGTGGTAAAGGTCTCTGTTTTCTGTGTAAAAATCAGCTCGCTGTAATTTTCACTTTGCTGTCCCAAACTGCACTTTTCAACCAACCAAGCTCCGATACCATGAAGAAATTATAACCCCCACTCTGGTTATCAATTTTCCTTATCACTCCATGCATTTAGTTTTAAATCCAAGCATGATAAAAATTCTAAAATCTGGAAATGATAATATTTTTCTGAAAACACAAATTTAGAGATTTCACAACTGCTGAAATTGCAGAAATAAAACACAGCAAAATTATGATAGCCACACAGAAAATAACAGAGTGATTTTTGGTCAATATGACCCTGGAAAAACCCCTTACAACTCTTGGGGAAACCAATTTGAGAGCTCCTTTATTTCTGAAAATGCTTTTACAGAGAAACTAAAATACACAGTAAAAATTCCAACAACCACAAATTACAACTTATCTCGATTTTCGTGCTTAAACTCCACCTTGAAAATCATGCCAATCAGCAAACAGCCAAAACAGAAATTTTTATAGCAATAAAACAACATTAAATGTTGTACGGCCAGCCTCGAAAAATGTGCCCAGAACTTCTTGTCCCTCTTCCTCGATTTTTGTGCCTCTCCAGCTGTATGGTTTTTCTTTGGGATGCGTGTCAATAAATGTTGCTGCCTAGATTTGCTGCAATGTCTTCTTGCTACTCTACTTCACTTCCTCACTACTCAGAAATTTTCTCCTTGCTCTCTCTTCTCTTTCTCTCAAATGCTCATGAAAGAATGAATTGATCTTTTCCGTTTCTCTTCTCCTTTTATTCTCTAAATGACCTTTTGGGTTACCCTAAGATCTAATGGCTGAGATTCATTTAGATCTAGGGATGAGAATAAATGTGCATTTAATTCACACTTTCTATTTTTTAACTTACCCACTTAAATAAAGATCCACTTAGCCTTTTATTTCCATAGTCACTTTTTCACTTCCTAATTCTTCATTCACTTTAATAAAGTCACCTTTAAATTAGAATGTAACTTTACCACTTACAAAGTCACTTTTAAATTAGAATGTAACTTTACCACTTATAAAGTCACTTTTAAATTAAATTGACTTTACCACTTATAAAGTCACTTTAGGAAAAAAGTAAAAAATAAATTTGGACACTTTTCCCTAGGCCAAAGATCAAAGCCTTAGGGAACCACTTGTCCTCTGGTACCCAAATTTTAACAATGGGCTATACTGGCCCTACAACTACAATCAACCCTACAGAAAGAATGGCTCTTTTAAACCATGCATCCAAGTAGTTTCATCCTAAGCCCTCCACTCTTATCCAAGACAAAAGGACCTAAGAGTCAAGTCTAAGCAAACTAGGCATGGCCGACCATGATAGGTCTAGGATACCATAATACATAGCCTTGCTTTTTTTTGGACTCACAATGGTTTTGCCAAAAATGAAAATGATTATATGTACCCCTACTGAAATGAGAGGTAACAGGACCTTATGGCTAAATCTAGAGGGCTCAAATAGGTTCCCAACCACATGCTACCTTTAAATTACCAATTGTTGTTATAAATTAAGGTTTTATAGCAGCACAACTTACATCATGCAAAATTTACAACATAAATAAGAAAATAGCCTAAAATTGATAATAAGCAAGTAATTAACAAAGGCTACTTAATGGATAAACAAATAGATTACAAACAAATTTAATGGGTGCAAATAAATAAAATAGAAAATAAAACCCAAGACGTCAACCCTAATTAAAGGCTGAAAATTGCATATAAAAATATTTTTATCCTTTTCCAATTTAATACATGCAAAGCCTAACCCTAGGACTATAAGGTCCAAAGTATTTATTGCTATTAAATGCAGATTTCGCTATAACCTAACCTTAGTTTACCTTAGAAAACATAAATATAAAAAATTTAGGGTTTTAAATTTTATTTTTAAGATCACTGACACACTAGTGGACTAGTGCTTGTCTCAATCAAGGGGGCAATGGAGTCAATGGCTATTGGAAAATCAAGAGGCTTCATGATTAAATTAGATTTTCCTTTCCTTGATAATTGCTTGTGAAATTTGTTTCCTTCTTATTTATTTAATTCTGTTCTTCTTCATCAAACAATTATCAAAACGTTAACATGAAGATCACAATAAAATAGAGAACACAAGATATAAGCTCCAAGCCAGGGCAAAACCCCTCTAAGGGGAAAACCCAAAAAATTCTCTTGTTATAGAACTAGATCAAATGAGATATCCAAGACCCATAACCACATAAAACCTCCACCTCTAGATGCCAAATCAAGCCTTCCTTCTTTCCAACAGATCCATCAACAAGAGACCAACAACAAGAGATGTACCAAGACAAAACTTGCACAAATTCTAGCTCAAGAAAAAGTCCTCTATTACAACCTTCGGCCCTCCACTTCTTCTTTGTCATTTCTACAATATTTAAGTCCACAATCCATCAAGTGTGTGTACAAATGAGCTCCATCTTTCCTCTATTTATATTGTTCAAAGGGGTGTGAATAGGCATGTCCATTGGGGCAGGGCCAACTTGACTCATAGTTCAATCTCTCTATGAGCTCTCTCCATGGTCATAACTCACGGTTGCATAATCACGAACCTAAGAGCATCTCATCCATTGAGGAGTTCTTTGAAGGCTTTCTTAGACATTTTCAAGTGTGCCCCATATTAAGGATTCAAGAAGAAGCCTTCATTGAGCATCATCATCACCTTGGGAATCTAGATGATGGGCAAGAAAGAGGGTCCTCCCTGGGTCCACATGACAAAAATAGGCATGATGATAATCCCGAAAGATCATGCGATAGGGAGGGTGAGTCTATAGAGAGTGAAGTTAAGGTTAACCCTACCTTTTCCAAGGATACTCTCTCTGATGATCTACCCTTTGAAGACCTTGGAGAAGGTGATCCCATAGTCCCTTTAATGATCGATATCAATGATTACTTACTTATTCAAGAAGGGAAATGGGAGGTTCGTTTCGACAAGGACCCTATCTATGACACAAATGACAGAGACATCCATAGGACCCTTGTTTTTCATCACAATCATAGGGTTGTAGTAGAGTCCCATGTGGACCCTTTTTGACATTATCACTAATAATGAGGAATTTTCCATATCTCCTAAGTGTGATCATCATGGGCCACCTGCTTGTCTCTATCTATCCCATCGGTCTCCCTTTCCTACTAACCATGACCCTATGATGGTTGTAAAGCATGACATAAATAACAAAGACCATGATGGAGGTGATATGCTTGAGGTTGTTATCCATAAAAAGTTTACGAACCCGATTGTTGACATCTTTATCTTTTGGTTAGAAGAAAGGATCTCATGGAGTATATTATATCCTTTTGTTCCCTCTTCTCTCGTAATCCTCCATGCATGGGCATTTTATTTTTCCACCTCCCACCGTAGTGACCCTCCGTATGATTGTTCTTGTCCTTGCTCTTGGATTTGTTCATAAGTAGTCATTGGGAAAAATATTTTTATATTGATCTGGTGATGTCCTAGTTGCATTGGCTCTATGATTACACTTATTACTTGTACGATGTAATATTCATGTTAGGGTAGGTTGCATTACATGTTGATTTTCTCATTAGAACTAACATCATATGATATTTTCATGGTAGACTAGTTGCATTTATATTAAAATTGCATTTAGAATAAATTTTCTTTTCATGTTGGTTGTAAGACCTAATACTAAGCATGGGTGATCATAAGACACCACAAAAACGTGTTGCCCCGTCTGCTTGGTCTTTGATATGTGTAGGTAACAAGTTTGCAGTACCAAGAGATTGTTGGTGTTCTCATGACCTCCCATTCGAATCGCTTTACACACCTTTTCGAGAGCTCATGCCCCAGTTGCAGCCAGATGTTACCCACCACCTGTGGGTAGTATGCCTAGGAGAAAAAATTTCTCCTAGATGGTCCTCAGCCAACAGCCAGCAACCCCTTACAGCGACTAGATAGCTCGATGTGCCATTGTTTCCGCCACCTGAGCCAGCCATATGGTCCCTCGCCCATATCTTATGACCATATGTTTGAAGGTGGATCTCCCGACCTCAAAGGTATGGCTTTTCTTTGGTATAGTTGAGTAATTTTGTTTACTTTTCATGGACACTTTTGGGCATGGATTAATGGGGGGATTCAGCGGAAAGAGTGGTCTAGGTCTGTACTCTTGTCTCCTCTACCCAATTTGATGGTTATCCTTGTATCCTAGTCCTGTGGGATCTCCTTTACTAGTTATTAGCTTTAGGGCTACATGGGAAATCCTGATTTTGGTTGCATGGTCTCGCTTCCTGATACCATATACATCACTCCCCTCCACTCATTATAACGCCATTCATCATATTTCCCATTCGGTTCCACATGTGTCCATTGCGTCCACAAAGGGTTATGCTCCCCTTCCCCTTGTCCACACTTTGGGTCGCGTCTAGAATGATGCCCCGGAGGTTGATGCAACTAAAAGAAAGAAGCAAAATTTGGCCACTCTCAGTAGGAAATGTACCACAAAATGCAGAAGATGGTCAGGACATACAAATTTACCACGTGGGAAAAAGCCAAACATAAGCTCTACCCCTTATCTATGGCCATCACCCTGGTTCCTATGGGCCCTAGATGAGCCCCCTACACATTGAGGAACCCATGATTGTCCCAATCGCTAGTGGGCAATAAAGTGTCCCACCTTAAAAGGGTGTACCTATTGATATATATCACACATGATGCTCTCAATCCCTGGAGCCTTGAGCAGTGATGAAGAAAAATCAACAAAAGGCAAAAGGCATAAGAAGAAGGGTAAAAAAAAAACAAAGGTCGGGGTAACTTATGTACCATGATTGCTCCCTCCTACACTCATATACCTAAGTGTGGGCTTCCCCTATTACGACTACCCTTGTTCCCTAACATGTGGCTTGGAGTTTTTCCCTTGGCCCCACTCCATCTCATCATTATATCACATGCCACCTACCATTTGATGGACTACCATGGACATGTCACACCCTTTAAAGGTTGAACCACGTAATAGAGTCTTTGGTTAACCCACTTATTAAGCTTGGAGACACTTGTAAATGCCAAAGCCCACTATGCAAGGGCATGCCACCATGAAGTGCCCCATTGATTCCATGATTGGTAAACTCTTTTGCTTAATTATTCTAATGATTTGTTATATTGGAGGGCAAGGGGACGCATTGGATCTTATGCAGGATTGCAGCTGGGTCTCCATTTGGGGTTTTCTCTCCCTATACGGGGTCCTAACCCTCTAGAGGGCCACATTGGCACTTGTAAGGTGAGCGTTGAGAGTCATGGACCTCCACCATAGCAGAGAGCACTTCATGGATCCCCAACGCCCTTCAGAGATTACTCTTGTTCCACCTTTTGGATGAGGATGATGCACTTGGATCCCCATACCCAGTCGGCTCCACACTTGCACCACACACTTGGCAAAGGTTCCAGGGTCCATATGAGGATGTGTCTCATTGCAGGAGACAAAGGGAGGGCTTATGTCATCATTTTAGCCCTTGCAAATGGTTTATAGGCATTTTCGATCCACTTGGAGACCCATGAGGATTTCCTTGTGCCCCCAAACCCACTTGGGAGCACCACAAGGATTTGCGTGGAAAACAAGGGGCCAACCCCTTTTCCACTATGTTTGGAGTCCATTCTCACATCATGGTACACTTTGGACTTCATTAGGCATTATCAATGGCCCAACGACTCATTATATTGATCATTTTTCCCTCTTGATAGGCTTATTCTTATGTTATTCAGTTGTCTTGGTGGGCTTATCACCAAGGGATGTTATTATTGCGCATTATTTTATTATTTGGGGCTTAATTAGGCCTAATTAGGCAAATCAAACTCTTTAGAGATGATATAAAAAGATGAGAGGTGATTCATTTCTCTCATCATCACTTGGATTGGATTAGTATCTCTTGAGATATTTTCGCACTTTTTGTTGGGGTATATCTTTTGAGTTTTATTGATGCACTATGATGTTTGGATTTTCGCTATTGTCTTTGGAGCTTCTTTCTAATGCGAAATAGATGAATGGATATACTCTCTCTCTCATGTAAGTCAAATTTTGATGTTATTCTTGTTATTTTACTGGTTTACTACGTGTTATGGTTATCATTATTCTTGTATGGGTTATAAAGTAAATGTGAAATTCTTTTGGGAACCTTGAATAAGTGATTTAATGCATGCGTTGTACTTGACGAGAGTGGGTGAATGTTCCTAGAGGAACCTCATAGGTTTTGAGCCTCGAAAATTCATCTCTTTGGCAAATTTGAAGTATAAATCTCTAATTGACCTAGTTGATGCCCTTGGAGAGGCTAGCAAATGCCAAAAATCAATTAGGACTCCTTAGCTCACGAAATTCTCGATCTATGTGTATCTTGACTCCATTAATCCCAAGCAATAAGGCATTGATCCTCATATCACTTTGGTGGTCAAATTTCCCTCTCTTTTCTTCACTTTTCCCAATTTTAGGCCTAACCCTAAAAGGTCTCATAGGGCATCACACGAAATCATTTGTAGCTATCCAACACCCTTGAAAATTGGTCCACAACTGTGTTGGGGTCTTCTCAAGGGGTCCTCCAAATTTCAGCTCAATCCAACGGTGTAATCCTGAGATATCGCAAGCCCTAGCTCAAGGATCATTCTTGAATCTTCTCCCTAAGTTCCCTTTGGTTAGTGCCTTCATTTGGATCATTGCATTTAAACTCCAAAAGAAAATTATTCCTTTGATCTTTGTTCTCCTCCCAAACCTCTTCAAGCCATCTATTGATGATCAACCTCACACCCTTGACCTAGTTTGGGTCCACTTGGGTTCTTTGTGGTCCCACAACTTTGTAACTCACATTCCACAAAGGTCACATAGAAGCCATTTCTCCTTCAAGATTCTTAGGTTTAGGATACATCTTGTTAAAATCTATTCACCAACCCTAGGTCTAAGTATCCCCATAGCCCTTCTTAGAGAGTCAATAACCTTGCTTTCAAAGCAAGCAAGCCAATTATTTGAGCCTCTCTTGTGAAAAGGCCTTGGGAATCACTCTATATCCATTCATTGATCCATCCTTCCTAGTGATTCCCTTTATACCAGGTCTCCTCCCATCAGTGAATGTCCATAAAGAGCAGGGATCCTTAGCTGAAGTGATAGTGGGTTATCGCTCCATTGGTGCCCCTTGACCTAGTAGTTGTTCTATAGGACCCCTGCTAGTTTGAGCTGTAACAATGCCCATGGAAGTACCATCCCAGGAATTGTTGTCTGGACTCTGCAAGAGAAAATATCTCCTCTAGTTACAACTTGCCCTACATGTCAAGGGGTAATAACACCAATTCAACCATGTGGTTGCCCATACCCTTTTGTCTACACAAAAATGCCCCACCTATAGTTCATGCCTAAAATGAGCCTCCCTTCTTTCACACTCTACTGTTACATGCATACACTAGATTACACCCTAATTGGATTTAAACATCTAGATCATATACCTTGCAAGTGCCTTATTCAAAATCTTAGTGTTTGCTACAGGAAAATGAAACATTGTCTACTAAAGAATTCACATGTTTTCTCCTTCCAAGAATTAAATATTGCATTTTATAAACAATAATTCTTTCAATATTTGAATAGATAGAGGTGTTGAAATTTGAAAATCAAATATTTAAATACCACAATGTTGTCTGATAAATAAAAACTTATCAACAGGGAGGAGTTCGTTATTTAATTCCTGAATATCTTAATCATTAATAAATCAATATTAAGGCACTATTACATCATTTTATTAAAGAGACTTTTGCCTAAGTCGTTCATTATAACTTTATTACATAATAAAATCACATCTAAGCATAATTATGACCATTATATCTAACATTCCATCCACCATAGAAATGAGATCAGTCAAAGATAATCCCACGTCTATCAAGTCATGCTATCGTCTATATGTTACATCTACTCCTGATACAGTGTCTAAAACCACACTTACCATATTTGACCCATTGATCCCATAATACTTATCGACTTGCTCCCTCACAATAAAGTCAATGAACAGAATTTTCTTTCCTTTTTTGCAATCTGTAATATTTGCAGTACAACTGTCTAACAATTACTAGCTCATTGCTCAATCTTCCATTGGCTTACATCTTCATAATAGCACTACGGAAGAGGAATATGTCTTTGAAATGAAGCACTATATATGTATTCATAAAAGCAAAATACAAACTAGAGTATTTGATTAATCTTATAATTTCGATAATCATCAGATGTAATGGATGTAAGTTACAAACTAATCACACATACAAGTGTCACAGAAAGATTCACCGCAACTTTATGTGATACAAATTTAGGATTGCCCACTATAGCAGAAACGTTAAAGTTTAAAACATACGTTCAAGAGGGTCTTCAAGTTCTCCAACAAACCATCTCTAGCAGCACTGTTAAAGAAACACAAACCCAATGCATATTAGGATTCACCACTAGAAAAGTTCACACAACATATCAGTAAATTAAATATTATACATTTTTAAGCATCTCTACTGTTCTTGCCACAAAACTATCTTCAACATGTACCCAGAGAGATCTATCTTTACTCTTCTTCATCTATAAGACCAAATATTACGTGGACCTTAGGAGATGTCTATAATCTAACCATAGTTAAATAGTAAAAACTACTGCATTGATATGGAAGCATGCCTCCAAATTATAGTTCTATAATTTTTGTGTTACATGGACTAGAATATCGATGAAGACAATTTCAACTCAGACTACTCCACACAAGTATGAACAGAGAACATAACACGTTGATCTTCTTCTATAAAGATAACACTAATAAACGTCGGTGCACTAGCCTACTGCTCTTTTCTTTCTTTTTCCATGTGATGTATTCAGGATTCAGTCAGTTACATAAAAAAGTGAATAGCATCATCATCTGCATGGATCCCCCAATAAAAACCAAAGAATTTGCATAGTTAATTTGTTGCTTTTAGTTCCTTAATATAAAACAGCATTCTGGAATCTGAATAGTCATTAAATTAAAACACAACTTTCCCAGGGAGAAAAAGTGCCCTTATATCAGTTCTCAGACCCTCAAAATCATATACAAAGAAAA
>Ga0115844_100510_pt1 | contig 11237 bp, 15 predicted proteins | sample InSIn1gowninarea_FD_83858 | JGI IMG/M metagenome (GOLD analysis project Ga0115844, IMG submission 83858) | reverse complement strand
CTTCATGTGTATATTTTCTTATTATTTGTTATAGCATAGTAGTTTATTACAACTGCACTTTATTTTCAGCACAATGATTATTTATGGCTTTATATGATATGTTTAAGTGGTTAATGTAATGTGGCGAAGTGATTTATGAATGTTAATAATAAAGAAAACATAAAAATACCACATCTCCACATCGTTCAAGGCTGTAGAAACTTGGTTCTCCATCCTCCCATAGTCACTTCGGGTGAGACTGCTATTTTCTTGCAGGTCATTGCCAAAAGAGCTAGTGATTAAGCGTTTTGTTAGTGCGTAGTATAGATCGAGCTTGGGTCAGCCCAAATCATAACCAAAAAATGGTTTCATTGTTGGGATTATGGCTATAATTAATATGAAGAAGAGACAAATGATATTTAAAGGAAATAATGTAAGAGTAATTGTTCCCTTGGATCCATCGGAAGGAGTAAGATATATAGAATCAGTCAAAGAAGAATACTGCGCAATTGATATGGACAATATCTATCAAATGATAGCAAAGGAACATGATTTTATTAACCCTACTGCAGAGGGAAAGTTGAGTTGGGAGCATGATAGTTATTGTACCTCAGACTCGGAAGAAAAATTGGAAAACTAGAAGAATAGGTTGCATGAAGTATCCACAAGGCGATGTGCAAGAAATATTAAATTAGTCGTTATGTTATATCTGAGGTATATAACCTACCTTCTTATAATGGTTTAGGTGATTTAAATACTTTTCTTGATGAATATGAAGAACAAGTTCCAGAAAATCAAATATTTCCAGCCTTGGATATAGCCCTAAAAGCTACCCCTCCTAGATGGTGGAATGCACACAAGAAGAATATAGAAGGCTGGAAGGAATGTTGAAGATTGAGGTGGATAAGGTTTGGACAGATAGATACATAAATAGAGATAAAATATGATGGTGAATTAATCCTAGGAAGCATATCAAGATATGCACTACAACATGGAAGGAGATTCCACAACAAGAATGGGTACATGGATTCATTCATACATTAGAGACAATCCCTAAGAACTGGTACCTAGAAATAGAGCTTTGACATGGTACAATAAACTGGGAAGACATGGTTGATGGCTTCATATTAACATTAAACTTTGAGGATGATTTCCCATACATAGATTTGGCCCTTTAGACAGTTAAGAAGAAGTTCTTTGAGAATATAGCCCCACTGACATGGCAACAACTTGATTGGGTTGCGTAGATAGAAAATGCACTAGAATGATATAACCTTACTGTAGATGAAGAAGAACATCCTTGTAACATCGACATAGCAGAATTAGAAGGATACTGCGAAGTAACTGGACCTGAGCCAAAAATAACAGATATAATGAAGCCACTAAAGACCAAGAAGGTGAACATAGGATCAGAGAAGGAACTTAAGTTCGCGACAATAGGAGACTATTGGGATGAAGAGACAGTCAGTAAAGTTAAAATTTACTCCATGAATACCAAGAATTGTTCCCCACCAATTTTTTAGAGATGAAGGGTATAGTGGGAGATCTAGGAGTCATAAGGATTCCCCTTAAGCCTGATGTGAAGCCAATCAAACAAAGACCTTACAGGATGAACCCAAAGTATAAGGAGAAATTAAAGATATAGCTTGATAAGATGATAGCAGCAGGCATTATTGAACCAATAGAAGAATCAGAATGGGTGATTCCTATGGTGGTGCAAGAGAAGAAGAATCAAGGAGAAATTAGGATCTGTGTTCATATGAGGAAGTTGAATGATGCATGTTTACATGATCCCTTCCCTACCCCACCCCCTTTCATAGATGAAGTGCTAGAAAATGTAGGAGGTCAGGAAGCTTACTCATTTATAGATGGATTTTCAGGTTATCATCATATTAGGATTGCACCTAAAGATTAGCATAAGAGCACATTTGCCATAGAATGGGGCTCATACCAATACACAGTAATGCCTTTTGGATTAAAGAATGCCCCTGTTATATTTTCTAGAGTGGTGGTTGCAACTTTTAAGGAATACATTCATAAGTTTCTAGAGGTATATTTTGATGATTGGAAAATATTTGGGTTGCTGAGAAAACATATTGGAAGTTTAAGACATATGATCGACACATGTAGATAGTATCAAATCTCTTTGAACCTAAAGAAGTGCATATTTTGTGTAACCTTCGGCATATGTTGGGACATATTATTTGCAAGAAAGGACTAATAATGGACCCTGCTAAGATTGCTATCATTGCGAATTTTTCTCCACCTAAGACAGTAAGACAAATTCACACTACATTGGGACATATTGGGTATTACAGGAAATTCATCAAGGGGTATGTGTACATCACTGCACTTATGGAAAAATTGTTAAAGAAGGATGTAACTTTTCAGTGGAATGAAGAATGTCATAAGAGCCTCAAAATATTGAAAAAAAATGGTAGTTGCACCTATATTAGTGTTCCCTTATTGGAATAAGGAATTCCATGTCTATATGGATGCCTCTTGTATAACTTTGGGAGTAGTATTGGCAAAACTTGGTGTAGGAGAAATTGACCATCCTAAATATTTTGCAAGTAGAAAGTTATTTAAAGTAGAAAAAAAATACACCACTACAGAAAGGGAAGGACTGGCCATGGTGAATTCTTTGCAAAATTTTAGACACTATTTGTTGGGATCACACTTTAAAATGTTTACAGATCATTCTGCATTGAAGTATTTGGTTAATAAACTTGTCTCAAGAGGAAATATTTGCATATGGTTACTGTTATTCCAAGAATATGACTTTGAAATCATTGTTAAACTAGGAATACTGAATGCAGAACCCGATCATCTGTCAATATTGGAAACATGGGAAGAACCAACTAGAATAGAGGATAATCTCCCTAATACACAATTATTTGCAATCAAAGTTTTAGATGACCTTTTTGCAGATATCATACATTTTTTTACCATAGGGAGGGCTCCTTCAGAGTATACTACACAACAAAAGAAAGAATTAGTTGTTAAGGAAGCTGACTTTTCATTAATAGCAAGACACTTATATAAGATGGGACAAGATGAAATATTGCGCAGATATGTTCCTAAACATGAAAGATAGATTATTCTAGCAGAAGCTCATGGTGGCGTAGTTGGTGGAAACTATGCAGGAAAATATACTGCGCAAAAGATTTTGAGAGCAGGATTGTGGTGGCCTACACTACATAAAGATGTGAAGGAGTACTACAAAGCATGTGATATGTGTCAAAGAACATGAAAATCTTCAAGAAGATATGAGATTCCATTGGTACTACAAGTTACATTGCATACCTTTGATAAGTGGGATACTGATTTTGTTGGATCCATCAACCCACCTGGAAAGAGGACTGGTACGAGGTACATAATTACAACGACTAGTTACATGAAAAGATGGGCTGAAGCACAACCAATAAGAGACTGCGACACAAAGACTGCTACGAAGTTTATTTTTGAGTATATATTGTCTATATTTGGATGTCCAAATATTTTGATGAGTGACCAAGGTTCACACTTCCTAAATAAAATTATTGAAGCATTAACTAAGGAGTTCCAAGTTTATCATTAGAAAATTACCCCTCATCATCATCGGGCAAATGGAATAACATAAGCATTTAATAAGATTTTGGAAAATGCACTTACTAAGGTACGCAATGTGAATAGAGATGATTGGGACCTTAGAATTCCAACAATTCTATGGGCTTATAGGACCACATGCAAAAAGTTGACAGGTTAGACACCATTCATATTAGTTTATGGGCAAGAAGCTATGATGCCCATGGAGTACATCATCCCTAGCTTGAGGATTGCATCTTTTACAGATATGGCAGACCTTGACATAATGAAGGAAAGAATGTCGCAATTGATTGCTTTGGAGGAAGACAGATTTATAGCAGGATTTCATCAGTAGGTATAGAAAGCAACAGAAAATGCCTGACCTGATAGACATATTAAGTAGAAGAAGTTCCAAGTAGGTGACATTTCTCTCCTCTATGGCAGTAAGTTTGTAAAATTTCGAGGAAAATTCAAGATGCATTGGTTAGGCCCATACATTATCAAGCATATTACTAATGGAGGCGCAATTCGATTAGAAAAATTAAATGGAGAATTGATTGAGGGAAGAGTAAATGGCAGCGGGTTGAAGCTATACAGGGACAACCCTATCCCTATAGCCTCGCTCTAAGGAAGAAAGGAGAAAATTCTTAGTGCCACATGTAATTGAAAGTGGGAAATGGACTATAAACTACACTGTTTACTTCATTACAGTCTAGATTATGTTGAAGTACATAGGAGCTGCAATGTAAGAAGGGTTGTTCACTACAATATGGGATGCATCGAAGTTCAACAGAAAAATATGACCGTTAAAAGGGAAAGTTAACGTTAAAATGCATAGAAAGTTGTGCAGTGAAAAGAAGCAATTCATAGAGACTCTGCAATAGTTCAACAATACCTACAACAATATTGCAGCAAAAGTTAGAGGAAAAGTAGCATAGTGACTTGGGACAAGTCACATGTGAGCGTTGGGGGCCTATTGGGCACATCCCAACTTGGCCTAGTTTTTTACAAAGACTCTGCATTTTGTGGAGCGGAGTGCGCGGTGGAGCGCGCAATGGAGTGGGAAGTGGAGTGCACAGCGGAGAAGTTTGAATATACCGCGTGGTATAAGGTATTTTGGATAGATCAAAGCCCCTTATTTTTGTAATAATGTAAAATATCAATGGGTATTGGGACCATAGCTACTTGTATTAGGGCGTCCATAATATTTGGAACATGGTATTGTAATGATGTACCCTTCGATGTAATAGGATATATTGGAAAAAAGAATAAGGAGAAAGATGAACCTTATGATCCAGATCTATGTTATGGTCGAATTCTTGTGATCTATAGTTGGAAGGAGAGGCGAGGCTCTGTAGCTAAGTTTGCATATGACTTGCATCTTAGTGCGCAGGTCAAGAATTGTTTGTTGTTCAAAGAATCATTATATTAGAAACAATTCTTGTGGAAGTAGAACCACATTGGGTTGAACCATGGTAATTTGGTGTCTTCATGTGTATATTTGCTTACTATCTGTTGTATCCTAGCAATTTATTACAATTGCACTTTATTTTTAGCACAATGATGATTTATGGATTTATACGATATGTTTAAGTGGTTAATGTAATGTGGCAAAGTGATTTATGAATGTTAAGAATAAAGAAAACATAAAAATACGACATCTCCACATTTTTCAAGGCTGCAGAAACCTAGTTCTACATCCTCCCATAGTCACTTCGGGTGAGATTGCGATCTGCGATCTACTTGCAGGTCATTGCCGAAAGGGTTAGTGAGTTAGGGTTTTGTTGGTTCACATTAAAATTTGAACTTGGGTCAGCCCAAACTAAGCCAATACATAGAAACATTAGAAAATCAGAGTTTGGTTCACGTTGCCAAGTAAAGAAAAGAATTCCAACTATGAAAGCATTTTTAAAAAGTGCAATTGGAAAAACTTATGTTAGAAAACTGAGTGATTGACTAACAAAGTTTGGAAAAAAAAAATTGATTTCCTTGATTTCTTCCTATGACAAGAATTTAAGAGATTATGATAAGTTATAATAATATGAGCTAATCCTTAATCCTTAAAATATTAGTGGTTATCCTTTTTACCTCAACACTCACATAATGTGAATTATCCCATATCCTACCTTAACCTATTCCATGGCATCATTGTAATCCAACCCATTCTCTCGACCATAATCCACCTTTTGACATAACTAATTGATATTTCGAAACCTCTTCTTATTTTGACTTATGATTTTACTCCCTTGTTTAGACAAGGTAAAATAAAAGGCCCTTATGTAACGTAAGTATAAATTTGCAAACCTACTGGTATAAGACCACCTCTATCATTAAAGGAACTTTTTATAAAGTTTAGGGTCGATTCAAATACTACCATAAAATACCCATTTTGTAGTAATATTTTAATCACATTACAAAGGTGGAAAGTTGATTTTGGAGCCATGCCTTAAACCTATTCCTAAGAAATTTATGTCATAATTAATAAGCTACCCCCCTTCTAACCTTATACTAATGTCGAAGTGTTCATTTTGCAACATCAAAAGGATAACATTCGATAGCACAACATAATATGATGACATTATAGTATTACAAAATCATGTGATTATGTCAAGGCTACAGGCCGAATTCCGGTCCATGTCTAGGTACAAACAAAAGGAAATTTTCCCACCAATAAATAGAGGGCCGAATTAAGGGTTACTGGTTCTACAAAGAGAAGAAGATTGGATGTAGTAAATAGAATGGAACCCACAAACATTAAGGTAGTCCAAGCCAATTCCGCAGTGTGGCAAATTTTTGTTCAAGCGGGATGGGTGTATTTTCTTGCCAAACTTCAGTAATATAATATTGTGATTGCGTTGGATTTTTCACAAACCTTCAATGGGGCCAAGCATTGATCATAAAAATCATAGTCATCATAAATGAGGACACACTTACATAAATAACGTGGCTTCCCTAGCAGGGCGAAACATGGTCAAAGAAATTTAAAATTATGAATGATAGCTAGTGCCCATTTTTGAAGAAGCCATCTCCACTTCTCAACCTTAGATGCGGAATTAAATAAGAAACTAAAAGTCCAAAAAAAAAAAAAATTTTTTTTTTTTTTTTTTTTTGTTTTCCATAATTCCTTCATCTATGAGAGATGATTCATTATTGTTTATCATTATTATATCCCATTTTAAATGCACCTAGCATGATAAAAGATAATAAGCATGTCATTCTATTTTCTCAAGAGTTTATCTAAGATGGAAGTGAATGTGTGGAGAAGGAAAAACCTAGAAACTAGGTCATACCATCCAGGGTTGATAAGGATTATGATCACCATTGAATTAAATAAGATGCATATTCTCTAGGATAACTTTTCCAAAATAACTTGGGCCAATCCAAGAGCAAAGGTTTTTCTGTCAAGACAATGAGTAATTAATATGTGAGGGTCTATTTATACAATAAGACCTAATCATTTTTATCCCACAAGGGCCTCATGGTTTCAAATCTCAGGAAAAGGAAAAGAACTAGCTAGCACTATGGCCTTTGATTCTGTGAAATTGTCAACAAGGGATGAAGTGTCGTTGAATGATAAAAGGCATAGTGATAACCTTGAAGCCCTAGAGGGAGAACCTAAGCCAATGATTGAATACTATGAATTCTTCTCATATGATAAAATGGATACAGTTGTGCCTCCATTGCAAATCGAGGGTTTCATAGTCACATAAACCCTAAATTCAAGTTTCTTTGTAGGAATTAGAGAAGCCAGACCAAGCAAACGAAGGAAAAACAAATGTATGCTAGTTTCCCCCAAATAATTTATATTATGCATCCCAAGTTATCAATCCATTTATAAAAATTTCTTATATTAAATTTCCATTTATTTTCTTTTCCAATGCAAATGCCAATTTCCATAGCCAATAATAAACCATAAGTGATGCCCACTATACTCTTTTCCCCTTCATTCATCTTGGAATACTTGTCCCATGACCTTTGCTTTATTTATTTACATGGAAAATCAACTCGAGGTTGTTACAATTTCCTTTGGTTTGGATCTAGAATGTATCTTGCAAGCAATGTATTTTTCCAAAATATTTAGAACATGAAGCATATTCACTACTATCCTGGGATTTTTAATGACTTTATTGCCTCACTCTATAACCTATGTTTGAGAAGGAGTGCCAAATAGCCATATAGATCTAGAGGAAAGAGTTTATTTAACACCAACATACCACCCCATGTGGTTCCAATGCATGAGCTTAATGAAGAGGTAATGGAGGCCACAAATGGAGGTAAGGAGACATACGAGCCATTATTCCTCCCTTTGTTCATGAGATGACATATTAATACCAATGAAATATATGATTGATACAATCACACTTTTACTCCAAATTTGGTATTTTGAGGAGGGAGAGATATGAAATGTCCTTTTTCAAATTCTTCATTTAACTAGTACAAACTCTTAATCGATATAGGTGTATAAAGTGTTTTGTCTAGTCCTAGAGTTTATAGGAAATCATTTTAAGGGAGGTAAAATAGGACTAGAAGGAGAATCATTGACTTGGAAAGTGGAAGAAAGAAGGACATTCCAAGCAGGAAAATCATACTATGGTAATACACAAAGCTATTGAAGCTGTTAGTTCATACAGAAGGAATATCTCACCACTAATCAAGTGGAACATTAAAGAAATTGAAGACAAAATTCAATAAGATAAATAAGGGATGCATGACTTATATATTGGTGATGAGGCTTTAGCATGAGTTATAGATGGAGGAATAACTCATTGGTGAAATTTAAAAAAATTAAATTAAATGCAAAATATATATGTAAAAATACTCAATATTATTGATTTCTTAAAATAAACACCACACCGCAATTGGCATATTATTTTATAATTTCGAGTTAAATATATGGGAATTTGTAGGATAAATAATTAGGTTCACATTTTAATCATTAAATATTTTAATAAAATCCATATTGTAATTAACATAATAAAAATTTATTATTTTCTACTTTCCAAAAACATAATATATGTGTGTGTGTGTGTGTGTTAATTTTTCTTAGGGCTATATTGTTCTTTTCTTTGATAATTGCATTCCTTCATTTACACATGAAATTCACCCCATAACATCATAACATTATTTGGATTTACATAATTATTCAGCAACATATGCAACTATGCATAAATAACAATAGCATTATCATCAATGCAATAGAACATAAAGGAACCATAGAAGAAAAGCATTCACACATAGAGACACCAGGATTGGTCAGAGACCAGGGAAAAACCCACTATGGGGGAAATCCCCTTCAAATTATTCTTCTTATTAGATTTTCATTGACTGATTTAGAAAAATAGAGTACAATGATCCATATCTTCATCCATACAACTATCCAATAAAAACAACTACAACATCCATGAAATGAACCCAACAATTCTTATACTCAAAATCTTGTTTCTGAAACTTGTAATGAACTGTCACTGTCTACGATCAACTGCCAAACACCATGGTCACTGAGAGAAATCTCCAGAAAATTGAAATTCCATCATTTAGGTTTCGGTCACATGGATGAGGAGTCATGCATGTGACTATTAAGCTTCTAGTCACTCTTTGGAGCCTACAAGCGAGTGACTGTAGTCTGCAAGTAAGATTCTGAAACCCTAGACATCAGTTGTATGGAGGACAAGTTGTGTGTGTGACTAGGATGCTTCAGTCGAATAAATGAGAATGATAACAAGTGACTATAGTTAAGATATCTATGTCATGTGTGTAGGTTTTATCTCCGTATAGAAATTGCCTACATACGATTCTAGAACATAGAAAATAAACAATGCGAGAGCATAACACATAAAACACATATACATAGATATTTTCCCCTAGATCCAAAAACTTGGAATACCTGCTTGATTTTTCATTATGTTCCTTCCAATGTTACAATACATATTTATACATTCCGAAGCATCAAATACCATGGACCAAAAACCATCGCATCAAAAACCATGGACCGAAAACCATCGTGTCCAAAACCATGTGTGAAAAATCATGTACAAAACCATAGGTAGGTCCGCCCAACCTAACATAGGGTCCAAAACCAAAATTTTCCTAGAGTGGGGTTACCTACACCCCTCAAACCCCCTATGACCCCCTCGGCTACACAATCGACACAATGAAGGGCGGGCTTCATCCCACGTCTAACCCTCGGGTTAACTATGTGGGCTAGTTGTGGAAAGAATATAATACAACCCAACATTCTCCCACTTATTGTTTTCTTTCCACAAGGGGCCACAAGAAAGATTAGTCATTTATCCAGCCCTACAATGCCCATTGTTTCTCTACACCAAGGGAACTTGTCAAAGCTCACAGATTTTGTCAATGCATTTGCAGTGTTCTTCAAAGTGTCCACCTTTACCAGCAACACTTTTTTGTCTTTTATCATATCCCTCACAAAGTGATATTGAACATCAATGTGCTTTGTCTTTGAATGATATGTAGGGTTCTTTACCAAGAAAATTGCACTTTGGTTGTCATAGTCTATCCTTATAGCTCCCTGTACTAACCCCATACTTGAACACAATCTTTACAGCCAAACTACTTCCTTGCTTGCATGAGTGGCTGCCATGTATTCTTCCTTTGTAGTTGATAGTGCCACTACAGATTGTTTCTTACTCATCCAACTGACTGCACCTCCAAATAGGTTAAACACATACCCATTTGTAGATCTTCTTTTATCCAGATCTCCAGCCCAGTCTGCATCAACAAAGCCATGAACATCCAACACTCTGTCCAATCCTGGTCTTCCTTGGTAGCACAAACCATAATCACTAGTGCCACACAAATACTTGAAAACCTGCTTCACTATTGTCCAGTGCTCCTTCCCTGGTTTTGACATAAACCTGCTCAATACTCCCACTACATGTGCAATGTCTAGTCTAGTATAGACTGTCGCATACATCACGCTACCGAATGCACTTGCATATGGAACACGGGGCATGTCGTCTTCCTCTTCTTGTGTCTTGGGACACTATTCAGCAGATAACTTTACTCCTACAGGAATAAGAGACTTCACCGTTTACTATCCTGCAAATTAAACCTCTGCAATATTGTCTCGACATACTTCTTTTGGTTTAACTAGAGCTTCCTCTTTGTCTGATCTCTTTTAATTTCCATGCCCAAAATATAGTTTTTGGCACCAAGATCTTTCATGTCGAATTTGGAGGACAAATGGGTCTTCAAATCCTAGATAATTTCTTTTTCATTTCCAACTAGCAACATATCATCCACATACAAGACCGGATAAATAACATGGTCACCAACTATTTTAAAATACACACAATGATCTGCTTTGGTTCTAGTGAAGCCAAGTCCCCATATAAATGTATCAATTTTTTGATACCACATCCTTGGTGACTGTTTTAACCCATACAAAGACTTCTTTAACTTGCATACCAATTCGTTCTTACCCTTCACCACAAAGCCTTCAGGTTGCTTCATGTAGATCTCCTCTTCCAGATCCCCGTGAAGAAATGTTGTCTTCACATCCATCTATTCTACCTCAAAATCAAAAGCAGCAACAACAGATAAAAGTAATCTAATAGAAGTTACCTTGGCAACAAGAGAAAAAATATCACCAAAATCAATTCCCGGCACCTGGGAATAACCTTTTGCTACCAACCGAGCTTTGTATTTCTCCACCTTTCCTTCTGCAT
>Ga0115844_100509_pt1 | contig 11260 bp, 5 predicted proteins | sample InSIn1gowninarea_FD_83858 | JGI IMG/M metagenome (GOLD analysis project Ga0115844, IMG submission 83858) | reverse complement strand
TAGTTTATGTCATTCTTAAACATAAAACATTCTTCAAGATTATCAAACATGACAATCCTATCATCTTCATGAAAGAAAGAAATATCTGTTAATTGATCTATAAATATAATTTCAACACTGAATAATTTTTTGGGTCTTTTTCAAAAGCTTATGAACAATTGACCTATATTTATTTTAGATTTTATATTTTTATTCCATGGAATTTTAACTAAAATTAAATAACATTAATAAAACTACTCATACACGAGAGAAACTCATACAATTAAATTTTGAATATTAGAAATTAATGTCAATGAGTAAAGAGAAAATAATTAATATGAAATACATAATTTGGACAATAATCTATGCTAAGCTATTTAATAAATAATAACTAACACATCCTAATATTCCATAGAATTTGATATTCAAATGAAAGAAGAAGAAAAATACCATAAGTGTCTATTAAGTAATTAAATAGATTCACACGATATTAAGCTCATAACTACAAGAACTTACTAAAATATGAAAAGGTTTTCAAAACTTGAATGTCCAAAAGTATTGATTACAAAATCATACTCTTAAGTTTCAACAATTTCCAACCCATACTCTAATGTAATGGGTTATATAAATACAAAAAATAAATAAGATAAGATTTGATTCTAGCTAAAGATAGAAAATATTCAAATGCTTTCTCAATTAAATAAAATACTAAAATATAAATCTTATCTAATCAAAATATCTTCTTCCTTGGAATTGGGTTTGTTATTTCAATCATCTTCATGGATTTGAGAAGGTGAAGTTGATTTGACTCACATATTTTTACGAGGATTATATTTTATGTACAGAACCCATTCCAACTATTTCTTGGGAATATATTGAAGATAAATTGGTACTAAATGATCAATATTAAATTGACAAGAGGATAACATATTTTAAATATACCTATTTTTACAGTTGTATCTCATTGAAAACTTAGAGATTAATTTCATTTTGTGAAGAGGAATTTGCAGGAAATTATGAGAAGTATTTTCATTCCATATACCAATTTTATTTATCTTGTTTTCATCTATTTCTCTTCGACAGTCAATTTCCTTTTTATTGAGTGTTAGTGGAACTACTTCCCTAAGAGGTATTGGGTAAGGCATATCGAATTCATCTTCTATATCCAATTTTGAGTCCCAAACAAAGTCACAAAGCTTACTTACACCTTCAATCCATTATCTAATGTCTTTACATTTTCAATCCCTTTGATTTAATGAAGCAATCATAATCCTTTTGTCTTCCTTTGAGAATTTCACAATATTTTCTAGACTAAATTTATTTTCCCAATAAAAAATATACCTTATCTTATTATTTATCATTTTATTTTCCTCCATTGTTGGCTCAATTATGTCAATGAGAGATAATAATTCCATGAAAAATATATAAATCTTATCCATTTGTTTATAAAATTCCAGCTTAACTTTCTTTAGTCTCCAATTTACTTGCAAAGCTTATCCTTTCAAGAAAATAATACTTGCAACAAATCCTTGGCTTTGTTTTAATTGTTGTTGTAAGGATTCATAACAAATTTTGAAAGCTAAAATTGGATTTTCTTGAGTTGTTTTCAGATCTTCTATCTCTTTAGCATCTTGATTAGTCAAAATCATTCAACTTTATTTGTCACAATTGTTTCTAATTCTAATTTATCAAAATTCTTATTTTACTCTATGTGTTGAAGAGTAAGAGAAAAATCTTCTCTGAGTACTGTGGAATGTCTCTTCCATTCCTGCTCATTAAATTATTTGTTTCTTTCTAATTTTGTTTCAAGTTCTTTAATTTTATCCAAAATTTTAACATATTCATTAGAAATATTATCAATTGACTATTGAGTGCAATTCATGAAGGATCCTAGGAATCGAGCTGATTCTTTGGATTTTTCATGGTGGTCCCCTGTAGCTTTCTAACTTAAATTTGTAATTTCAATAGAATCCTCGTGCTTCCTTTGAACTTTGGTAAGCCTCTTTGTTGATATCTTGAACAAATATTTGAATGGTTTGTTGGGCATTAGTTTATTTTCTTACAACTTCTTCTTATGAAAAATCCATGTTCGTAGAAATTTCTAGTTGATCTAGTTGGTCAAGTGACTCAACATCAATCACCATATTCTTTTCCATATAAATACTTTGTTCCTCAAATACTTCCTTCTCTATGCTTGGAGGATTTTCTACTTGTTGTTGTACAATGGTTTCTTTTTCTTTTTCAATTACACCAGATGAAACACAAGATGATAATTATGATAAAATATAAAATGAAATAGGAGACTTTGGTACTTGAACATTCAACTCTATTATTAATGGAAAAGAAGTTTCTACATGAATATTAGTAAATCAGAAAGTCAATTTTTCATATAATTTGAATATTTCAAGAGGAACAAAAGCATTCAGACTCCTTTTTTAAGATAAAAATCATAAGTATCTTCTCTAAAATTTTGAACTTTCTCGTTATCCTCAATGTCCATGAAATTGTATCTTTGAGTTACTTAGTCAAAGTTATCAACCTAAATAAACACATAATCATACAAAGGTTGTTGACGTTGAAAATCTTTTGACAAGGTTATTGATTCGTAATGGTTTATGATAATGATTTTAGGGTCATATCTAAAAAAGGAAAAGAATGCAACCAAATTTTCTACAATTACTCTACTTCAACCATAGCATGTCCTCTATCCTTCAATACCATTTTACCAACTTTAATAGGAAAATTAGGCAATAATTTCTTTTGCATTCTATGCAACAATATCCTAGCTTGACCATGGAATGGTGTTGTTTGATTGGCCATTTCTCTGAAATAAGTCTATTAGAAATATATCTTGGTAGAACATTAGGTCCAACCTCACTACCAAAAATCCTAATAAAGGAAAAGTTTTCTTCAATTAACCAATCACCAATTTTGGAGAGTGCTTCGAGAAGATCTTTACTAATTCTAGGAGTACTTTCTCCAAATAAAACTTCCTGTAAAGGAATCATGATATTGTTGCATATATCATAGAGGTGTTTTTTGAAGTTGTTTTCCCATAAAATGGAAGTACAATCATGTATAGTTTGTTGATGATTGAAGGACTAACTTAATTCCATTAAAGGAGATGGAATTGATTCCATGAAAACATCCATGCGATAGGAAAACACATAAAAACCATATTTAAATCCAGGAGGAGAAGCTAAGGATATTTTAATGCTTTTGATATATTTTGAGATAGAATATTTTCCCAATTGAATATTTTTTTACTGTTTATGAATGCCATAAATAAGAGGAACTCATTCAATCTTACAATGCTCCAAATTAGCTTCTCCATATAGTACGAAATGGCTAATTAGTTACTAAAAAACAACTAAATTTTTTAAATAAACAACCATTTTTCAATCGGTGACCAATAGTAGCTAATTTATAGTATCTTATAACGCGACCAACTTTTAGTCATTTTTATATTAGCCATTAATTGGTAGTCTTAATTTTATCGTTTAGTAGTAGATTTAATCATAAGTTTGGTTATTAATTTAGTCATTAATTGCCACAATTAATGACCAAATATACAACAAAATATATTACTACATGATCACCCAGGAAAATCAATTAATGACCAAAGAAACATGAGCAAAATGTTGGTTGTGTTATAAGATATGGAAAATTAGCTACTAATAGTCATATGTATGAAAATTTTAGTCATTGTTTGAAGCCAATTAATCACCTAAGAAATATGACTAAATTTCAGTCGTGTTATAAGATACTGTAAATTAGCTACTAATAATTGTATTTATGCAAAATTTAGTTGTCATTTGTAATCACAAAATTTTTGTTTGCAGTAGCCATTTATCTTTTTCTGGTAGTTTCATATTTATTATATAAGTGACTGATTTAGTAGTTTCTATTCATTTCATTTACATTCTTTAATAAGCATTATAAACAACTAATTTAGTTGTGTATTCATCTTATTTGTGTTCATCAATAATCAATATAAACTACTAATTTGGTAGTTTTAGAGTGATTTTATGTATTCATTATTAATCAACATAAATTAATTAGTATGATTTTGAAACTAAATTAAGAAAAAATAAAATTGTCATACAATGTGCATGTTCATCTAGTATGAACACACAAAGTTACATAAGTTAATTACAATACTAAATAATATCAAGTGCAACTATAAATAATTTAAACCACAAATTATATTATATAAAACGTCAAGTATTACAATATGAGTTTCCAACTTAATATTAGCTGGATTACGATTTACACATGAAATATTGTTTCATCACTTCTGTTAGTTTCAGTATTTGCATATTGCCATTAGTGATAAAACAACATCTTTTCATATCATATTAGGGTCCCATTCTGAAATTTTTGTCATTCCATTAGGTCGTCATGCAAAAATTTGGTCACTGAAGGTTGAATTACAGTTTCCTTTACTCCTTTTAGAAATTTACCCCATGATGGCTCATTTCAACCTTGCCAAGTATCCATTTTCCATAAAGTCAATGACATCATGCCATCAGATCAATCATGCCATCTTGAAATTCAGTCCTTCAAGGTCTCATTAGGTCTTTTAGGGTTTTTCAAGGTTTCATTAGGTCATTAGGGTTTCCAAAGTTCCCATAAAACTCCATTCCATTGCATAATATTGGCAAGTAAAGGGTGATCAAATAACATCTCTTCGCCATGTGAAGATGATTTGTAAAGAGAAATGCTTATTTCATAATGTAATTTTATGTTCACTATATGTAATAAGTATTGCTCCTAAGTTGCCGACTCAATCTCTATATGCCAACTTCATTAAAGGAAAGTCAAACTCAAAGATTTCTCAAATACCATCAAAAGATCAATTTTTCAAATGAAATAGTCAAGTGAAAGGGTAATGCTTAAAAATTTAAGTGAATGCCAAAGGGAGTTGTATTTTCCCAAGGGTGTCCAAATCATCATTTTCCATAGGAATTAAACCCTAATTTCCTCTCCCACTAAGCTAGGGTTAGCTATGGAAGTAGAGACATCTGAGTAGAGGAGGCCTATGGGAGGTCATTTCAGCAAGTATGAGGCCATTCCAACTCATAAACATCATGCCTCCATCATTTTTCAAGAAGTCATTCCAAGGGACAAATGATTTTCCACACACAGGGCCAATTTTGGTCCCAAGTATGTTTCTAACCAAACAGAGATGAATTTCACAAACGTGAGAGAGTTTTTGTCCATAATAGTCCAAGGATGAAATGCATCCCTAAATTTTTGCACAAGTATTATGGTTTTGGATAAATGTCAAAAATATAGTTGGTGCAAAAGAGTTGTCGCACTTCTAGAGTGAGCTTCAGAAAATCAATTTTTCTCCTAGATGGAGTGTCAAAATGACTTGCTTGATGAGTCAAATGATAACTAGGAAAAAATATATTTCGGCTATCATGAGCTGGAAGACTTACAAAAGTTTCTTTCAATATCAAACTTCATTTTTGCACCCTCATTCTACACTTTTTGACCAGTCTTGGGAGAATAAACTTTTGGAGGGTCAAATAAAGTCCATTTTGAAAACCAAAGGCATATTTGGATCGACGGGATAATATTTCCAATGAAATATCATGGGCTTAATTTTGAGAAGTTGTGAGAAAAATTTGTCAAGTTTTGAGTTTCTGTGCTTTTTAAGGCATTTTTAGCACAGTAAGAAGGTCAAATGCGCAACACCTAGGGTGATGCAGTCTTGTTTGGAGAATATAATGAGAAAACGGTAAACATAATTGGATTCAGAGTGATGAGGACATGCACCCTGTGCATTTTCTAGCCATTTGGAGACAAACAGGTCAATCAAAAAGGTTAAAAACCACCTTTCTACCTCATTTCTTCTTGGGCGTTGCACATTTACCAATATTGGGAGATTGATTTTTTGACAAGGAAAATAAGATCCAATTTGAAAACTAAAGACATTTCTAGAAATTAGACTTCAAGGGCTTTCAAACAAGCCATATTGGAGAAAATGTGGACACCATGAAGGTACCCAAAAGCAGTCCTGAACTTGGAGGGCGTGTTTGACAAAGAAAGGGTTCATTTGAAAAAAGAGAGTGCATTTGACAGTGTTCTCTAAATTTCTAAGTTTCTCTCCTGTTTTGATTTTCACCTTTGAAAATGATGATTTTACCTATGTAAATGATTAAATTGGATGTAATTATCATTTTTTTACTATTACCTAGGGCAAATGCATTAGGCAAATCAAGCAGATGAGGTGTAATGAATCAATTTGCTTAAGATAGGAATGAGTCACTTGGACCATCTTACAATTGAGCTATCAGTTGATGTTTTTGTGTAATATCTTCCTCACCTCATGGATTCAACCCCTAAGGATGAGGGAAAATGGTTTTCATGTCTATTTAGTCCCTTTCTTCACCATAGAGAAAGGTTGGATTCAATTGGATGTTGTACTATTGATGAGAGACACTAGTGTAATCAGTTTTTGACAAGATTTAATGAATGAGTTGCATCTCTTTTGGTGAAATACTCGTGGTATGGAATTTTGACATAGTTTCTTCTTATGTTTCATATGTTTGAATGTTAGTTTCTTCTTATGTTTCATATGTTTGAATGTTTTGTACTCTCATGTTTCAGTTTACTTTTATGATATGTTGATTTTCAAGTTGATGAGCAGAATACATCTTACATGCTCTGTTTTGGGGAAGTATTCATAGTTTGTCAATTTTCTTCAGTTTAGAAAGAATACATGCTTGTCTTGATCTTTCTAGCACCTCACCAGTCTTATCCATCTCACTTCATAACCTTAAAGTGTCTGAGTGCCTACCTACCTTGCTTCATCAGATGTCTATAATCATACCCTTATTTTCCCTGACCTAGTCTCTTTGACCTAATCCTCTTCCAAGAACCCCACCAAACCAAATTAAACAACCTCTACACATCATAACTAGCCTAAAACCCTAATTCAACTAGCCCTCTTGGCTGTGATTTTGTGGAGATATCCCTCTTCGACCTAGTAGGACTAGCTACCAAGTCAAAATATTGGTCTATGGTTACCTCAATTGGACTCTTCCTCAACCTTGGAGATCTGGAGAAGTGCTAACATACTGGCATCACTGCCGGTGAATGAAAGATTCATTTTCCCTGGGTGTACAACAAATTTTAGATCTAATTGTTGATGGTTAACAATAGTTGGACACATAGGAAGGTTGTACTATTCACCTGGTGACTCCATTGACTGAAAGATCCAGAAAATCAACACTTCATGGTGACTCCACTACATTAAGATCAGTAGCTTGAATAACTTTCAAGATGGAATCTGTTGCAAGAAGGTATGCCCCATTGAAAGGATATCACATTCCAGGTTTCCCAAATAAAATGCTTAAGGTAAATTGGCAAAGCAATTTGCCTATGTTCAAAGATGTGAAAGGTTATGATGTTGCTCTTCATCTAGTGAGATTTCACATCCATGTGCGTAGAATAAAGATTGATTTTCCTGAAGACTGCTTGATGAAGATATTCATGGCCACTCTGGAAGGTGAAGTCCATTCTTGGTATGAAAGTTTGTTGCCTGCTTGTATTTATTGTTTAAAGGAATTTCATACCATGTTCTCTAAAAGGTATAAAGAATCTTGTCCATCATTAATATTAGTTCAGAAATGTTGTAAACATGTTGATAGTTTTATTGAAAATATTGAGAATGTTTATGGAGATGATGAATTCATGGACAATGAGATCATGGAAGCCTTGTATGAAAATCCATTTCAATAGCACAAAGAAATCTTAGAGGATACTTGTCAAGATGCTCAGGGAAGTTCGCAACAAGCTAAAGATCTTTGTACAGTTGAAAATGATGGAAGACAAGGTCTTATTTCAGAGCTGCTTGTAGCAGAAGATGGTATGAAGGAAGATCAAGTTCCAATTTCAAATTGTGATAAGGTCAAGTTGGCTATTCTAGATCTAGATTAATATTGTGATGATAAAGAGTATGTTGTATTGGATCCCATGAAGGAGAGCTTTATTATTGAGAGTGCCTTGAATGAAGAAAAAAAAGTTATCGACTCAAGTGTTCTCACCCCATCACAACAAAGTCTTAAGAAGGAGGTAATCCACTCCCTTTATGAAAAACGAGATGAGATATTTGCTCAAGTAAGTGAAAAATATTCTTTGGATGACTCTATGGTAAATTATAGAAATTTCAGTGTTGAGTTTCAAGGACAATCTGAAGAAGCTAGTAACTTTGATACACTAGCTTCCTCTTTGCTTGAAGATGAAGGAATTGTGCATATTGATAGTCAAAAGGAATCACATGAAATGAATCAACAGTCTGATGAAAATTTGTATACTCCTTTGCTTGAAATTAATGAAGATATTCAACATCCTTATCAAACTTTAGGAGGGAAAGTAGACAATTACTATTTCAGTAAAAGAAAACAAAAAGTATTATCTCCTCTGTCTGAATATGAGATAGATCAACTCCTGAAAAGTCATGTTACAACCCAAGCTAATGCAGGTTTGCCATGTTCACATAGTCAAGAAGGTGTTAGTGAAACTTTTTCCACTTTTGAAAATGAGGACAGTGTTGAAATTATATTTATAGATCAATTAACAGATATTTCTTTCTTTCATGAAGATGATAGGATTGTCATGTTTGATAATCTTGAAGAATGTTTTATGTTTAAGAATGACATAAACTATTAATTTGATAAATATGAGCCTAAGAGAGACAGTATGCCAAAAATTGAGTCATAATTTCTCATGCTCGAGGAATTTACAGCCAACACTTAGATAGAAGAAGGTTATACTTCCCTAGGCCTTCCTATCAATCAACAACCAACTATTCTTCTAGATTAGAATGAAGGGAGTACTTGTATTTTTGTTGCTCGATCTCAAGACAAGGTAATGCTTCAAGATTTTCAAGATCCCTTCAACAGTCTTTTGCAAGCATTTGAGAGGATGAATGTTGTTTGGTTTATTAGCATAAGCCTTGGTTTTAGTTGTTATTGTGAGTTTCCTAAATGTACGTCATTCTACCTTGTCGGGCAAAGTGAGAGAATAATTTTAGTAAGTATCCATCTGCTGGATTGGTTACATTGGAAGGCTCACTTCATGTGATTGTACATATTTTTTCAGTAGGAGGGTGTTGTCATAAGGATTTGAAGCCCTTAAATCTCGATGGTATTCTGTCATTAACAAGATATTCAAGTACTTGTTTCAGTTAAGTAAGTCTTGAGTCATTATTTTAGTCAATTTCAAGTCAGTTTCAAGTCAATTTGTGTCATTTGAGTTGTGAGCATTCAGTCATGCATTTCAATTAGGTTTTTGACTGTATTGGCCAACATGGTTATGCACTTGGTCTACAGTGTTCTTGACACCTCCAAAGGGCTTCCATCCCCAATAAGGCTGATGTTAGTGTCAGTATTTGCATACTTCCATAAGTAATAAAAAATCCTCTTTTCATATCTTATTAGGGTTCCATTTTTAAAATTTTGTCATTCCACTAGGTCGTCATGCAAAATTTCGGTCACTGAAGGTTGAATTAGGGTCTCCTTTACTCCTTTTAGAAATTTACCCCTTGATGGATCATTTCAACCTTGCTGAGTATCCATTACCCATAAAGTTAATGATATCATGCCATCACATCAGTCATGTCATCTTGAAATTCTGTCCTTCAAGGTCTCATTAGGTCTTTTACGATTTTTCAAGGTTTCATTAGGTCATTAGGTTTCCAAGATTCCAATAAAACTCCATTCCATTGCATAAGACCAAAAAGTACCAGGTGATCAAATAACATATCTGGTGGGCCCCAGTATTGCAGCAATAATGCTGCAACTGCTGAGACTCCCTTCTTTAATTTTATCAACCCGGTAGTTCATAACAAACTTGGAAGCGACGGTGTTGTATGCACAAGTACTAGCTCTTGCTGCAGTTGTCACTTGGTCAGCTGGCACAAGTCCGCTAGGGGCTTAAGCCAACTTCTATGAGCTCTTAGAAGAAGCTTTTTAACTGATGGATGAAAGCTAACTCAAAGGAAGCTAATCTACTTGCGGAAAGAAACTGAAAGCCAAAAAGAAACGCAAACCCTAGCAAACCCTAGTTTTACCGACTAACCCTACCGGTGCAAGAAAAGCGATGAAAGTAGTTGAAATGGATGCCATTGACTTTTAGAAATGTAAAATGCATGTGACTAAGCTAATTCTAAAGTGAAATCTGAAAAGAAACATTTTTTTGTATTTTTGAGTAAGTTGGCTAAATTATTGTGCATGAGTTTTAACTGTTTTTTACTATGCAGAGGTGGATTGGTGAGAGGGAATGCTTGGAGGAGGTCGAGAAGGTTCATAGAGGGCCTAAGGAGTACCTAACACCCTTCCAGAGTGTTTCATAGAGTTTGGCTATCAAGAAATCTCATTCATGAGCTTCTACAGGAAGTCTGCACGGGTTCTACACGATGTTCTGGAATTTCTATAGCATGTCTGTAATTTTCGACAGGATGTTCAGAAATGGGATTTTGGAGGGTTGATGGGTGAAGGAAGGTGGAGAAGTGGGTATGCAGGGTAGATAAGGGTGTGAGGAAGTCCAAGACTTGGTGGATGGAGTTGAGAGGTGATCAGGATGGTTGGATTTGTTCAAGGAGGGATAAGGCAATGTTGCACAAAAATATGAAAATTAGGTCAAAGAGAGAGAACATGGAAAATGTAAGGCAAGGATTTGAAGAAGAGGATGGAGCAGGTTTAGGTTGATGGAGTATGGGTAGATAGAGAGTTCTTATGGTGCACTGCAAGTTATTTTCAAACTGAACAAACAAACACTTGGAAAACAAATGACCTAGTTACTTCACTCTAATCTGACCTAAGTAACAGCAAAAGGAAATGGACAGAAGTTTATTCGCAATGAAATACGTGAAATAACTATGCAACTAAGAAATCATAAACTGGAGCATTTAAACACAACTAATATCAACGCCTCCAAATGAGAATTCCAACACTAATGATTGCATGACAAAGCAAAACCAGTGTTTTTGATCGCAGCAATGTCGCCTTTGTCCTAGCTCACGATCCCACTGAGGGAGAGGTGAGATGAAAGGTGCTTGAGGCCTTTTTTTGAAGATACTTTCTATTATTAACCTATCAAATCAATCTGAACACGAAAATCTACTTTAATAATCAAAAGCAACCTAAATAACAAAATAAGATATTCAGATTGATTCCTTTCTTCTTTATTATTGATCCCAATATATAATACTATTACATTGAGGGATATATCATCAAAATACCATGGTCCATATACTATGGACTCCCTA
>Ga0115844_100458_pt2 | contig 11289 bp, 9 predicted proteins | sample InSIn1gowninarea_FD_83858 | JGI IMG/M metagenome (GOLD analysis project Ga0115844, IMG submission 83858) | reverse complement strand
GAACTGGGAAAAATATAATCGCCTTCACTTATATATCTATCCTAATTGTGAAGGAGCCCGCAGCATTTATCTTAATTTATATGTTGAAAATGATGGCAAAATAAAAGTACCTGATAAATATGGCCGTGAGGGTTTTCATGAAATTAATTTAATCAATGGGCAGTGGAATGAATGTTTTGTAGAGATGGCAGAACTGCCACGTGATAAAGTAACCAAGCTATCGTTTGCCATAGAGGTGTTTGGTAAAGAACGTACGATGGGTGATTCACTGAAATTTGATATTGATGCGGTGTCTTTACAAACAGTTGAAAATCCGGAGGCAGTGAGTGGCTGGACGCCTGCACAGAACCGGATAATATATTCCACTTCGGGTTATGGCGTGGAAAGTGCGAAATCTGCTATAGTGCGGGTAAGCAACCACAACAGCAGGTTTCAACTGGTAGATAATATAAGCAACGGAGTGGTATATGAAGGAAATATTAATTCGCGGAAAACAGCTATTGGAACTTTTGAAACAGTTGATTTCAGTGATTTCAGAAAGGAAGGGCAGTACTTTATAAAGGTTGGGAATATTACCAGCAAACCATTTTATATCAACCGCAATATCTGGGATAATTCTGCGTGGCGGGTGCTGAACTTTATTTTTTGCGAACGTTGCGGCTATCCTGTTCCCGGTAAACACGGCGTTTGCCATTCGGATCTTCATGCTGTATTTGAAGGCAAGCTATTTCCTTTTAACGGTGGCTGGCACGATGCAGCCGATATGTCGCAGCAGGTATTACAATCGGGAGAAATAGTGTATTCATTGCTCGAAATGGCAAACAGGTCAAAAGAAAAAGGCAACAACGATCTATATAACCGGTTAATAGAAGAAGCAGATTGGGGCATTGATTGTATTCTTAAATCAAGGCTCGGCAATGGGTATCGCGCACAAACATGGGGCACCAATTTATGGACAGATGGTTTCATCGGCACTAAAGACGATTCTACCACGCGGCGCAGCGTGCATGTGCATAACCGCGCTTTCGAGAATTTTGTTTTCTCGGGTATCGAGGCGTATGCTTCTATGACGACAGAAAAAGATAAAATGCTAAAAGAGAACCTGCGTAAAGTAGCTATTGAAGACTTTGCTTTTGCCAAAAAACGTTTCGACAGCCTGGGCTTTGCTGATCTTAGCAGTATTGGTGGCGGCGGTGATCATGCTGCCATGGCCTCCAACAGCCAGTATTCTGCCAATATTTCCTTTGCAGCAACTATGTTATACAAATTAACGGGAGATAAATATTATGCTGATGAAGCTGCAAAAGCCATTCAATATACTTTACAATGTCAGCGTACCCAACCATTAAACGACACAAACAAAATAAGAGGTTTCTTTTATCGTGATTTGGATAAGAAATCCATTGTGCATTACACACACCAATCGCGAGACCAGGTGTACATGCAGGCATTAACGGTGCTTTGCGAAACGCAACCCAATCATCCCGACTACAAAAAATGGGAAGCATCCATCAGAATGTATGGCGAATGCCTTAAGACAATCATGCACTATGTGCAACCTTATGGTTTAGTTCCAAGCGGCGTATATAATGTGAATGAAGTGAAGGATTCAGTTAACTTTTATAAAGTGCAGGTAGGCATCTTTAGCGGTGCTGCTAAAGACTATAAAGAACAGCTTGAAAACGGCTTTAAGCTGGATGATGAGCATTATTTAAGAGTTTTCCCTGTGTGGTTCTCCTTCAGAGGAAATGCGGCCGTTCAATTATCAACCGGCAAAGCTGCTGCACTTTGCGGCAAGTTTTTAAAAGATAAAGAACTGATGAATATTGCTGAACAGCAGTTATTCTGGATTGTAGGTAAAAACCCATTCGGACAATCATTGATGTGGGGAGAAGGAAGCAATTATCCGCAGCTTTACACAGCCTTGCCGGGAGAGACCGTAGGTGCCATTCCCGTTGGTATGCAATCAAGGTTTAATGAAGATACCCCATATTGGCCCCAGTTTAATACAGCTACTTATAAAGAGGTATGGGGTGCGCCCGCAGCAAGATGGCTTTCCTTGATTGCTGAGTTCTAAATCATGCTGGATCTGACATGTCCGGGCCTCACTCATAATTGCAGTTATCGTTTTAATAGGCAGACCTATTAAAGCCAGCATTCTTATTTAGTCTGCAACATAAAATAATTTCAACCCCTATCTCGCACGAAGATTGCTTGTTACAATTTTCTTTACAGTTATTTTGCAACCTTATGCAGGAGGGAAAAGTTGTTTATAAGAATAACATTATTGCCTACAAAAAGTATGGAACAGGAGCCCGGTATATAGTGTGCTTTCATGGTTTTGGCCAGGCAGGGTACCGTTGGGGTATCCTGGAGCCATACCTCGGCAGCCAATATACATTAATAGCTTTTGACCTGCCCTTTCATGGCGATACCCAATGGGATCAGAAGGAAAGCTTTACAGTTGAAAAACTGGTGGAGATAATAAGGCAGGCACTACCAAAGAGCATTGAAAAGTTCTGTTTACTTGGCTATAGTATGGGCGGTAGAATTGTCTTGCGCCTGCTGCAGCAAATACCAAAACAAATTGAAAAAGTAGTCTTGCTTGCTCCGGATGGACTGCATAAGAATTTCTGGTACCATTTTGCCACACATACCATAGTGGGCAGAAACCTGTTTTATAAAAGCATGAAAAATCCGCGCCTGCTCTTTTCTATTGCAAAACAACTCCGTGCAAGAGGAGCACTAAGTAAGGGTCAGTATAACCTGGCGGAATATTATGTAAGTAACGAAACGTCACGTATGGCAATATATCACCGGTGGATGGGCACCCGGCATTTTCAGCCCGACCTGAACCTGATACGGAGCCTTATAGTAAAGCATCATATACCTGTAATGATGATCTTTGGCAAACACGATAAAATAATCGTTGCAGATAAGGGCATTTTATTTACCAGGGGATTGGAAAAATATGCCACTATAAAATTGTTGGATACGGGACATTATTTTTTAAGAGAAGGCTATGCGCCCTTGATTGCATCGTACTTCAATGATGATAAATAAGTTTCTTTGCAGGCATGTGGCTTTTATATACCATTTGCATTTTGCTGTGTATAGCATATTGTTTTATCATTATTGCCTATCGCATTTGGTTTAAGAAATTAAAGCCCTTTCAACCATCTGAAAACACTACTCAATACCAGTTTTTTTCAATTATTATTCCCGCACGTAATGAAGCTGACCACATTACTAATTGCCTGCAATCCATAGTTGCTGTTAACTATCCGCAAACAGCTTATGAAATAATTGTAATAGATGATTTTTCTACAGATAATACTCAGGAGTGTGTAAAGAACATGCAGCAGCAACATAGCAATATCAGGCTGCTGGTGATGGAGAAGATGATTACCGATCGTTCTTTATTGGCGTATAAAAAGAAAGCCATAGAACTGGCAATTGCCGGAGCAAAAGGAAACTGGATAGCAACAACAGATGCAGATTGCATTGTACCAGGCAACTGGTTAAGTAATCTGAATAATTATATCCGGCAAACGAATGCTGTATTTGTAGCTGCTCCTGTTGCGTTTATTAACACACATTCATTCATCAGCCTGTTTCAATGCCTTGATTTTATAAGCCTGCAAGGCATTACTGCTGCGGCGGTATCAGCAGGTGTCCACAGTATGTGCAATGGTGCAAACCTGGCTTACAGCAAAGCTGCCTTTTATGCTGTTGATGGTTTTAAAGGTATTGATAACATTGCCAGCGGAGACGATATGCTCCTGATGGATAAAATACAAAAACACCATCCCGGAAGTATAGGATTTCTGTTTAGCAATAGCAGCATTGTACAGACCCTGCCAATGCCTACATGGAAAGATTTCATTAATCAACGCATACGTTGGGCGAGCAAAGCAGGGAAGTATAAAGATGTAAAAATTATTGCTGTTTTAGTGCTGGTGTATTTATTTAATTTATTACTCCTGATGTTATTAATTAGCTGCTTTATTGAGCCGGGCTTATTCATTTTCTGGTTGATGCTACTACTGGTAAAAACAGTATGCGAGCTAAGCTTTATGGTGCCTGTAGCACGCTTTTTTAAGCAGGAAAAGTTATTGCCCTGGTTTCCTGCTATGCAACCTTTTCATATTGTTTATACGGTAGTTGCGGGTTGGTTAGGGATGGTAGGTAAATATCAGTGGAAAGACAGAAAGGTGAAGTAGTCCTCACCCCTGCCCCTCTCCACAGGTGGAGAGGGGAATTAAAGGGTAGCGTGTACAAATGAAGTAAGCTTTGGCTTTTAAATTCTGCCAGCATTGAATAAAGCCGGAACATTTTATAGTACCCCCACTCCTCGTTACCCATAAAAAAAGCCGGCAAGTACTTGCCGGCTTCTATATTTCTAATTTTATTGATCCTAATGATGGTGATGGTGCAATTTGCTTGCAAAGTCTTCTGCCGAAATAGGCTCTTCGGTACTTTGTACCTGCTCTACCAATATATCAAACAACTTGGCAGCTTGTATTTCATTGTAGCTTTGTTCCACAAACTTCTTATCCTGCATCATGCGGTTTGCGTAGTCTTCCATCCAGGACAAGTCACCGAAGTTTTGTCCGCCCATATAGCTCATAAGGCGCTGCTGTGCAAACATCCTGATCTCATCAGGACTAACATTGATGTTATTATCCTGGATAAGCTTAGTGGCAATTAAGCTCCACTTCAACTGGCTTTCGTATTTTGGGTACTCTTCGTTTACCTGTTCTTCGGTCTTTTGCTGCTCGCCGTTCAACTGTAACCAGCGCTTTAAGAAGCTTTCAGGAAACTGCAGTTGTGTATGATCGGTCAGTTCATGAAAAATCTGGTCTTGCGCCTGGCTCTTGCTTTGTGCATCATAGTAAGCTTCTATTTCCTGCTTTACTTCGGCACGAAAATCTTCTTCCGTAGTAATGTTTCTACCGGGATAAACTGAATTAAAGAACTCCTCGTTTAACTCGGATTTCTCTACCAGGCCAATCTTTTTAATGGTCATCAAAAAGTATTTATCGGCATCTGCTTCGCTGTGAGCATCCAGCCCCAAATCGCTCATCACCAATTCTCTTTCTTTTGGTTCTAATGCTTTGCTCAACTGGATCAGAATGGTGTCTTCTACTTTCTTGTCACGTAATTGTGCTTTTACGTCTTCCGTAAAGTATTTCAGTAAGAAAGAGTTGTCTTTTTTAATGCCGTCTTCTACTTCATTGCCTTCTGCATCTGCTTCTTTCAACTCTACATTCAACACGTTCTCGTCGTTATCAATCACATCCGGGTTGGTCATTTTACCATTGCGGATCTGCATACGGTTGATTTCATCATTCACCATATCATCCGTTACAGTCACTTTATAGCGTGTAACGTGAATATTGTGAACATCAATGTTTATATCGGGTTTATAGCCTACTTCAAAGTCGAAGGAATAATCAGCTGGATTAAATACATCTAACCTTTGCGAATCGCTGGGTAGCGGCAACGGCTGGGCAAGAATATCCAGCTTTTCTTCTACTACATAATTGTTCAGCTCTTTTTCCACGGTACGCAATATCTCATCGGTAAACACGCTGTTGCCGTACATCTTTTTCACCAGCCCGGGCGGCACCATGCCTTTTCTAAAGCCAGGGATATTGGCTTTTTTAGCATATTCTTTAAGACTCTTTTCAAATGCTGGCAGGTAATCCTGCTTTGCTATATTAACGGTGAGTTTATCGTTTAAAGGACCGATGTTCTCTCTGGTTACGGTAGCCATTGTAAGTAAAACCCCCATCCCCTAAAGGGGTGATTTTAGTGTAACAATAATTAAAAAAGCCCCTTAAGGGGTAGGGGCTTTGGTGTGCGGATGATAGGAATCGAACCTACATGCCTTGCGGCGCTAGATCCTAAGTCTAGTGCGTCTGCCAGTTTCGCCACATCCGCAAACGGGGCGCAAAAATAGTGGTTTTAATAAAATAAACAAAGAGTAAGCAGGTATGTAATTACTTTATAACAAAATTTGTTCGTTATCAATTAATTAAACCCGCCTTCCCTACCTTATATACTTCCCTACCACCGGCAATTGCTTAAATTCTCTCTTCTCTACTTGCACAATAAACCATGCATACAGCCCGATCAGGATAGTGGAAGTCAATAAGCTAAACACTACATTACCCCACAGCATAGTAATGCCTCTGTGTATAAAAAATAACAGCAGTACGATCACCAAAAAAGCTACTAATTTCTTCCACGCATAAGGTATACGATAGTGCTTTTGCCCCCATATATAACTCACCACCATCATAGTAGAATAGCATAAAAAGGTAGCCCATGCACTCGCTACATAGCTGTATTTAGGAATGAAAAGATAATTGATTAAAAAAGTGATAGCCACACCAATGGTAGTAATAATGCCGCCCGCCCATGTTCTGCTGGTGATCTTATACCAGATACTCAGGTTGATATAAATGCCCAGACTCATATTGGCAAAGAGTAGGATGGGCACCACTTTCAGTCCTTCCCAATATTTTGGCGCTATAAAATATTTCCATATTGGTATGTACAGCACCACTACCAGAAACATAAGCGTAATAGTGAGTACAAAGAATTTCATTACCCGCGCATAGGTCTTGGGTGCGTCCTTGCCCTCTGCCTGCTTGAAGAAAAAGGGTTCAGCGCCCATACGGAATGCCTGTATAAAAAGGGAGATCAAAATAGATAGTTTATAGCACGCGCTGTAAATACCCAACTGCTCCTTGGCAATGGAAGGGGGCAGCCACCAGCCCAGCATCAGCCGGTCAAAGGTCTCATTTACCGTATAGCCTAAGCCAGCTATCAGCATCGGGAAGGCATATACGATCATCTCTTTCCAGATTGGGAAGCTAAACACAAACTTCTTTGGTAACAACCATTTCAGCAGCAGCAATAATGTAACGCCGGATTGAAAGATATTGGCTATCAGTACATATACTATCGGGTTTGTTTGTGGACTATAAAAGAGTACCACCCAGGAGTTGCCTCCATTCTTGTTATACTCATGCGGACAATACATTACAAAAAAGGCAGTCAGCCCTATGTATAAGAAAATACCTATGATCTTGATTACAGCATATACCCGGGGTCTGCCTTCATTGCGGATTTTTGCAAAAGGAATAGCGCTCAATGCATCCATCAGAATAACAAAAATGCTAAGTTGTACCAGGATCGGAAACTCTTTAAGCTCCGTTATCCTGACCAATATGCCTTGATTAAGCCATAGCACAACCGCGAATACTAAAGTGCTCAACAGCAAACTAATAGATGCCGTGCTGTCAATGATCGCCGTTTTTTCTTTATTCTGTATAAAGCGGAAATAGGCTGTTTCCATACCATACGTAAGCAGCACATTCATCAGCGGCATCATGGCATATAAGGCACTCATTCTACCAAAGTCGGCTATCGTTACAATAGCCGAATAGGTAAGTATCGGGGTCAATAAGTAATTGATAAATCTTGCCGCTATACTGCTTACGCCATACCACAACGTTTGCCCGGCAAGGCTTTTAATACTCAAAAGAAACTGTATTTAATTTGTGAATTGTGAATTGTGAGTTGTGAATTGTGACTGTAAAGCAGACTAATACCTGTGGATTTACTGACTTTACTCACAACTCATCACTCACAACTCACTATATTAATATCCATCTCCATCCAGCAAATTGCCAATGCCACCAAGAATGCTGCCTTCTTCTTTACGCTGCGTAGTGCCATAACTTAATATACGCGAAGCTAACCGGCTCACCGGCAATGTTTGAATCCATACCCTGCCGGGTCCGCGAAGCGTGGCGAAGAACATACCTTCACCACCAAAAATAGTATTCTTGATTCCACCTACAAGCTGGATGTCAAACTGCACTCCTGCAGTATAGCCTACCAAACAGCCTGTATCAATTTTCAGCATATCGCCCGCTTCCAACTGCCTTGCAAACACATGACCGCCGGCATGCATAAATGCCATCCCGTCCCCTTGAAGCTTTTCCATTATAAAGCCTTCACCGCCAAACAAACCAGTGCCCAGCCGCCGCTGAAATTCTATACTGATGCTCACACCTTTGGCAGCGCATAAGAAAGCATCTTTCTGGCAAATGACTGTACCGCCAAGCTGCTGTAAATTCAGCGGAATGATCTTGCCCGGATAAGGTGATGCAAAGCTCACCCGCTTTTTGCCAACACTCACATTGGTAAAGGCAGTCATAAACAGGCTCTCGCCTATCAGCAGGCGCTTACCGGCACTCAACAGCTTGTTGAAAATACCGCCTTGTTGTTGCTGGCTGCCATCGCCAAATATGGTTTGCATTTGTATACCGTCATCCATCATCATAAAGGCGCCGCTTTCGGCAACAACTGTTTCCTGCGGGTCCAGTTCTACTTCTACAAACTGCATTTCTTCGCCGGCAATGCGATAATCTATTTCGTGGTTGCGTATCATGGAGGTTGATTTAGTTTTTTTAAGAAGCTGATTGCGTTAATTGTTTAGAATAGATTATGTGTGTTTTTGTAGGGGCAGGTCGCGACCTGTCCCATAAGATTCCAACGCCTAATGCTGTAAAATTCAACGCAGTTGTAGCCAAATAAAACACTATAAGACATATCAGATAATTGACTCAATTAGCTTCTAAAGCGCCGCTTACCAGCCGGTAAGCAGCAAAGTACATCACAATATTAGCGATAAGCAATACAATATTCAGAATCATTAACGTACCGTTGGCTTTCTTATTTTTAAATGGAACAAGGCACAGTATCGACACAATCAAACCTGCTCCAAATACAATGGGCACATCCCCCAAAGCTGGTTCTTTGCTATGTGTCCACATCCATACAAAAAGTACTACATATATCATTGCTATCAGCCATTGTACTGCCTTCTTCTTTAGCATAGCTTTTGTTTAAACCAATCGCAGTTTAGTTCATCTGAGAAAACAAAAGTAAATAGTTATGAAACATTATGTAGTAAAGTATTTAATACTAGCAGCTATTTGTTTTTTGTGCTCGCAACAAATCTATGCTCAGCGTATTTATGTTAGGGTGCAGCCAAGAGCAGGCGTTGTGGCACGCCCCGCTGCTCCTGCACCTGATTATGTTTGGATAGAAGGCGAATGGATACCCAGGGGAAGGACTTATGTGTATCAGCCCGGATATTGGATAGCACCGCGTCCTCACGCTGTATGGGTACCGAGTCATTGGGTGCGTGTACGCCGTGGCTGGTATTGGGTAAGGGGCTATTGGACAAGAGCATGACTTTAGATGATAGCAGCTTACTGCTAAGCTGCTTTTTTATTATCAGCAACAAATTATCTTATACCATTTCCCTTAGGTAAACTGCTATCTTCGTTGCTCAAGGTCAAAGAACTTTCCGCTTGTAACTTGTAGCCTGTTACCTTATCTTGCGCCATAAAGTTGAAAGCACTGCTCTTTATATTTTCAGCACATTTCTACCAACAGGTAACTGGTAGCTGATAAGCGGGTATCAAAACCTATACATGCACTACTTCTCTGTTACTTGCCCTATACCTCACCTATACTTAAGCCCTACCTTACCCCTACTATCTCCCCACCATCGCCTCATTAAAGCCATGGAATGTTCATGGATAGCCTAGAGAAAGCGGCGCCAATGTCCCGCCTTCTCCCTGACCTCAGCCGTACCTGCCCCGTATCTGAGCCGTACCTAAGCCTATGCAACTGGCGGGTAGATAAATGCCTATCCTATACCTGGCTTAACGTGAGTTCTGGGTGTATGTAGGATGTTCAATGGTAGCGTATGCCTATTTCATTGATGAACAGGTGGAGCTATAGCTATCTTATAGCTGAGTTATAGCTAACTTATAGCTGACTTATACCTGATCTCTTCCCTGTCTTCTCTATACCTCCTCAATAATCCCTCCTCATCTGCTTCTCACCAGCAGGCTGGAGCTAATACAGAATATAGCAGGTTGATTTACAATACTACACACCCCCAACTCACGTTATCTTATGGTAGCTGTCAGAATACTACGATGATACTCCGTTCATCCTTCGTCTTTTCAGCTTATCTGTGGTAATAAAGGGTAAGCAGAAGCGCTATCCCCAAGTGAAGAAGTGTAAAGATAAACAACTACTGCTTACACCACCTGTTTACCCTGTATGTACCCCCAAATCGTAATTCGTAATTCTTAAATCGTAAATAGCATTCTCCTCACATCGTACATCTAACATCGTACATAGCATCCCCACATCGTACATGCTATCCCCTCACATCCAACATGTGCCTTCATGATAAAAAGAAATTATATGCACCTTTGCAACCATGATTATTAAAAAAGCAGAGTACTTAAAATCAAGTGCCTCTTACGAGCAATGCCCTAAAGCAGATCGTCCGGAATATGCCTTTATCGGGCGCAGCAATGTGGGTAAGTCATCATTAATTAATATGCTCTGCAATAATCAAAAGCTCGCCAAGACTTCTGCCGCTCCTGGCAAAACGCAGTTGATTAACCACTTTGGCATCGAAAGCAGCGCCAAAGAAAAAGCACCGGTAATGAAGTGGCATTTGGTGGATTTGCCGGGCTATGGCTTTGCCAAAGTATCGCAAAGCAGCCGCCGCCGCTGGGAGCAGATGATTGAGAACTATTTGCGAAAGCGCGATAATCTAACGCAGGTATTTGTACTGATAGATGCCCGCCACCAGCCCCAGCAGATAGATATCGATTTTGTTAGTCAACTGGATAAATGGCAGGTGCCTTTTACACTCATATTCACCAAAGCCGATAAAGAAAAACCGCTGGCTATTGAGCGTAATGTAAATGCATTTTTAAATGTGCTGCGGCAAAGTTGGCAGTTTTTGCCGCAGCATTTTGTAAGCAGTGCTACTAATAAAACAGGAAAAGAAGAAATTCTGAGTTTTATTGAAGAAAAGAATGCAACGGCAACTAAAGACTAAACTACTTACTTCATTCTTGCCTTTAAAAATGCAATTTCCTTAGCATACGCGTCATCCTTGGCAGCTTTGTCAAAAACCGGGTTGCTGGGGTTGGCAAAGGCATGCTGGGCATCGTACTCATAAACGGTTACATTTTTACCTGCCGTCTTCATGTTCTGTTCAAATTCTTGTACTACTTCAGGCGTTATCCGCTGGTCTTTTTTTGCAAAAAAGCCTATCACATCGCACTGCAAGGTTTTCAGCTTGTTTACATCCTGCTCGGGCATGCCATAGTACATAACGCAACCTTTTACCTGGTTTCCGCCCAGCAAAGCAGTCTGCAGGCTCCACCC
>Ga0115844_100503_pt1 | contig 11298 bp, 9 predicted proteins | sample InSIn1gowninarea_FD_83858 | JGI IMG/M metagenome (GOLD analysis project Ga0115844, IMG submission 83858) | reverse complement strand
ATTCTCTATTGGCTTGCACTCTACTACTCTGTTCGCTCCTCTTTATAACATATGACAGTGACCTTTTATATGACAACACCCTTTGATATGGTAGTTATATTTGTGGAACCTCCTTTCTTCTTATATTCTTCAGTGCCTATAGTAAACATATCAAGGGAGATAAGTTAACCTCTTTCTTTGTTGTAAAAATTCCTTGAAGAAGCAAAAATAAAGTCTTCTTTCAGAACTAGTTCTCCCCAACATTGGAGTTTTTCCAGGGTCAAGTTGACCAAAAATTCTTGTGTCTAAATTGTGTGATCTTGCTATTTTTCTCTAGTATCAGTTGTGCAAAAATAATTAGTAGAAGCACTCTTTAAATGTTTCAAATGAATGCATGAAAATTTATATCAGCATGTCAAAACCTCTGGTTGGGTTTGAAAAACACTTGCAAAATTTGTAAATTGGAAAAGGGTCCAGATCATTCAAAATCTTTACGGGCTATACATAAACCAATGTTGCCAGAGCGTAAAGCAGAGCAGGAGTGTTTTTGAGAGTGGGAGCATTTGGAATGTCATTTTCCAAAATCCCTCTTGGAGTGTCTCGGGAGCATCTCTGTGTGTGGTACTTGATTGCAAAATTGTTAAAGTACCTACCGAGTGGTGACCCACCTTCCTTCAAGAGGAATTCTAGATGGTGGGAGGTGTATGAACAACACAAATGGTAGAGGAATGTGGCATATCGTCATGCAAGCATCAACCATCTAGATTCTGTTAATTACAGACAAAAATACAAATGTTTGAGCCATATAATAGAAAGTAAACCATTAACTTGTCATTGAAATAGGTTATCTAGCAACTGCCAACATGACCAAATAGTAATGTTTACAAAATAATCCTTCTATGCAGTATGAAGACTGAAAGGTCCAAAACACTAATCTATCATCTATGAGGAATATAGTGAACAAGGAGAAACAATTTTGTAATATCTATGATACTATCTGCTCTTCCCTCCTCACACCACTGCAACTGCTATGTGGGCCTTCATGTGGTAGTCGTGAAGTAGGTGGAAGCAAAAGTTGTGGAACTAAAGAGGAAGCCCATGTTGTTGTAGTTGGAGTTCTAGACATGGGGACCATGGCAATGGATGGCATGGTGTCTCAACACAATTATAAACATCCATAAGAGCATCCTCCAATTGTTTTAAATACAGTACCCCCATCCATGGCAATCGATTAGGGTGGCATCTCAACATGATCATAATCTTCCATAAGAGCATCTCATCCTCATTTTCCTTGCAACCCTAATCCTACCTTAGGTCCCACCTCCACTCAAAAATTAGAAAATAATAATTTTTTCAGCCTCATATAGAAGCATCTGACTGATTGAGGGAGTATGTGGGGAGCGTCCAAGGAGCGTGATTGGTATGCCTAGAGAGTGAGATTTTGCACGTGGGAGAATCTGTCAGGAACGTCACAATTTCAACTTCTTAGGGAGCATAGTTTTTAGGGTCAAAGTGTGCTCTCTGTTACCCACCAAAAATGGGTAACCCCATGGGAGAAAATTTTTCTCTTATTTTGGATATCCAGTGATCCAAGTGGACATTGGTGGCCACCCGCCTATTACACTTGGACCCCCACCACTGCCTCTTTCAGTTTTTCAGTTTCCTTAATTGTAGCACAATTTACTATTTTTAACAGGTTTTCAGGTCCTTAACTTCTGGAGTTGTTTTGAGGCCCTAAACGATGTTTTTTGGCAAGATTTCGTTGATTGTTATAGCAATCACGTAAGCAGTCGTAGTCCTCAGAGAGATCTTTCCAACGAGGTATCATACGTGTCAAACATAGATAATATGACCAAGTTATGACCTCGGGAAGTTGGCTGCGCAATTAACCCCAACAGGGCCCATAAACTCTTGGTGTTACATCTATTTGAGTTAGCGTTTTGGTTGTTTAGGGTTTTCTCTTATTGTTCAATAATAAAAAGGCCCTTGAGGCTCATTGTAACTCAGTTCAGAGGCATGTAGCCGCCACATCTCTTTTTAGAGAGAAGCTACCATCACTCGAGCTAGTCTTATTTCCATTATGTTTGTAAGCATACTTCAGTATTTGATATTAATGAAATGAAGTGTTATTTATGTTGCATCTTTGTATTTATGGTTATATTTTTAATTTGTTGCATTCCTATTTAAATCCGGATCATCCAGCAAGAAAGCAACACTATGCATTGCTCAATTATGACGATATGCCACATTCCTCTACCATTTGTGTTGTTCATACACCTCCCACCATCTAGAATTCCTCTTGAAGGAAGGTGGGTCACCACTCGGTAGGTACTTTAACAATTTTGCAATCAAGTACTTATGCTTAATTTTTTGGGCATTCTAACATCGATAAAGGTTTGATCATTTTGCAATCAAATCCTCTTGCTTAATGTTTTGGGCATTCTAACATCGATAAAGGGGTGATCTAGACGATAGACCAATCTTGAGTGTAAGCTTGTTCTCTCACCTTATCAAGGGGGTTAGTCTTTACCCCTAGTCTAGTGGGACCTCCTCTAAGGCCTTAGGGTTATAGGAGGGGCATTACTTAGGAAAATTGGATTGAAGTAACATGTCCATCATCATCTCATACTTACCCCCTTTCATCATTCCCTTGATTTCACATCCATCCTTTGGGTTTGTTGTCATTGGTTCCTTGGGATTTGCCACCCTCACATCCACATCCTCCAGTCAAAGCCATAAAACTTTTCCCTAGAGGTTGATGTAGCTAAAGGAAAGATAAAAGCATAAGATGGCCACACCAAAAGAAAAAGAAAAGATAAAATGCAAAAGATGGCCAAGACAATAATCAGCATGTGGAAAAAAGCCTTGCATGAGCTTTACCCACCTCATTAGCCACCACCCGGTTCTTGCGAACTAGATGCTCCATCATATAATAAAGGAATCCTTGCATGTCCCAAGCCCAATGAGTAAGAAGTCAACACATCTTTAAGGGGTGAATAAATGCTATATCATTAAATGCAAGCTTGGACACCTAAGCTATGTTCCATATCAAAGAATTATCAAAAAGAAGTAAAAGGCACACCATAACCCGCACGTCGAGGAAAGGGGTAACTCGTGCCTCCATTATTGCTCCTTCGATACATCTATACACTCAAGGTGATGGACCTCCATCAGCTGGCCCCATAGCCATGGAACCTAGCCATGAAGCCTTTTCCCTCCATTGCCACAACTACACAACAACTATGAATTGAAGGGTTGACTTTGCACATGTCACCTCCCCTAGAGGACTGGAAGACTTAATAGGTTTGATTACCTAGCCACCTCTAACAAGGTAGTAAACACTTTTATGGGACTTAATCTAGTTAGATATTTGAAGGTGATCTCAGTTTGAAGTCTTAATATGCACTTAAAAATTAAGTATTGCCGACTATGATGCATTTATGTGTCAATGTCTCTAATGAGTGGTTGCTTTCATTTGAGCTTGAGATGGTTTTACCAAGTGGTCCTTCACAGAGCAACAGAGGCCTTGTGCGCGCATTCACTCCATGCCTACCCCACATGATGCCTAGGTCAGACTACACTTTCGGAGAGCAGTGATGATCTTGAAAATGCAGCATTGCCCCACCACAACAGAGCGTTAGGTACTTTGATTATTCCAGCAATTGATTGACACTTCATAACAACCCTAGATGCTAAAACAATAAGCTCACTTTGCTTAGCACTAAAGATTCTTGATGATGTACCTAGCATACCGAACATGCTCCCAGGTTGGCCATGACACTATTGGAAATACTAAGGGGCAGGTGAATCAGTATTTCCCTTAATTTTCACAATTGGTTAGTTTGTTCTTAAACATTCAGAGCATCAAACAAACATGAAACAGTACACAGAAGATTCTGTCTCATCAAGCACCTTGTTATGTATGATGTACATACAAATTTACTAGTTGAACCGGAAGGAAGTACAAGACTCCCCAAGGGTTTTACCAACAAGGCTGGAAGGAAGCAAATGCTCCCAGAATGAGCTTGAGCTCTCGCACCAGGGACAATAACCCAACTACAATTTTCCACCTCAACTCCCACTATTGTTGCTTCCACTGTCCATTCTCACTGCCACTGCTCCAACTATCCACTACTACTGTTGCTGCTACTATCCATTGTTGCCATTGTTGCTACTGTTGCCACCCAAAACTGCCACTGCTGCTACTGTTGTCACTCACTACTGCTACTGTTGCTACTATTGTCACTCACTGCTGCCATTGTTGCTGCTACCAAACCCAGCTCTGCCAACTACCATCGTCACAACACACTTCAATGTTGTTGCCATCTCTGTCATCTCAATACCAAGAGTATTGGCATGCATCAGAGGTTATTGTCATCAAGCTACTATCTTCTCTGTCATCAAGAGAATGTCATTAGTGTCATCATCAAGGTCACTGCTATACGAGGGTACTATCACTGGTTCTCATCAATAGTCATACATCAAAGTCTAATACTGTCTCATTGTTACAATCATACAAGGTCACTGCCAAACATGGTCACTGCTATATCAAAGTTAGTGTTATATAGGTCATTGTCACATATCCAAAGCACTATCATTAAGATCATTGTCAACTATCAAGAGAACTGTAATGAAGATCACTGTCAAAGTCATCAAATGTTACTGTCAAGCCTAAGTTCGCTGCCATGTAAAGGTCAACACCATATTTTCAATTCACTGTCATTAAGAACACTTTTGACTGTAACAGCCAAGCATCATTACAAACATATAACTTTGTCTATCAGATATCATTGTCAATCATTGCATCACAAGGTAGATTACTGTTCTTACATCAAAGTCACAAGGTCACTGTAATGTCAAGGTTATTGCCATACAAGGTTACAGTCGTGTTAAGGTCATTGCATCCATGTCACTAATATAGGGTTACAACCAAAACATCATACTGCTGTCAAGAAATTGTAATCATTATCATGGTTACTGCCATATCAAATTCTACTGTTATACTAGGATATTGGCATGTCAAAGTTACTTTGTCATATATCATTAAATTGTCATGGAGGTTTCCACAAATATAACTACCATATCAAAGGGTGTTGTCATATAAAAGGTCACTGTCATATGTTATAAAGAGGAGCGAACAGAGTAGTAGAGTGCAAGCCAATAGAGAATTAGTCAAAAAAGAATTAGATACAATCCACATAAGTATGTGAGCTGCCATGTCAAAGTCAATGCCAAATTTCCCAGCCACCTTCAAACAACATTGTCATGAGGTCACTGTCATACAATACTATAAATTAAGCTACAAGTGAATTGCGTTCAATCTCAGGCTAATCCACACTTAGTAATCACCCACATCCTCACACATAGGCATATTTTCATTTTAGCCCTTAATTGTACTGTGTGCACAACTCTGCTCAAACCATCGCTCCAAGACTACAAACCACTGTGCATCATGTTTCTTGCTGCAGTATTTAGTGATAAAACCATGCTACAGACTTCCACACACCCAATAAATCTCAGGTTCAATTAACACATAATACAACTTCTGTCTCAGAACTGTTCACAAAATACTAGATGCTTCAGATCTAATTTCTAAAGGATGCATACATGACAGTTAGGAATGCCAAGATCACTGGTTAGGATTCTTGGATTAGTCAAAGTTCAAAATAAACGAGTCATCCATGCTACTAGAAGTCAATTTTTAGGAAGCCATGGAGTTAATAAAACATATGCACAGAATAGCCCAGCGAATAAAACCTGATGACCACAGGAATGCAAGTAGGTCAATTCCCTAAGTTGATTGCACATGATTCAAGTGAGATGTTTTTCCCATCGATTTCTCTTGCACAAAACTTGTCAACCAACAATGCCCTATGCCCAAAATTAGCAAAACCCTTAAGAATGCATCCCCAATTTGTATGTCACAGAACTGTTGGATTGGACCACAGAGAATGGATTGAGTTAGGGTTTGTTGTGAAGAGGAGAGATCGAGATGCCCTCAGAAATCACAATGAATTCTTACACAAGACAAACATTTAGTAGGTCGAGGTCAATCTTTTATTATTTTCAAGACTGTAATGTTTAGGGCTTCTGGAATGAAGCAGAATGCTACAGAAGACTGCTTCAGATTAGCAGTTGGATTTGATCCTAAATCACTTGCAATAAATCCAATGAAACCCTAATTCCAATAGAATAAAAAAGGTGGCCCAGAAACCCTTGCAATAGGCATGCTTGCTCAATTTCTTCACAAGGCCGCAGGCACTATTGTGTAGCCTCAGGCATTCCTCTGAGCTTCTTGGATACCTTGGCCACAGATGCATAGAAGATATCCACGAGTTGATCACACACAATGAGAGGAGCGAATACTTCTCTTATAGCAGCTTAGAGAAGCATCTAGGAGGGTTGGCCAACTTTGAGGAAGGAAAATATAAATTTAAAATTTAAAATATTTTTAGCCAAAGATTTGCGCCAACCTCCATATGTTATTAATCTTCCCAAAACCCTTTCCTTAATTTTAATAAATGTTGAAACCCTTCAAAAACACCCTTTTGCTATAACATCATTTAATTATAATAGAAGTCCTTACGATTTTGCCACATTATGCCAAATCATCACCATTTGGGGTTTTGGACCACTAGTTGGGTGCACGATCTTTGAGTAAGCATATCTTCCAAACCATGAGGGCTCTCAAAATGCTTCACATACTGTCAAAATCAACATGACGAAGAGAATCTAGTGATGATGGTCTCTAAGAAAACTTCATTGATCTGTATCTTTAAAAACCTCAACAAGTGCATAGTATGTCCATCTTCAAGGGAATCCAAACCTTAGAGCTAGGGTTTCATCAATGCATCATCTCATTCATGAGAGCCAGCATACCGAGGACATCAATGACGATATCCTGCACCTACTTTGACATCCTGCACCCGCTTTGATATCATGTACACGCTTTGACATCAATGACAACATACTCAACAATCTCCCCCTTTGTCATTGATGTCAACACATTGATCATAACCCAGCGTGTTGCATAAGCTCCCTTTGACTTCATGCTTCTTCTCTTCGTTTCTTTCCAAGATTCTCTCACCCTTTGACATCAATGGCAAAGGGTGGTTGATGCGGCCCTGACGATATCTCTATTATAAAAATAGATAATAAATAATAATCATAATAATGTGTAATTAAATAATAATTAGTTAAACAAAGAGGCATGTCTCTACAGACATGCCTGTTCGTGAAAGGGTACTTACCTGGCTATATGTATATGACCCTCATTCTCATTTGTAATCATCCTACATCAATTCTTTTATACAATATACAATTTACTATTACTATCCTACAATGGATGTCTTAGTCTACAAAGTATTTTAATATTTCCGTTGTGTATACGACTTTTGGTCGTTACATTGGTATCTTAGCCACGTCTGATCCAGGCCCTTGGCCATCAAGGTTTGGTCAACATTGTTATCGTCAAGATTTAAGCATTTCGCTACAATTTGGAGTTTCTCTCTCTCGCCATCAAGCCTTTGGCCATTTAAATAAATAGAAAAATGAAAAAGGGAGTACAAAAAAAATCTATAAAAGAAAAAAAAATTAAAAAAATAAAAATAAAAACTAAATTTATAAAGAAAAAAGAGATCAATATATTCAAAGTAATAAAAAGTAAAAATATTTCAAAAAAGAAATTAAACAAAGCATTATAAAAAAATAAAAATACAAAAATAGCACACATTACATGGGTCGTGTGAAGAACACCGACAGGCCCGACAGTCTTGATAACAACCGGCTCAACCAACCAGCCACCACAAACACCAACCAACTCTGCAGCGTCTTGTTCGCTTCATTCGATTGGAAATACTACCAACTGCTCACCCCGCATACAACCATCCATCCACCATTTGTTGCCATAGCTACAGTACTTATCGTTATCATCGTCATATGCTCGCTGAGCCCCGCATGCCGCGCCATCCATTCTGCAAGTCCGTTAAATTATGTCCAACTCATGTGTCAGCGTGTGCCCTTAGACCCGACGATCAACCAACAACCATTCACTACCTGACCAGTCAAGTCAGAGCCACCGCTTGTGGCAGCCAACACCACCACCGCACTCTATTTGAACTACAACCACAACCTGTGTCCTTGTTCAAATGCCATCGCACAATCATTTCTTTCTGTCCATGCAGTGTTGACCACACCTGTGCTTCCCGGCTCCCAGTTGTCCATGTTCCTGTGCTTTCCCCTGTTGCCGTCTACCACCCTGACCAAGTCTTATTTGCACACTGCATTAACTTACATTGATGTCAAATGTTGGATCCACCAGTCGTGTCCCCCGTCGTTTTCGTCCAGTGCCATCACACAATCGTTGTTTTCTGTCCCTGCTGCGTTGACCACAACTGTGCTTCCCGACTCCCAGTTGTCCATGTTCCCGTGCTTTCCCCCGTTGTTGTGTGCCATCCTGACCAAGTCATGTCCACATGCTGCATTAACTTACATTGATGTCAAATGTTGGATCCACCAGTCGCGTCCCCCGCCATTTTCGTCCAAACCTGTTCGTAATACATAGGCCGATAATCATTCAAATATATATATATATATATATATATATATATATATATATTATTTAGTTTACAAAAAAAGAAAACTAAGGTTCAAGGTTATTTAAAAAAAAAAGGAGAATAATAATATCTATTATAAGCAGTTAGGAAGGGGTTACCTTAAAAACCCTAGAGCTCATTTCAAGACAAAAGATAGAGTCTAATTTGAAGATGAATAGGGTCTAATTTGAAGATGAATAGAGAAACTATGGATTCCACACATAACTCTACTTTTCGGACCAAATGTACAAAAGACAATCAGTGTTTATCGACTTCTAAAAATCGCAAAATACCTTATTATCCCAAATGTCGAAGATTGTTTACTTTAGAAGGATATCAAGATTGCACCTAGACACAAATTAAAAAATTAAAAGAAGAAATCACAAAACTTCAAAACAAGAATGAAACATCAAAAAAGAAATATAAAAATCTCCAAGACCAGTTTCATCAAAAATCAACAGAAAGCAATGAAGAAATTTTGCATCTAAGGAACCATAATGAGAAACTTCTTGCACAAATCAAAAAGTGTAAAATTAAGAAGCACAAGTTAGAACAAGAAAAAGAAAGTATTGAAAAAAAATTCAACGAAAGTCTATCAAAGAAAGAAGAGGAAAATTTATGCTTAAAAGACCTTAACAAAAAATTATTAGAACAAATCAAGTGTTTAAAAGACGAGAAGGTTGAAGGCCAGAATAAAGTTGACTAAGAAAATGAGGAATGCTTATGTCTCAAAAATCATAACCAAAATCTGCTCAAACCGAGTAAAAAACTTAAGGACAATAAGAAATCATTGATGAATAGGTTCAAAGTAATTGTTGCAAATGAAGCATCAAAAACGCTAGATGTAGTAGTCCATGTTGAGCAAGAAGAAACAAACATTGATTCCACTAATCTCACAGTTCAGGGAAATCCAGATTCTATTGAAGTGAAGTTGCAATTCAAACAATGGGCATTCTGAATATGATTCAGTCACCAATTCAACAACAACAATGCCTGAAGGAAATAAAGAAACATCCACTAAAATGATAAGGGAAAGTCCAACCAAAAGAACTACATATCGACATCTGAATCACAAGAGTGGACCTCCCAATCAATCTATGTACCAGTACCACTCAAAAAATAAATGACAAGTTTATGTTTCCAGAAACACTGAAGTTTGTAGAATCCAATCCCACGATAACGTTTCATCACAAAATTTGATTCCGCAAAAGATCAATCTAGGATAGTCCGATCCGTTCTCAGTACGACAATTTTATATATCTCTCCAAGGATCATAACAACTTGTATCGACAAATATGATTGTCCCGAGACGAGAAGACACTCATAGCAGACAAGAGATCAAGCCCCTTTTCAACAATAATCTTTGAGAACAATGCTTTTTGAAGGGGAAGGCAATATTATGAACATAAATTATGTGAAAATAAATAAAAATATATAATAAATAATAATCATAATAATGTGTAATTAAATAATAATTAGTTAAACAAAGTGGCATGTATAGACATCCCTGTTTGTGAAAGGGTACTTACCTAGCTATATATACAGGACCCTCATTCTCATTTGTAATCATCCTACATCAATTAATTTATACAATATACAATTTACTATTACTATCCTACAATGGGTGTCTTAGTCTACGAAGTATTTTAAATTTAAACATGCATAGCAATAACCATGAAATGTGCCTGCATACCTAGGTGTATAGGGTGATGATCTTCTAAAGATGTCTCGCCCTTGAGAATATCCAAGGCTTTGCTACCCTCCACTTCTAAATGCTCTTCTATGATTTGGCATCTTGAATGCATCATCTTGACTTCTTCAGGCATTGGTCTTCCAACTCTCGGTGTTGGTTGATTTGTGCAAAACTTTTACTTTGGGCTTCTCTTCATTTTTGGCATGAGGCTTCTTTTCTTCTTTGACGTGTGGCTTCTCTTCATTTTTGGTGTGAGGCTTTTCACCATCTTCATCATGTGACATCTCTTCCTTTTTGACATCTTCATCCTTGCGGCTTCTCTTCATTTTTGGCATGAGGCTTCTTTTCTTCTTTGACATGTGGCTTCTCGTCATTTTTGGCATGAAGCTTCTCTCCATCTTCGTCATGTGACATCTCTTCCTTTTTTACATCTTCATCCTTGCGGCATGAGGATTCACCAACATATCCAAAACTTGTCTTGATAAGTGGTGATCTTTGGCAATTGAGAATGTCATCCAAGACCTATCAGATCCTCAATTTTTTATTCAACTTGTCCACTTATGCTCTCAAGATGACAATTTCTTGTTCCTGTTTTAAGCAATCCTCTTCCTTCAGCTTCATTTGACTTCCTAAGATTTCGTGCTTTTGGCCTCTGTCATATATTATTAAACTGCCATGAGTGTTTCCACGAATATAACTACCATATCAAAGGTTGTTGTCATACAAAAGGTCACTGTCATATGTTATAGAGAGAAGAGAGAACACATTTGTAGAGTGTGAGCCAATAGAGAATTAGCCAACAGAGAATTAGATACAATCCACAGAAGTATGCGAGCTGCCATGTCAAAGTTAATGCCAAATTTCCAGGTCACTGTCAAACAGAATTGTCATGAAGACATTGTCATACAATATTGTAAATTAAGCTACAGGGGAAAGCACAGGAACATGGACAACTGGGAGCCGGGAAGCACAGGTGTGGTCAACACTGCATGGACAGAAAGAAATGATTGTGCGATGGCATTTGAACAAGGA
>Ga0115844_100502_pt1 | contig 11301 bp, 10 predicted proteins | sample InSIn1gowninarea_FD_83858 | JGI IMG/M metagenome (GOLD analysis project Ga0115844, IMG submission 83858) | reverse complement strand
AGGAGGTTACCCCCTCAAAGAGGCTGAATTCTAAGGTGTTGATCTATCTTTTCTATCTTTTTGTGAGCTGGTTTCATAACATTTGGTATCAGAGCTTTTCGATTTTATGGTTTCGTTGCTCTAAATAGGTCATCGTGGAATTTTCCCTATAACCTTTTTCTGCGATGTTTCAGAAGAAAAAAATAAAAACCCATTTGAGAAGAAATTGCTCTGAACCTCGGATCCAAATTTTAGATCTTTTCGTGCTATATTTGTGGAGAGATGATCTGAGGAATTTGGTCTTTTTACAGAATCCTAAATTACATTTCAAACGGGTGACTTCGAGAAAATCGTCATAACTTTCTCCTTGGGCATCAAATTGAAATTTTGTAGGAAGGTATAGAAAGAGGATGGACTATAATTTCTTGTACATATTTTTTAGAGCCAAAGGCTGAAACAGGGGCACATGGCACATCATACAAGTTCCCTCTACTAAACTAGTCTATAATCAGGTTACTGTGGGAGATTTCGCATAACTCTTCCTTGGAGAATCGAATTGGGATCAGACTAGTGGCATTGGAAATAGGACACAAAGGGCCACTGTAGATCACAATTTCAAAACTGGATGATCCGAAATTCTAGATATACATCAAAGGCAATATCAAGCTCCTACAAAGTGAAAAAAGGTGTGTAGATTTTTTTAAATTTTTGCTTAAGCTTGGCTTGAAAATTTATTTTGAAGGAATTCAAAGGGAATAGTAGAGCATTATTATCAGTAACTAATGCCTCGAGGAAATAAAATGCAACCACCTAGTAAGAAACATGAAATCTCTACCATTACTCATGAAGAAGAGGAAGAAATGCTACACGATATATCAAAATTACAAGACCAAGTGCAACAAATTTCACTGTCACAAAAGCTAACAGAAGCTAAGACAAACGGCGTGGAATCTAAGATAAAGGGCATTGAAGCTAAGATGAATGGTGTGGAAGCTAATATGAATGGCATGGAAGCTAAGATTGATTATTTGAAGATAGATTTGAAGATATATTTGAAGATATATTTGACAACTTTTCTATAAGAAATACTTAATAATGGTGAAAGGGTAGCAAAGGAAACTCATGATGCAAACAAAAGAAATGTGAATCATGATTTCATAGACTCTAATGTTGGATCGAAGACCCACCATATTCCAAAAATCAATATGAGGAAGTTTGATGGCAAGGATCCCGCAACATGGATATTACAGATGGAGCAATTTTTCGATCTCAATAATGTGCAAAACACACAAAAGGTATGTATTGAAACTTTATATTTGAAACCAAATTAGTTTGTATGGTATCAATGGCTTTGTTCTTGTAAACAAATTATCACTTGGGCAATTTTTACAGAAGAAGTGACAGCACAATACGAGGATACAAAAAGCAACATTGTTTTTAGCCAATCGATAAGTCTCAAATAAAAGGGTTCAATAATGGAGCATATTGAGGAGTTCCAAAAGTTGAACATAAGGGTAAAAAATATTCCAAAGGAGCATAGGATTGATGTGTTCATTGGGACTTTAAAGGATAATATCCAACATGATGTTCACCTTTGGGAACCTGTTTCATTAGAGAAGGCATTCAGGTTAGCAAGAAAAATGGAAAGAAAAATTATGGCAACCAAGAATCATACCACTCACAACTATAAAGATGGAAGTGGTGTTTCCCCTAGCCTTCCACAACCCATAAGGTTGACACCACAACAATTGAAAGAAAAAAGAGCAAAAGGGATTTGTTATAGTTGTGATAACAAATACACTAAAGGTCATAAGTTTGCTAAGAAGAAATTATTCTACATAGGTTGTGAAGAGGAAGAAGAAAAGGAGCAAGAAAGGTCAAAAGAAGAGGATATACTCTAGTAACAAAGCCTAGATAAAGAAGAAATGAATCTGACCATATCTTGTAATGCATGGGCTAGAATTACCACTCCTCAAACCATCAAGATAGAAGGACCAATCAAGAACAAAAAGGTAATAGTGTTGATTGATTCAGGAAGTACCCATAATTTTATTCATTGTAAGATAGCAAAAGAATTGAATTGCTTCCTATATCTAGCACCAAAGTGTCAAGTGATGGTTACAAATGGAGGAATGATAATTTGCTTTGGAAAGTGCGATAATATCAAGCTATCCATGGGAGAATATGTATTGAAAAGCCCAATGCTTTCCATTCCAATGGGAGGTGCTGATGTTTTACTAGGAGTCCAATGACTACAATCCTTAGGTACAATAGCTTTTAACTTTTAAGAAATTTTCATGAAATTTTATGCTGAAGGAAAGGAAATTGAATTGAGTATTGCAGGGAAATCAGGAAAGATGATAATCTCTAATGGTATGACAAAGCTTCTAGAAAAGGAACAATGAGGTGTAATTGCACAATTATGTTCGCTAGATGTTTCCACATCGAAATCATCTATTTCTCCAGATCTTCGAAAAGTCTTGGACAATCATTCCAAGGTATTTGAGACTCCCAAAGGTCTCCCACCTATTCATGATCATGATCATGCTATTCATTTGATTCCAGAAAGTGTTCCTCCAAATATCAAGCCATACAGACATCCCTATGCCCAAAAACATGAAAATGAACGCATGGTTGCAAAAATGCTTGAGGTTGGTATAATTCAACCTAGCCAAATTTATTTCTCTACTCCAGTAGTATTGGTGCACAAGAAGAATGGATCATGGCACATGTGTCTGGATTATAGGGAGCTCAACAAGCTCACTATTAAAGATAAGTTTACCATTCCTGTCATTGATGAATTATTGGATCAATTGCATGGATCAATTTACTTCACCAAGTTATATCTTCGTTCAGGATATCATCAAATTAGAATGAAGACTCAAGACATTTCGAAAACAACATTTATAACTCATGAGGGTCGCTATGAGTTTTTGGGCATGCCTTTTGGCCTTACCAATTCACCTTCTACATTTCAAGGTTTGTTGAATTCCATTTTCAAACCCTTCCTTAGAAAATTTGTGTTAGTATTTTTTGATGATATACTAATCTACAACAAGTCTTGGAAAGATCGTGTTGAACACATTGACAGGGTGCTACAACTATTAGAGGAGAAACAATTATATGCAAAAAGACCTAAATGTTTCTTTGGAGTAAAAGAGGTGGAATATCTAGGTCATATTGTATCTCATGAAGGAGTTAAGGTAGACCCTAGAAAAATTAAAGCCATTAAGGAATGGGAAATCCCCACATTCATAAAGAATTTGTGAGGATTTCTCGGGTTTACAGGGTATTATCACAAGTTTGTTAAGAATTATGGGAAAATATCAGCACATCTAACAACATTGTTGAAGAAGATGCATTTTCATGGACTTCAAAAGCAACAAAGGCCTTAGAATATCTTAAAGAGGCAATGTGCCAAGCACTGGTCTTAGCTACACCATTCTTTAAACCATTCATCTTAGCTTCCACATCTTTCTTTAACTCATCCATCTTAGATTCTGTTACTTTTTGTGCAAGTGACACTTGTTGCGCCTGGTCTCGTAATTTTGATATATCATGTTGCATTTCTTCCTCTTCTTCATGATTCATGCTAGAGCTTTCAGGTTGCTTACTAGGTGTTTGCATTTTCTTTCCTCGATGCATCAATTACCGATAATAATGTTTTACTATGCCCTTTGAATTCTTTCAAACTAATTTTTCAAACCAAGCTTATGCAAAAATTAAAAAAAAACTACCCACATTTTTTCACTTTGTATGAGCTTGATATTGAATCTAACGTATCTCTGTATTTTTGAATCATCTAGTTTTGAAATTACGACCTATAGTAGCCCTTTGCATCCTCTTTCCAATGCCACCAGCCTGATCCAAATTGGATTCTCCAAGAAAAAGTTATGAACAATCTACCAAGATGACCTAATTATAGACCTTTCCAGAAGAGTGAACTTGTATAAGTTCTAAGTGTTATTGTTTCGACCTTTGGCTCTGAAAAATATATACAAGAAGCTACAGTCTGTCCTCTTTCTATACCTTCTTACAAAATTTCAATCCAATGGTCAGAGAGAAAGTTATGACGATTTTTCCCAGGTCACCTATTTTGAATGTAATTCAGGAGTCTGCAAAAAGACCAACTTCCTCAGATCATATCTCCGCAAATATAGCACAAAAAGCTCTGAAATTCAGACCCGAGGTTCAATGCGATTTCATCTCAAATGGGTTTTTTTCACTTCTAAAACGTTGCAGAAAAAAGTTATAGGGAAAATTCCACGATGACCTATTTGGAGGAGCAAAACCCTAGAATCCAAAGCTTTGATACCAAATGTTATGAAACCAACTCACAAAAAGATAGAAAAGATAGTTGAACGCCTTAGAATTCAGCATCTTCAAGGGGACAACCTCCTTTACATTACACAATAGAACAATTATTGGATGATTCAAATGACAAAACCTCCTTTCTATATATAGGAGTCTAAGGGGTCACAATATAACCAAGCCGACCTAACAATAATAATATAAAGGCACAAAAATAACAATAGAGTGATTCTATGGGGCACAGTAATAACAATATGGGGACAATAGGGGCACAACAATATTAATAAGGGATACAAATACAACATTAATGGGGGCATCACTAGTATTATAGGGACCTAACATGTAGACCACCCTTGACCATGCTTCTCACCATTATTGGACACATAAAAGATTGCAAAACAGCTCACCAAGGACCAAGTTCAATAGAAGTTTCCCCATCTCATGGAGGCACCCAATGCAATGGGGACCCTTGCTTCCTAAGGGGGGAAGAATAATCCAGGTGGATGTTGGTGACCACCCACCTATCCCACTTGGACCTCCACAACTGTCTCTTTCATCTTTTTAGTTTCCTTAATTGTAGCATAGTTTACTATTTTTAGTAGTTTTTTCGGGTCCTAAAATTTCAGGATAGTTTTGAGGCCGTAAACGACGTTTTTTTGGAAATTTACTGCCAAAAAATCATAATGGGTCTTTTTTTCATCATATTCCTCAGAGATATTTTTCCAACAAGGTATCATGTGTGCCAAATGGAGATAATATGACCAAGTCACAACCATGGGAAGTTGGCTACCCAACTAACCCCAATGGGGCCCATAAACTCTTGGTGTTACATCTCCTTGGGTTAGGGTTTTGGTTGTTTAGGGTTTTCTCTTATTGTTCAATAATTAAAAGGCCCTTGAGCCTCATTGTAATGTAGTTTAGAGGCATTTAGACACCATATCTCTCCTCAGAGATAAGCTACCATTGCCCAAGCTGGTTTATTTTCGTTTCTATTTGTAAGCATATTTAAGTATTTTACATTAATGAAACGAAGTATTATTTCTTCTACATCTCTGTATTTATGGTTATCTCTGTAATTATTTAAATTTGAATCAAAGAGAGAGGAAATTTTTGCCAAATCCCATTGAGGAATGGGATAGAGATGAATCTTTCATGATAAAACTTCTAGATATAATTCTAGATAAGCTTGGATGGATTGAAGATCCATCGGATGGATCATAGATAAAGATCCATTGGACATAAAATCTTCTTAGGAGATAAAGGCAAGATTTTATGAGGAAAAGCCTCATGGGAGATAAATACAAGCTTTTCTTAAAAAGGCCTAGGCAAATGGAAAAATCCATAAAAGCAGGATGCCACTAATGGAAACTAAATCATGAAAGAGGGTATTAAATTCCCAGTGCATTGATTAATTGAGGACAGTTGATTCTTGGCAAGAACTTTGGCTTAGGGGGAACCAGAGATGATTCATGGTTGGGTGGTGGTGCTCCTCCCTCCAAGTGATTGTTTTAGATGGATTCACATGTGTGGAATGTTTGTATGTTGGTCTCTTAGCCTTCATGTGAATATTTTATTTGATTCAGTATTAGATATGTTGCCCTGTCTTAGCTTATGTGTTAGTATGATGCTATTTGTATTCATGTGATGGATTCTATTCTTATGCCTATGAATGAGTAAGATATCAAATGAATCTAATGGTGGTCTTCATTATGTTAGTGAAGGAACCTTTAATTTTATATAAAGCATCTAGTTAACATGGGAAATAGTAGTAGATTCTTGTGGATCATTATGGTATAATGTAAGTAACAAAATAGTCTATGATGTTCAGATTATCTATTGCACAGATACTCAATGATGATAGATTGCATTCTATATGTTGCTTATAATTTATCTTATTATGGAACTAGTGGAATATTATTATGCATGTGGTTAACTGATTTAATAGATTTTATATAGTGTATGCATGCATATGGTAATTAGACATGAGAGATAGATGCATGCAGAACCATTAGGAGGTAAGTCATATATAATCCAATAGACAAATATTTTGTTACCATGCATGTCACCAGAGGTTTGATGGTTGCATGTTATAGCTCCTTCTTCCCTTCCAACTATAGTTGTGTTATAGAAATCGTTCGATGAAGATGAGATAATGTGTCTATGGTATAAAGCTACTTCTTGAAGGTGATATAGCAGTCTGACTAGGGGAAAGGGACATGGAACCTTAACTATGTTTAAGGAAATCTTAATTTTTTAGGGGATTTAGGCTTATTTTCCAGATAGGCCATGGAGGTTCATTACAAATGGTATTAGAGCAATCAAATTCAAACCTTGCGGCCTATGGGCCAATAGGCCTCCACAAGGTATGGACAAGTTTAAGTCTTAACTTGGCCTCACTACCACAAACTTTAATAAGGAGGCTAAGTTTTAAGTCTGGACTCCTTAAGGTTTAATCTAAATATTAAAAGCACTAACAATAGAATAGTAAAGTAAGCATGGAGGAACCCATAAACTAATATGACCGTTGGTCAAAATCAAACAATGTATATATGTGAGGAGTTCATGATTTGGAGTTTTAATTGTATTATAAATGTGAAACCATACCCATGATATGTGAAAGAATAATGGGATAGCGTATGTGAAACCATACCCATGATATTCAATATATATCATGCATGTTAATAATTAAGAGCTTCTTAATGGTTATAATTAGTGCTCCATTACAAATCGCATGTCAAGGTCAATGAAATAGTATGCCTAATCTTTACAGGAACCGTCCTCGAACATATGTCATTGGACTCTATATTGTACTATGTTGGGTATATGGTTTAAATGAAGTTATGAACTGAGATGTCTCTTCCTCATGAAGTCGGGATAGACTGTCAAAAAACATAATTTTTGTAATAACAAATATGAATTTGTCTTACAGCACTAGACTCATGATATACATAAGTGTGTTTGTGTTATACTTCGGATATTCAAACACAGTGACATACTTGGTTGCAGGAAGCATCTATTGGCTTAGAATACTAAGCTCTTTACATTTATAAAGAGAAGGTAGTGTAGACTGTGATTTTAATCTCGCCATCAATAACATAATAGAGAGAAATCTGGCCAACCTTCAATAATTTATGAGAAGCCCATGCACCTGCTTTATGTTACTGAAAAGATTTAATAAGGTCTTCATCGCTTTGTTTGAATGGTCGCATGTGAGGAAAGCTAATATCACTACAGGAAATCAACTATATTTATCTCTACCTCATATAATGACAGAATATGGAGACATTAGATAGGGTCAAATAAGCTATAATTCCTCATATTATTCACGTAGGGTCCATGCCCATGGGCACGCATTGTTGTGGGAGTACGATGCAGAATTATGAGCAACCTCGGTAGTTATATTGGATGCAAATGCAATTCCAATAGCAAAGCCATCAAAGCATTCACCAAGACCTTTTCCACATTAACAACTAGGCTAACATGGAAGTTGTGTCGGCAACGCACGTTGTTCTTCATTTCTTCCTCCACCTGCTGAAATCGAAGGTAGCTAGGAAGATTTTGAAAGAAACCATAGTGGCTAACCTGTATCTCGACATGTGATACAAGGTAGCAGTAACCAGGCAATGAAACAAGGGAATTTTTATCAATTGTGAGAGGTGATAGCATTATTTGAGGTGTTGTTTTACCCCTATGTGACTTTTCAATGAAATTAGAAATTGTTGATTTAATCTCCATTGTAAGAAAGATATGATGATGGGTTTAGAAATAGAACCCTTTAAAATCGCAAAAACACAAATTTCCCTTCCAGTATGACACTCTTCGATCAGGTTGATTTTCGAGCTAAAGGTGGTTGGGAAATTAAGCATATAAAAATGCATGCAGAGAGGCATGCATGATATGCTGGGAAAATTCGTCATGAATCACAGTAAGATTCTTCCAACTTTGGGCTATCGCCAAGGAGGAAAGTAAGTAGGATAAGCGACTATTGGTTCCCTTGTCTATTGGCCTTCAGACTGAAGGCAGAAACACATTGAATAATTAAGGAAAATTTTCCCAAAATGAAACCTTGGCTAATTGCAGTTTCTAATTGCATTGTGGACAGGTAGGAAAAGCCAAATTCCATTTCTTTCATGTTGTCTACCATGGGATAAAAACACACGATGGTTATAAATTGCTGGTAAAAATGATAACTATCTCAATGTACGAGTAAAAGAAAATGATGGGTTGCTTTTGCAAAAAAAGTGTAACACTATTTCTTTCATTAGATGGGGTATCTATCCGGTGGTGGTAGGATGATGATCATCTGTGGATAAAGATGCCATATGTTGAAACTTATCTCTGAGTCATGAAGGGATAACAACAGGGAAGGATAATGCTTACCTTACGGTCAAGAGTATGAACAACGCATAAATAACCGAGCGTGGTTTGGGATGAGCTATCCTGATCTCCAGCTGTGAGAGTCAAGCCTAAAGTAAGGCCATAAGTAAAATAATTCTTACTGTCTACTGTAAATAGGAAATACAGAGGATCATGCCACTAGTCCTGTGGAGGTAAAAATTGCATGAATATTCCTTCCTTCGTGATTCTAATAAGTCGACTAAGTTTGATATATACCTATTTTTTGCAAATGATAACGCGTTGAAGAATTCAACCACCGTGAAACTTATCAACTATATGACTTAGTTGGAACAAAATAATGTGAGATAAGGAGGATTGTAACATCACCTCCAATGTGTGGAGATCAATCATTTTGATAGTAGTTGTGATAGATACGAAGAGTACACAATGGTTATTCGTTTCCTTTCTGAGAATTATTAAACCTAAATGAAAAAATATGTATACGTTGTTTAAAGTATTGTTTTCGAAATCTATTTCAAACAATGTAAGAAGTAATTCTTATTTTCCCCATTCTTAGTCTGTTACTATTAAGATTAGCATGAACATTTAAACTGTAAGGCATAAACAAAAGAAAAACAAAAAATTAATACAATTAAGTAGTTGTCTGGATTCAAAGCGAACAAAAAAAACACATTTGAGGATTTGGTATTCAAGGAATCGGGATCACGTAGGATTTACTGTCATTACACATAGTCATATACTCCTTCGATGGGCATATTCGTGTAGGGTTCTAGTGGACATAAAATACTATATTCTCTAAGAATTCTTCATTTTGTCGTGTCTTCTCTCTTAGTGTTTTTTAATGAACCCATAAATTTTAGAGGGAACATATAATGTTGGTTGGATTAAAAGGGAAGCAATTTATTTTGTTGAGATGCTCGCAGGTTCCTGAAAAAAGAAAAAAAAGGTAACTGAACAGAGAAAAATGCTCATGCTCAATGGATAGAAAACCACTGTTTGCAGCACTACTTCTAATTATTACAAAGTTATGATGAAGATAGTGAAAATGTCACTTATGGCCAACCGAGATGCTAAATATTTTCGAAAAATATAATTCAAGCCTCAAATATTTATAACACCCATAAAGCATATTTATAATCCTTGGTAATTGATGGGTATTTATGGGTATTTATAAAGTAGATATGTTATTGATATGGATGTTATATATTTATATCATCATTTATTGTAACATAGTTGCAAGATATTTATGGTTATTTAGCTTCAGTAAATTTTTTGATGCATATAAATGGTACTACTTTTGTACATTACTGATAAGTAGGGTTAAAAATGTGTTATTCTACCATTGTTAGCACAATATATGGCTTTTAGTCTATATAATTCCTTGGAACTATTTGTTCAAAGCATAAAACTTTATACTTTCAAAATATCAAGCATTGTAGTGCACTAGTTGCCTCTCGAAATGATCATAATGTAATATTATATCATCCATTGAAGATCAAATAATATGGCATTTAAATTCGATTTCTAAAGCAATGTGAACGCGGGGCATTGTTCAATTCCTCATTAGAGTTCAAGTTTCACCAAGGAGAGGCTCTTGCTTATACTCATTTAATTTTCATTAAAGATATGATTGTGCTTGTGCTCATGTTTCTTGGTTACGATATTCACAATAATGGTTAGGGCTACACGCAAGTCCATTGAGTGGAAAAATTGTGAATTTAATTACCTTGATTTTTGAAGCCAGAAAATTCTATTTAATGTTATAATATAAATAGATGTAAAGGAAGATAATGTTGATTAAACAAATTAATCTTATTGAAGTCACCTTCAATATTCTTGTCTTTGGGGAATTTTTTTTATGCCACAAATGATTAAACTATAAATAAAGAAAATTGGCACTAGCACAAGTATGATGAAATAATAACAGGTTTATCTATATACACACACACACACACACTCCAAGACCTATGCATTGGAAGTGCATACTGGTCCCTATAAGCAGTCGTGAGACAATAATATGTAAACCATGATCATTAATAAGAAGCCATTTCTAATGTTTCTTGATTGATAATAAAAAAAAGGATTGTGTTAAGATTAAACAGTATCAAATTATCTGTGGAGATACAGATAAGGTGTTGGGGTTAATACTTAACAAGCAGGAACCCTTCTAATTTAGGAATTGAGACACCTCCTAGACTCACCGTTGAACTTCTCATTTGGATAAGATTCTAATTGACAATCAACAATGATTATGATCTAGTATTATTCACAAGTTAGTACTTGTAGATAATTAAAGGTAGGCATTTGTGTATACCTTGAATTGTGGAAGAAATTATCTTTTCCGTGGAATGTCATGCAAGCATGTAAAAATTTACTTTTAAATCCATGTATAGGACTTTCAATTGCTTGAAGTATATCTGAGGTCATATTTAGCATAAATTATCATGTGCAAATGATAAGCAAGCAAGGTGTACCACTCATGAATATGTTATGATTACACCAAGAGAGCTTGTGAGTATTGTGTTGTTTCTTATTAACATTGGCGTAATTGGCAAGTGCAGCCTACATTTAAGACATGGATATTGCTTGGTTTATTGTATAATAAATTTTCCATCGTAGTTAAGTAGTAAAACATTTTTAGCATACATGAAT
>Ga0115844_100499_pt1 | contig 11348 bp, 13 predicted proteins | sample InSIn1gowninarea_FD_83858 | JGI IMG/M metagenome (GOLD analysis project Ga0115844, IMG submission 83858) | reverse complement strand
CCCGAAAGAGAAGTTGTTACTTTTAAACAAGGAAAGGCTTTAGGTGAGAAATTTCTTGTTAAAGCCAAACCAAAAGGAAAAATAAAAAATGCAAAATAAATTTTTATGGACTATGCCTGAAATCCTGATTTTTCTAAAATTGGATAAAGCTCTCTGAATTTTTCAGGCTCTAAAAGCATATCAGCGATACGAATAGCAAATTGTTGGTAGCTTTCTGTACCTTGTGAATATATTCCCATCTCAGGCATTTCAGACATTTTATTCGCAAATAAATGGCGTTGTGCATCGGTCATTTTTATAAAAAAATCAGGCGTGTTTGGATCTCTTTTTGCTTCAACTTTTGGCTGTTGTTTTTGCTTAAATTTGAAAGAAAAACCTGAAATGATCCGTCCTTTTTTATGCTGTTCATACGTTACAGTAATATCAGTATGCTCATTAATTTGTTTAATTGATGGTTCAAGCACACGCTTTTTAAAGTCACTCATGGCGGTGTATTCACTATCAACAAGACCTAATCTGTTTCTAAACTCACTAAGTTCTAGTTGTGGAACTTTTCCAACTTCACGCCAAGCAATCAGCAATTCATAAAGCCTAGTGGCGTATTTACTGGTTAGGTGAGCAACTTGTTTAGCTTCATATTTTGTAAAGTGTTCTTCCAATCGTGTGATTAAAGGCACTACATCAGGAGCAAAAGTAATTTCTAACAATGCTAGGTCATCTACATAAAATATACGGCTTACCCAGCGAGATCGAACAATGCCGACTTTGCCTGTTTTTTTATATTCGGCTGTATAACTAAATTGACGATTAAACAGATTATTTACAGCTTCTCTCAAAGCTTTATATGACGCATCGGCAGATACATTGAATAGCTTGGCGTAGTCACTAGCATGTATTTCCAGTTTACTATCCGCAGTGATTCCTTGTCCCGATTCTCTAGCATTAATGATAGCTAGCATGATCAAACGTTGTTCCGTTAGCTCTAGGTTGTAACTGGCATTTATTAGAGCATTATCTTTCACGACTAAACTATTTTTCATAAGAAGAACTTATTATTATCTAATTAAAGGACAATGTAATCTAATATCTTTTTAAGGTCAATATTTATAATGTCCTTTAATTAAGAGCAAATGTCCGTTTATACAAGAGCAAATGTCCGTTTATACAAGAGCAAATGTCCGTTTATACAAGAGCAAATGTCCGTTTATATAGTCTGTAACACTTACTACACAAGGGTTTCAATCTGTCTAAAAGCATTAAAAGCTTTAAAAATAATTAAAAGCCTTTCGAGAGGGGAGTGCAAACTGCCCTAGGTACTCGCTAAAGCTCGTACTCTATTGAAGCTCGTTCCTCGCTTCGTGGGGCAGTTTTTAGTTAATCCTGTTTGTGAAATCTAAAAGCAAAAGCATTTGTAATGTATTCGCTTCGCTCATACTTTTTGAAAAGCAAAAGCTCCAAAGTTCGCACCCATTCGGGATGCTCTGTATCTACCGTTTAAAATCGAAAGGGAGCTTGTAATCAGAGAAAAGGCGAGGGCGAAATTTTGATGATGCTCAATCGCTCGTAGACACTCGCTCGGTTCTTATTATCTAGGTTTTAATTATTTACTGGAGCTAAACAAAGTCGTGAAACATTGATCAAAGAATAGGCGTGGAACGTGAAAAATCATAAAAAAAGCCCACCTTGGGGAAGATGGGCTATCAACTAGAAACTACAGCATTGATTTCTAAAGAGAATTATAACGCATTTCGTATAAGGTGTATTATGTTAATTTTAGGAAAACTTAACTTAGAATACTATTGAGAAGGCTTCACTGGAAAACCTATGAATGGTTTTATTTCTTTTAAAACAAACATACTCTGCATTTCTTTTATTCCCGGCAATCTTCTTATTATTGACATAGAGAATTCAGCATAAGTATCAAGATCTGGGGATACAACTTGAAGTAAGAAATCTGCATCACCTCCAATGCTGTAACATGCAACGACATAATCTAAAGCCGTCACTTCTTCCTCAAATTTTTTAGCTTCTTTTTCACTATGGCTATCAATAGATACACGTATAAATACCATTACACCTAAATTTATTTTTTTACGATCAAGTAATACTCCATATCCTTTAATAATCTTAGTATCTTCAAGTTGCTTGACTCTACGCCAACATGGAGAAGTTGATAAGCTCAATTCTTCTGATAACTGGGCTGTTGTAATACGTGAGTCCTGTTGCAACAACTCCAAAATTTTTACATCGGTTTTATCAATTTTTTTGTGATTAGGCATAAATACTAAAATTATTAAATAAAATAGAAATTTTATACCCTTATTTATCAATTTTATAAAAAATATAGATCAATTTCTTCTTTGTTTTTACTAAAAAATAGTCTCAATTCTTTTATTGATTTACCTTCAAATGGACTATCTAGCACAATTCACCACATATATTTTCACTTTATCTTTAGCCGCAATTCTTCCAGGGCCTGGTATGACAGGTCTAATGTTTAAAACACTGACACAGGGCTATAAAAATGGCTTGATTATGCTAATTGGTCTAATCACAGGTGATCTAATCTTTCTATTAACCTCTATTTTTTTACTGACTTCTTTAACTCAATTTTTTCCAAATTTTTCTTTTTATATGGTCCTACTATCGAGTATTTATTTATTGTATTTAGCTTATAGTTTTTGGTCTTTTAATGGTGATCTGCTACAAACTCAGGCTCCTAATACGGTAAATGAAACTATATTCTCTTATAGAGATGGGCTATTGATAACACTCAGTAATCCTAAAACCATTTCGTTTTACCTAGCAATTGTTCCAGCTATTTTTGGAGCATATAGTCTGAAAGATCTAACTTTTGCCTTAATGATAATTACAGTTCTGACTTTAACTGTTATTGGCGGTTTTTATGTATTTTTTTCTTTAGGCCTAAAAAAGTTTTTACGTAATTTGAAAATTCAAAGAACTTTGCTTAAGGGACTATCTCTTATGATGTTTATCTTAGCTCTAAGCATGATATATAGAGAATTTACGCCTCATTTAACATAATGGGCGTTATACGAAGTGCATACATTGAAACTTATAAAAATCAAAAACTTATGATATAAAGAATGTGCTCGACGATGTCGAAAAGCCGGCTTGGAAACAAGTCGACTTTTTTATGATCGGTTTTGACAGTTCTTGCCAATCATATTTATCAAGATTTGACATTATGATTGCACCGATCTCTATTTAATATATACTATTTAGTATATTAAAAAAGGAGGGTGTATCATGAATCATATTGCAAAAATCTTTATGAATGGGCAAAGCCAAGCGGTACGACTACCAAAACAATTTCGCTTTGAAAGCAAAGTTGTTTATGTCAGAAGAAATACAAAAGGAGAGGTTATTCTTTCTGAAAAACCTCGTACATGGACAGAGTTTTTTAATGAAAATAGTGATGTGTTGGGTTTTGAAACCCTAATGGCTGATCGTGAGCAAGATATGCCATTTGAAAGAGATCTTTTTTAATGGAATATCTACTTGATACCAATATTGTGGGCTATATTTTAAAAGGTGTTGCCAGTAATAAGCTAAAAAATAAATTAATGATGATTAATCCCGATGATGTTTTCATTTCACAGATTACCCATGCTGAAATTATTTATGGTTTGCAGAAGGGTGGGAATATCATCAAACATATTAATCGAGTTAATTCTTTTTTAGAAACACTGAGTATTTTAGATTGGGATGAACAATGTGCCCATGCTTATGGCAAAGTTCGTAATGAATTACGCCTACAAGGTGTTACTGTTCAATCAATGGACTTAATGATTGGTGCTCATGCCATTGGTCACAATATGACTTTGATTAGTAATGATCATATTTTTGATCATTTCAAACAATTTGGATTAGTGCTAGAAAATTGGCAAACCGCCTGATTAGGCATATAAAGCGATTTAAGCGATTTTTACATGATACTGATAGGGATTAATGTAAATCAGATTTAAATCGCTTAGATCGTAAATTGTGGCGTTCTGGGCGAACTAATCAAGTGCTTTGCAGTTGAGAGTGACTATCAGCGTTGGAAACTTCTTCTTTACATCCGAAATTGATTGTTTTGTAAGTTTGATCGAGTCATTTTTTATCGACGCGAGTAATACACCATCTTCATTAAGCTTTTTGTTTTGACTTTGAAGCGCTAAATTATCTTTTTCTAAACTTTTATTTTGAATAAATGCGGTAATGCATAGTGCGCTGAGAACAACCAAAAAAAAAGCTAAAATTGAACTTGTGTTGATTGCAAAATAGTTAAAATTCAATCGCTTATATAGGTTTTCATAATAGTTTGTTTGTTTGACTATGATCTTTTCAGTTGTCGTTAAACTATCGTTTAGTTTTAAACTGATCAAATTTGCTTTCTGATCAACTAAATCTTCTGTTTCACTCATTTTATTTAAAACATTATTACAATGAGTCTGCACATTTTTTGAAATATTATTAATTTCATCATCAAAAATACTATTAATATTTTCCGTTTCTGCGTTTATTTTATCAAGAACATGCTTTCTAAAATTAAGAGATGATTCATAAAGTTGTTTCATCTGATCTTTATTTAATTCTTCAACTTCAGCAAATGAATCTTTTACGCTGTTGATTGCAATATTAATGCTTTCTGTAAATGTGCTGACATCAGTTTTAAACTGAGAGAGACTTTCTCGATGATCTTTTGTGACACTCAATACTTGTTCGTTTAAGTGATTATAGATTTCTATAATATTCGTAATGGCAGTACTGTTCGCTTTTTCAGCTTCTAAAATAAGTGTTTGATTTTGCTCTTTAAACTGTAGTGAAAAGTTTTGTGTCACGCTTTCTTTTACGTCGTTAGCAACATTTTTTATAATATCGCTAGTTATTTTGTCACTGCTGCCACTAATTTTTTTAGAAAGATCTAAGTTTTGTTGCTCCAGTTCTGCGAGTGATTGCTTTGCAGTCTGTCTGATCTGCATGATTTCAGCATTTAATTGAAGAATGCTTTTCTGATTATTTTCGATATTAAGCTTTGAATCTTGAACGATTGACACGAACTCTTGAAGCTCAATTTTGTTTAGAAAATCAAAAAAATCATTCTTAATTTCAGTTTGTGAATTGCTGACATGACTATTAAGTTTTTTCAGTAATTCAATATGTTGTTGCTTTTCATTTTCAAGTGATTCTGAAAGCAGTTGCATCGTGTTTAAAAGTGTTTTCAATGTTGCTGAAACTTGATCGCTCATGCGAACTCCAAAAATAACTAAAAATCTGGTGTGTAGTTATTATTTCTAGTTTGCTCACGCTCGACTTGTCGCTCACGCTCAGCTTGTCGCTCACGCTCAGCTTGTCGTTCACGCTCAGCTTGTCGTTCATGCTCAGCTTGTCGCTCACGCTCAGCTTGTCGTTCATGCTCAGCTTGTCGCTCATGCTCAGCTTGATTGTTGATAGAGTCAGACAAGCTTGAAAACAATTCGTTTTTGCTCAAACTAGAAATGCTTGAGTCGAGCGTATCAAAAATATTTTTTTGACTTCCGTTTTCGTTAACATTTTCAGTTATTTTGTCAAAAGTCTCATTAATTTCTGTCAATTTGCTTGAAGCAGTATTCAAAATGTCATCAAAAGCACTTTCTCTTGATTGTGTTTGTAATTTGCTTTGCTCAAATTTGAGCTGTTGCAGCAGTTTTGATGTCGCAATGATTTCATGATCGACATCAGGCATTGAACTCAATAAATTACGCTGTTTGATCGCATCATTTTTTAAACTGATTTCTGTATCAATATTCATTCGTCGAAGTTGAGTCACTTTTGAGCCTTCATGTAGTGTTGCTTCGAGGTCTAGCCCTCGTGCCCTATTACTACGATGATCAACACGAATATCAAAACCCGCTTTTTCTAAATGTAAATTAGTTAAATCGGCAAAGTATGAGCGCCAGTTTTTAACTGTTTTACTTCCAACTTCTTTATTAAAATCACGAAATTTTTTTGCTGAGAACTCACCTGTTTCTAGATCAATTGATCTTGTCGTAAACATAATATGAGCATGATAATTTCGTTCATCACTTCCACTATTTTGATGCGGTGCATGAATACATGCATCAACTACGACACCGTGTTTTTCAACGAGCTTTTTACATAGATCATCGAGCATTGATTTTCGTTGCTCTGCATTAAGTTCATTTGGAAAAGCAATTTCAAATTCTCTAGCTAGAGTTGCATCTTTTCTTCGCTCAACCTTCTCAACGGAGTTCCATAATTTTTGTCTATTTAATAAATTAATATTTGTATTTTCGGGTGCATATATTTGTGTATGTTCAACCCCAATTTTTCTTGTGTAATCTTGTTCTTTACCGTAATAGTCGCATGTCAATTTTTCAGCAGAACGATAAGCAGCACAAGCAACGGCAGATCGTCCGTCACTTCTACTTATATTCTTGACTGAAAAATGATATATCGCCATTTCGCTTTTGCTCTTAAATTTGGTTTACCAAATTTCACCAGTCTACATAGACTGGTTTGGGGTGTAGGGGTATCCCCTACCGTGCTTACCATTGAAAAATACCGTTAGGTTTTTTCAATGGATAAGTGCGCCCTTCATTTCATTCGGGAAAAACCACGATATCATATAGCACCTTGAATTTCAATTCATGTGTGCTTATGATTGAGTGAGTTATTTCGGAATGATCTTAGAGTATGAGTATTGAAAATTTAGAACAGAAAATTGAAAAACAAGAAGAGCGTTTAAAACAATTAAAAGCTCAAAAACAGGCAATTGAAGCTAGGGAAAAAAAGAAAATTTCAGAGCAACAAAGAAAAGACGAAACTCGCAAAAAAATATTATTAGGTTCTTATTTGCTTAAAGAAATGGAAGATGAAACAGAGAAAACAAAAATACTCGCTAATCTCAATACATATTTAACACAAGATCGAGATAGAAAACTTTTTGATTTACCAAGTATTGAGGAAAATTAACGATGAATAAAGCAGATATAATTGCCAAACTTGCTCCTAAATTATATATAACTCAAGATGAAGCCAGAGTTATTCTTAATTCTGTTCTTGAAGTATTTACTGAAGCATTAGTTGAAGAGAAGAGTCTTAAATTAGTCGATTTTGGAACTTTTTCCGTTCAAAAACGTGCTGAAAGAATCGGCCGTAATCCTAAAACTGGCGACCTCATTAATATTCCCGAAAGAGAAGTTGTTACTTTTAAACAAGGAAAGGCTTTAGGTGAGAAATTTCTTGTTAAAGCCAAACCAAAAGGAAAAATAAAAAATGCAAAATAAATTTTTATGGACTATGCCTGAAATCCTGCTTTTTCTAAACATTGATAAAGCTCTCTAAATTTTTCAGGTTCCAAAAGCATGTCGGCGATACGAATAGCAAACTGTTGAAAGCTCTCTGTACCTCGCGAATATTTAGACATTTCGGGCATTTCAGACATTTTATTTGCAAATAAATGACGTTGCGCATCGGTCATTTTGACAAAAAAATCAGGGGTATTGGGGTCACGTTTAATTTCAATTTTCGGCTGTGATTTTTGCTTAAATCTGAATGAAAAACCAGTGATGGTACGCCCTTGCTTATGCTGTTCATAAGTAGTTTTTATGTCCGTATGCTCATTGATCTGAGTAATAGCTGTGTCTAATACACGGTTTTTAAAATGATGCATACGTTGATATTCATCATCTTCAACACCTAAATTTTTACGTAATTGTTGTAGTTCAAAAATTGGTGTTTTACCAACCTCACGCCAGGCGATTAATAATTCATAAAGTCTGGTAGCGTACTTACTGGTTAGGTGTGCAACTTGTTTGGCTTCGTATTTCGTAAAATGTTCTTCTAGTCGAGTGATTAAAGGCACTACGTCAGGTGCGAAAGTAATTTCTAATAGCGCTAAGTCATCTACATAAAAAATACGGCTAACCCAACGAGAGCGAACAACACCTACTTTCCCTGTTTTTTTGTATTCTGCTGTATAGCTAAACTGTCTATTAAATAGGTTGTTTACAGCTTCTTTTAGAGCTTTATAGGATGCATCTGTTGATACATTAAAGAGCTTTGCATAATCACTAGCATGTATTTCTAGTTTGCTATCTGCCGTGATGCCCTGTCCTAATTCCCTTGCATTAATTATCGCCAGCATGATTAAACGCTGTTCTGTTAGTTCTAAATTATAACTGGCGTTTATTAATGCATTGTCTTTCACAACTAAACCATTCTTCATATTAAATACACGTTATTATTAATGTGTATTTAAACACTACATATAATATGTGTGTAAATCAAGAGAATTTGTGTGCTTATACAAGAGAATTTGTGTGCTTATACAAGAGAATTTGTGTGCTTATACAAGAGAATTTGTGTGCTTATTGAGAGTGAAACCCGCTGATATCAGTGCTTTCATAGGGTCTAAAAGCATTAAAAGCTTTAAAAATAATTAAAAGCCTTTTAGCAGGGGACTGCAAACTGCCCTAGGTACTCGCTAAAGCTCGTACTCTATTGAAGCTCGTACCTCGCTTCGTGGGGCAGTTTTTAATTAATTTCAGTTATAAATTCTAAAATCAAAAACAGAACTCCGGCACTCGCTTTGCTCGTGGCTTTTCAAAAGCAAAAGCTTCAAAGTTCGCACCCTTCGGGATGCTCTGTATCTTTCGTTATTAAGCTAAGGGGAGTGTGTAATCAGGGAAAAGGCGAGCGTGAAATTTTGATGATGCTCAATCGCTCGTAGACACTCGCTCGGTTCTTATTATCTAGGTTTTAATTATTTAATGGAGCTAATCAAAGTTGTGAAACATTGATCAAAGAATAGGCGTGGAACGTAAAAAATCATAAAAAAAGCCCACCTTGGGGAAGATGAGCTATCAACTAGAAACTACAGCATTGATTTCTAAAGATAATTATAACGCATTTCGTATAAGGTGTATTATGTTAATTTTAGGGAAAATAAATAATTATTAGCTTAAGGCCCACTACCCAATCCTGTAATTAGCCAATCAGATTGAGGAGATTTTTTCACAAGAGTAATAAATAAAATATAGTCACCTACTGGACTGCCAGCATCATCTATATGCACGACTTTAACTTTTACCATCACTGAAATAATTTTATAAAATTCTTGATAATACTCAGGTCTACTTTCCGCTGAATCATCATTAATTCTTATTATTTCTAAAATTTTTGAGTCTTTGAAAGAGAGAAACCTTTCAGAACTTTTTAAATCTTTATGTAATCGCGCATCTGGCCAAACATATTTGATTGCTGATTCTAGATCATGTTTAGCAAGTGAATTAAAGAAAAGTATTGTTGTCTGTGTTGCCATCTCTTTATCATGATTTAATTTCTGTTTGTATGAATTAATGATTAGAAGTAGACATAGACCTACAAGTAAAATTCCTAATTTTATAAATATTTTAGACATTATAATTTCACTTTTATCTTTCGAAAAAACGCATAACCGACTAAAAGACACATAAGCCAAAATAAATAATCAAGAATAAAATATAAAAAAATGAATTGATCTATTCCTATAATAATATTTAAAGGATCTAGCGCTATACTACCGCCTGGAGATATTTCACCATCTACTAAAAACTGTAATGGAAATCCTCCTCCTATAACTTCAACTTTTCCAAGCTTGTCTACAACTATCCGGTCTATCAATGTATATTTCTGATGAAACAAAGACAAATAAGTCAAAACAAAAGCTAATATATTGAAATATATTATTTTTTTCTTTAATAATTCTTTAACTTTAAAATCAGTTAAAAATAACCAATAAGACAAGCCTGGAATTAGAGCCATAAAGATAGTCCAAGTGTCGGTATACATCTTCCACCATTCTTTCGAAACTTCGCCTGTATGGCTCCATCCAAAAAGAACAAAAAATGGCATAGCAATAATTAAAGAGCTAATACAGATAGTTAGCAAATTAAGAATACTATAACGATTTAAAAGAATTGAGACCATAAAGCTAAAAGGTACTGTCAAAATACTATAAGCTAAGTAAACAAGACCATGCCCTGCAAAAACCACAAAAATTGAATATAGACTATATTCACGATTCATTATGATAAATAGCAATGCTGTGAAAAAAAGTAGTGGTAAAGGAGCAAGTAATAGGGCTTTTACTATTTTTTCTTTTGAGTATTTCATTAACTTAATTCTCTTATTTACTCAATAATTATTACACTATATCAACTCTTGGAAAAAGCGTTGAATGAGCCTATTTAATTGGTGAATAATATAATTTAAAGTTTCTTTGATGCTTTTTCTATTGATGTAACAACATTCTTATTTAAAAACGTAGGTAATATGAAAAATAATAGTAAGTTGATTTATTTAGTTATTACGGCAATCGTAGTAGCTTTTATTGGATTTTTTATTTTTGCCAAAAAAAGTGATGATGTACATAGTAAAGAGCTGATGGAAACTCAAGAAAAGATCAGTTCCAACCGTAATACTCTTAATGCTAATGACGGTATCACTAACAATGCGCCCAATCTCCCTCATGGAATGCCTCCTAAATGGGTAAAAAGTACGATTGCTATTAATGATAGCCCTACATATTCACGAGAAGATAAAATCCATAAGCTAGTTGATTTGTTGAAACAAAATGAATCGAACCCTGATGCATTAAGTGTAATTCTTGTATCCCTAACGAATTTAGACCCAATTGAAGCAGCAGACGATATTATTCCTTATTTAAAGGATACGAACCCAAAGGTTCAAATTTTGGCTCTGGGTGCTCTTAATAATGCTTCGCTACTCACTCAGAAAGAACATGAGATTAAGGGTTCACTGCCAGAGAATGAAGCTGTTCGTAAACGGATTATTGAAGCCGTTAATGAGCTTAAAGTAGATCCAAATACGTCAGATGAAGTAAAGAAAGTATTAATTGCCACTTTCCCATAGATAAATCCTTCTTTAAAAGGCAAATAACAAATGATTTTATAGAGCATTCTTAATTCACTATTCAGCGGAAAAACATACCCACTTAACATAATGGCGCTTATACGAAACGAAAAATAAATAGTGTTATATTTCAAAAAGTTATGCTATAAGAAATCGGGGACGCAAACCCGAAAAGCCGACTTGGAAACAAGTCGGCTTTTTTATGATCGGTTTTGACAGTTCTTGCCAATCATATTTATCAAGATTTGACATTATGATTGCACCGATCTCTATTTAATATATACTATTTAGTATATTAAAAAAAGGAGGGTGTATCATGAATCATATTGCAAAAATCTTTATGAATGGGCAAAGCCAAGCGGTACGACTACCAAAACAATTTCGCTTTGAAAGCAAAGTTGTTTATGTCAGAAGAAATACAAAAG
>Ga0115844_100497_pt1 | contig 11351 bp, 3 predicted proteins | sample InSIn1gowninarea_FD_83858 | JGI IMG/M metagenome (GOLD analysis project Ga0115844, IMG submission 83858) | reverse complement strand
TACATCTAAGTAATATAGTAGGAAGAGTGAATAGGGGGTTGATTAGCTCCGTATGCTACATAAGAGAGCCTATGCTAAGGGAGTAGTAGTAACACCTATCTCTTGAGATACAGAGTGGGTGTCCGGGGAGTAGTAAAACCTCTATATTTAGTTAACTCTTCCTATAAGCCTCCTCTATATCTGTAACAGCCTCTTTCTAATGACTATGTTTTAAGGATATGTGATTTCCAGTGAGGATCTTTCTTGCCTCCTTCCTTCCGGGGAGTAGTAAAACCTCTATATTTAGTTTAGGTAGATCACCATCAGCTACAAGCAGTTCTTCAAGTTCAATTACTGGTTTCGGGTAAGATAATCTGTTTCAAGTGAGTCAGCAGCAAGCGCTAAGTCAGCAGCAATCGAAGCGGTATGGAAGGTTTCAAGTCTTGTTTCGGTAGCTACTTCTCTTCTCCTTGTCATAGAGTTCCAGTTCTTGTTCTTGTTTCAGCCAGGAAGTCCAGGTAGTCCTGTTCGAGTGTTAGTCTTCAGACCGGTAGTTCAGGTTAGGGTAGAAAGGGAAGCAGTGAGTCTACCATTAATGATAAGGGCAGAGGAAAGATCAGAGGAGAGAGAGGCGAATGCAGTTAATAGTGGACAGAGCCAGAGGTGGAGGAGCAATCAATAGAATAGTTCTTAAAGCCATCAATAGTGAGTAAAACGTATAGGAGCTGGTAGTAGTTAGTTACTTGTTTCGCGTACAGTACGAGTAGGAAAGTGAGAATTCCCTTGGAAGGGCATAAATCTAAGTCCGGCGGTTATGAGTATATATATAAGTCCAACCACTAAAAGAATTGAACTCCAAGTAAAGGACAGAAACGGGTACTATCTAGTGCATTACCCAAGCTGGTACTATCTAGTGCATTACCCTATCTAAAGCTGGTACTATCTAGTGTATTAGGTAGAACACTTAGAATGAAAACGACTGACTTGTATATCAAGGGCAATCTCTTCTCTTCTTGCAACTAATACTGAATCAACTGGACCACTACTTGAAGGCCCTGTTCTTGAGATATAGTAGTTAAGGTTTGATGCTCAGCAGATTTAGGCCTCACTAAATTCTCTTCTTGACTTTATATGAAACTGTGGTATCTCCGCTTGCAACCCACCTCTCCTTACTCTTTGATTTAGCCTAACTCTGACTCCCCCTTTGCAATGGAATCTATCTCTAATTACCTATACTATACTCAAATAGACTTGAATTATTGGCGAACTCAACTCAACGAGAACAATGAGGCCTGGCCTGTCTTCATAATTATATTGAATATATCTCTTATCGAGCCCAGTATATATTTCTGTAAAACCAAACCTCGCTTACCTCTTTCCTTCTTCTGGAACAAGACTTGAACACGAAACGGAACTTTCCGCCTTTGCTTTAAGAGCAGGCCTTTCGTCTGCTTCTGATCGTTTAGTTTAGCATCAAATTCTCAATTCCTTATTTGGTAGTTGTGCGTTAGCCCAGTCTTTCTTCTATGGCGTTAGCGAGCGGAGCCGGGTTTGTTACTTATATCTATAATACCTAGGCGGGGAACTCTAATGATTCTGTTCCTTCTGATCCTTGACTTTATTCTTACCCGAGAACTACACTTGCAGAACAACTTAAAGAACCGACTACTGCTTACTTTGGCACTGCTTTTTCTCTGACTCTTTCTAAGCCAACAACTAGAACTGGAACTGGCCGACCACAACTCTACTCGGGAAAAGCCTTTCACTCCATCCACTTGATCTCTACTTTCTTAACTAATTTATGGTTGATCTGCTCAAGCTTATTCTGCAACTTATGATACTAATCCAGCTTGCTTCTGCACTTGCGCCTTCCCTTGCTTCTGCTTTATAACCTGTACCTTCGCATTCAACATTCCATTCTTTATACTTTCCCAATAGAACAGAAAGAGATATTTGACTTCTTGACTTATAGGGTGTCAAAGCCTATACTATCTCTTGAGACTGCTTGAACTTAATCTATCGAGCGCAGCAAATATGAAGTTGTCAAGGAAAACTGTAATTAATTAATTGATACTAATCCCTTCCTTTACCCGCACTTAGTCATATTGAGCCTGTTTTCGGCTACCCTAATTCTGACCTTGCTTGAGGCGAGGAAAACATTAATTGATTATCCAGCATCCAGGAATCATTCTATCTCTCTTGCTTGCACATCTCATATGTGTATAGTTACCGACTTCCTTATCAGAATAAGATAAGATGAAACTAAACTCTAACAAAACTTGAAACAATGAATTCTTAAACGTCAACTTACCTTCCAACTCTTCCCCGACCTAAACTCCCCTCTCAGAACCGACAACAGTATTCTTCTCTCGCCTCGCCCCTTGCTCTTATTGATTACTGGATTGGATTCTTTAATGCCTCGCTTACTTATGGGTTATTTCTTACTTCATTATATATACCCTTTGCCCTTATGACTCTGATTGGATTCTGAAATGCCATTATTAACTTCAAGCTCAAGTGCATCTGCCCTGCCGGAATACGAGTATAGTTCTGTTCGCCTAGTTCGAGTTAAGGTAATAGGAAAGTTAGAGTAGAAAGCAGGGTTCAAGGAAGAAGATAGTTGTTCTGAAGCCGTAAGTAAAGAAGTGTAATCACAAGAAGTTAATCATATAAAGAAGACAGAAAGCGAAGGTGAAAGTAAGCTGCAAGTGGTAAGTAAGCTGCATAAGTAGTTTCAAGATCTGGATATGAAGCTGGAAAGAGTGTGTCAATTCAAGTAGTTGGCGAGAGAGATTCAATGAATTCTTCAGCCTTAAGTAATGTGAGTCCCAACAAGACTAAGTGGAGAGGATAGAAGTGAAGGTGCTAGTTTTGAAGTATAAGTAAGTCATTATTGAGGAAGAGGATTGATCTGCACACTAACTGGAAAGGGAGTTTACCTGACAGCGAGAGATATAGGTTCCAGTGTAAGTAAATCCGGTGTTAAAGCAAGAGAACGATCAGACTCAGTTTCAATAGAATCCGTAGTAACAGAATCAGTAGTTCGAAAGGAAAGTGCAAGTGTTGTTTACGAGATCATAAGCATGATAGGTGTTCAGTTCTTATTTCATCTTAGAGATTCGAATCCGTTTCCTAAGAATCAGAGGCCAGAAAAGAATTAGACCATTTCATCTTGTTGAGCCGTTACTTGTTCGTTTTGCTCCAACTTCCCTTACGCCTAGTGCCACTCTGGAATTGGAATATGACTTTCTTTCTCTCACCTAGCCTAGTATATAACCTATGTATGATTGTAAAGAATCTATCTATCTTATGAATCTGACCGGAACCTAGCTTTACTGGCAATGAGAGTCGACTAACGGATGAAACTCTAGATATGAAATAAGACCCGCTAACGCAACAAATCCTACTCCTGATGATGATCCTTATCTTTCTGCCTCACCTGCTCCAGACTGTCTTTAATTGAATCAATCTACTCCTCCTTGAATTCATGGAATCCTTCTTGCTTAGTGGAACATAACGCCTTATTTCTTGGGCCTAAGCTTGTTGAGTCGAGTTTGTTGTTTGTGCCGTTACGTCTTCTTCTGTTACGCTAATGAGAGTTCTTTCGTCATTACTTGATGGAAGTACAAAGCAGTGAGGTTTCAATAAGCAGGGAGATTAGGTTACAAAATATGGATATGGAGTAAGTGCATGAACAAAATAGAGAGTAGGTGCGCATGAACAAAATAGAGAGTAGGTGCATTCAATTCATAAGAAACAAGGAAACAAGATAAGGTGCGCCGAGTAAGTAAGCGGGCTAAGTTCCTCTATCTGAGTTCTATAGGGAGGAGCAATGCAGTATTCTATTAATCTCTCTCTCTCTTTTCTTTAAGTAAGCAGTTTGGTTACCGAACAAGCAAATGGTCCCGTTGCACGTTAGGAGAGTTCGATTTCATCTATGCCTCCTCTGTTCAACTTAGCTAAGGGGTAAATAACTTGTTTCAACGTAGCGGTAAAGAACTTTCACTGACTTTCATGCTTGGACCACGTGTTGGCTTTAACACCTGATAGTCCTATCTTTCTCTTTCCCGATGACTTGATACAACACCTCAGCAGATAGAGTTTATTCACTACTGTCTACGAGAACAAGTAAACTATACCGAGCGAGAGGCAACTAGAGATTCTTCATTACAGCCAATGACAACAGGTAAACTATGTAAAGCGAATATCCAATGATAACAGGTAAACTATGTAAAGCGAATATATCTTTAAGCACTACTGGGCGAGATCTACTTTCTTTTGTTGGATACTGAAACCTATAGCCTTTGCCTTTCTTACCCGACTTAACCTATAGGACATAATTGAGTCTTTCGAGACCTTAGATGGGCAAGAGAGAGTCAAGGGAGAAACCGATGACCATCAAACTCCCGAAAACAAGACTGGAAGTTCAGCTGACCCCAACACCTAAGCAGTGGATCATTCCATTCCACAATTCCAACTTCTAATTGAACTTTCGACAACAAAGATCTCTTACTACCCACCCGGAGACAAAGATTCCATTAATTCTTCAGACAGGCCTGGTTCTCTCTAGTCTAGGTGCCATCCAGGCAAAGCAACGTAGTAAGTGTTTTACTCAGGAATCCCCAGTAAGCAAGTTGGTGAGCTATAGGGCGAGTAGAGTAAATGAACTACCTGGTATCGAACTAAAGAATGGAATTGCAAAGGCGGTAAAGAGAGATCCTATAAATAATTAGCTGTGCCAGGAAAGCTGTCAGCATCAGAAGGAATTGATCCAAGGTGAGAAACATCAGAATGAGCTAGGTACAGAACAGAGAAGATACCGCTCAGTTCACCAACTCACCAAAACACGGGGGCCTCAGTTCACCAACTCACCAAAACACAGGGGCAAAGCAACGAGGATTAATAAGCGATTTAACAGCTACAAACACCTGAGATTTACCAAACAAGTAGAGTCATTGGCTTTTTCATCTCGTACACCCAAGATCAGAAGACGGAATAGAAGCAACAGAGGGAGAAACACTACTATCAACTCGCTAACCGCCGAAGACATCTACTTTACCACAACTCTGGATTAGGTCTACTCTATTAATATATCATTAGAAAGTGCAAACAGTTGTCTCCAAGAATCAAGAGCAGGGGGCAACTACTATAGGGGAGAGATGAGTTCAACTAATAAGGGTTAATCTATTCAATACTTATACCGGAAAGGGTTAATCCATTCGTGATTCAAACTATGCTGCTATGGATGGTTACCAAGATCTATTATATAAATAGCAAATTCTTCTTTTTCTTACCTAAGTCCAGTGCCCGTGCCCTTAATTACTGGAGAGTTGTTTCCGAAATACCCCACGGCTGATGATCTTAGTTCCAGAAGAAGCTTTTGACTTTTATGAGATTCTTTCTTCATATGATATTATTTCTTCATTAAGTAGAGGCCTAGTATAGATCAGAGCCAAACAAATAACTATTTTCAGTTCACTCGCCAATCCAGTACAAAACAAGAACTACCTCTCGACTGCTTCCAAAGCAACATTAGCAACACAGGATTTCTATCTTCTATAAGTGATGCAACTCGGGCAAGGGCCAGGCAAGAAAGAAAGTCCTTATTTCACTCCGCGCTTCCAATGTTACTGTTCTAAACTCCCTTAGCAGCAGAGGTTATCCAACTAACCGAGCTTTACCTTCCTTATAGTACTTCAGTTAAGAATTGAATGGAATTAGTTGACAGAGGTATATTAGCCATAGGTAAGTAGATTAGCCTAATTCAGGTATAAAAGAAATGGAGTTATAGGAGCCTCGCCTAATTCAGTTACTAGATAAGAAGCTGGAAGTCAAGGCTTTGAAGCATGGCGTCAGGAGCTTTGTAGCCAGAGTTGGGGTTGGCTAGGGAAGAAATCCAATCAGCTGTTAGAGGTTGGCAAGGGAGTTGGGCCATAGTACATAATTGCTAGGGCATTAGGTATAACAATTAGAGTGGATGTTAGCTAACAATAAGAATTCCACTCGGATCACAGAATTCAACAAGTAAGGTGTAGACTAAGGCCCTATACTAATTCGAGTGCATCCAGTAGTGGACCTAGCATGAAACTCAGACATGAGAATATCACTCCTAGTCTATTTACCGCAATACTGGTGGAATTCGAATTCTTCTGGTAGAAAAGTCAGGGTATTGAAGCCCACCTCTCCTAATAGTGCTAGTTAAGTAGTAGAACTAGAGAAGCATCTGTACCCTCTTGCTCTGTAACTGGAGACTAGGATGAAAGGCTTGAACACCTGATGTAGGCTTACTGGACTACTACTACTATAGCTACTCTCTTGCTCTTTCAACTCACACTATAAGTATATTGGAATAGGAATTTCACAAGTAAGTATAAGTTTGGGCAAGTTCCATTTTCAGAGTGAGTTGGGGCAATCTGATTCGAGTTCAAGTGTAATCCCGCCGAGCAACTACTAGGTTTCATCCTGAGTTTCATCTTATTTATTTTGATTATAAAGAAAGAAAAGTGCGTTTATTAATTACCTGCTCCTGCTTCTATAGTTGACATACTTGTGAGGGCAGGGTGGTTACCGGCTTCTATCTCAATACCTAGCTCATTCTTCTTTTGCTTGCCTCGTAAACTTCCCTTTCCACTGATTCTGCTGATCTACCAGTGGCTTCAACTCAATTCTGAAAGGAAGTAACGAAGTGTTACCGGATGGGATTCTATCTTACATAGTTGACTTAAGAATCTAGGTATGAAGTACACCGAAACCCTGATGCCCTGATGGAGAGCTAAAGTATATAAGTTGTGAAGAATTGCTTTGAGCCAAGGCCAAGCAACAACTAGCCTAATAAGTAAGGGCAAGCCTACAAGAGGACTTCGACCTTCAATACTGAGTTCAATTCAGTAATTACTACTTATGAGTTTGTCTCCTACTGGATCTACTACAAGTTTGGGCTGTAAACCAGGACTACCTGGACTACTACTTGGCGAGAAGCAGAGGTCGGGGGCGAGCTTAGAGTACTGCTTTCAATTACATTATAATAGGATTCCACTCAACATTCCACTGGTCGTTGCTTGTCTATCCGTTCCTTGGCCCGCATATAGTAATAGAACAAGTAATAAAGCCGGTTTTCTTCTGACTTGTTTCATTCAATTGACTAGGGTTTGTTGGCGACGAAGCTGGTGTTTCAACACATAATTCTTAAAGGAGCCCTTGGGTTGGCGAGAGAGACGAAAACGTTACTTGTATGTCTGCTTGTTGGGATGAAAGATATTCTACTTCCTGACTCAGAAGATTGGTCATAACATTCACTAACTAGTTAACTTCTTTCTTGTCTAACTGGTCACTTACATACTTGTTGGGGTGGTAAACTTACTTGGTTGACTTACTTAGTGGGGTAATGGATCAGATTCCAGTATTGTTCCAGCGCATCTGGTATAAGACATAGAATTGAACTCAAGTAGGTGGAGCAGTTATTGACTTTCCCGAGTCGGTAGATAGAGGTGATTGACCAATGCTATCATAAATCCAGGGTTTCGTCATGCCGCTTAAATGATGGGTATGCCTCCAGTCTCGCAGTTCAATCTAATTCTATGCATCAGTTGTAAGCAAATGTTCAGTAAACTCTATTCTTAAGAAAGAAACTACTAGCTTGCCTCCTACCTGGACTTTAGCCAACACCGGTTACCTACTGCCTTATAATATAAGCTTATAATAACAGAGAAAACAAGAACAGAACTGGCCTCTCCTTCAGACGGGTAACCTTACTGACTTGATCAAGCATCTTCCACTTCTACTCGGTATTCCACTCCAACAGACTAGTTTCTTTCGTGTGTTTGTCGCAGAGAAGATAAGATCAAATGAATTCTTTGTTGACTTCAGATCAACTGGTACCTAGTAAGGGTGCCTAGCCTGATGGCAGACAGCAAGAATGTGACTTTCTCAACAAACAGAAACATCAGTTCAATTGAGCAATTAAGCAAAGGAGCGAGCACCTAGTGATTAAGACTATCATTGCAGCGGATCCAGCTCCTTATTCGGCTTCTGTGCAGAGCTTAAGTATCAAGTTCTAACTAAGTAGAAGTTTCCGTTGAAGGAGGTGATTGGCGCTTTACCTCGTGGAGAGGAGGAGATAGGTGAAGTGAAAGTTCCAGTCTGGTTTTGGGGAGTTACGTAGGCAGTCAGGTATTCGATCTATAGGCTTTCAGCACCTTCAGTTCCTAGTGAATCTGTCTTTGTTGGACACTCAATTGCCTGTTCGAGTGGAATCCCGATTAAGTCAAGTTAAGTAAAGTTGACCCTGAAACAAGTAGTAGTCTAGACTTACCGCAACAAAGCCAGTAGGATATTCTGACCCTTGAAAACAGGACTGGAAGTCGAGTAAGTAAACTAGTGAAATCCGTCTGCTTGCCCACTTGCTATGTGTTTTCAGAATGAAGTTCGATGAGCCAGAGTTGGATTAGATGAGAGCAAGTAGTTTCAAAGGTCTCAATTATCCGATCATCTAGTATACGCTTGTCTCTGACTTTCCTACTTTATTGTTTCATCTGTCTTTTTGCTATGGTTCTGATCCGGATCTATCAGCTCTCAATTCTATTCTTAAAGCAAAGAAAGAAAGGGGACTCGCTCTGTTAGCCGATGATGTAACTATACTTTCTGCCTTAGACACTCGAATTACACCTAATCATGCTTCTTATCTATCTTATAACCCTTATTGGGCTTCTCAAGTACCCGAACGAACTCTATTTTCTTTCTGAACCTGAACCCTTGACTAGATTCTGACTTGGCCACCGAGTCAAAAATGAATTGATTATCTTGTGCACCAACTAGCTTAGTAGAATTAAGCCGTTGCGCGTTAGTGAGCTCAGGTAAAGAAACCAAAGGCAATACCCACCATACCTTTAAGATTCCCTGAGAACTATGACTTTATTATTCTGAACCGATTGAATCCACTCTCACTGCGGATTCCGGCAAAGGCACGGCTACTTATCTCTATGACTTAACCGAGCACTGATTCACTTGCAGAACAGCTTACCACTTCTACCGCTACATGGGCATGAGATCCTGATCCTGACTCAGCTTCAAAGCTAGTACTTCTGCCCGAACAAGACTTTAAGACGAAACAAGAGATGAAACTTCAACTGGTCATTCTGTGGCTTCTGATCTTGAACCAGAAACGGATAGTCCAATGAAAATCAATAGTAAAGAAAAGAAAGGAGTATAGTTCATCTGTTTTCCTCGGCGCAACAAGACTCAGTCAGTGCTAATGCGAGGGGTGTAAATGGAGAAGCGGGAATCTCACCTGTGGAAGCTGTTCGAAAGGGTTAACTCTAGAGCTACACCGAGATCTTATGGATACAGGTAATCAACAGAGTTGAAGCGCTAAGTTGAGTTCTTGACCTTTGTTGCTAGAGGTTATCGGCTTGACCTTGTCGTGCTTTACCTTCCCTAGTTTAAGAGTCCAGTTTGGGTCGGTTCAGTGAAGATGCGGATGCAAGAGATGTAGTAGCAGGGGATAGGCTACATGATATGTAGTAGCAGAAGATGGGATACATGAGATTAACAATCCTATAGTATACAAGCTAAGGGCTCCGTTAGCGAGCTATGGTATGGAAACCAAGTAAAGAGACTTCTTCCTATCTTAGAGCTTCATTCTTGTATAGCTATTGCTTATGGGAATAAGTGTCCGAGTTCAATAAGAAGGTTTGCCTTTGTGCGCCGGGCAATAAGTGATAGAGTTCCAGAAGCCAACCAGAAGAAATGAGACTTATTTAATGGAAGCTTGAACTACTTCCTTTAATTATTGAGTTAGTTTCGAGTATTCTGACTTATTTCCATTGTATAGGGTGCATAATCCGTATTACTTTACTGAAAACGAAACTCTCCCTAACCCCCACTTTGCTTTGTGGTTAATGGAGGAGAAGTGAAGTAGAAAGTCTTTAGTATCTCGTTAATGTAGAAAGAAACTCATTCACATGAGCCTTAACCTTTATACTGAGACTGCTTTATCTCCGCTTCTTTATATGATTAGATTGCTTTGCTTACCGCATTATTGAGTTGGGATGGGACTTAAGGAGGAGGAAAAAGCAAGTCAAGGGTTGAGTCAGCTGTTATTGGAGTAAAGGAAGCAGTCCAGTCCGGCTACGCAATTCGTATAGTTGTGCAAGATAGATTGAATGATTAGTTTACTGCCCTATACAGCTAAAGAAGAGTGGAAAGTGGGAGTTTGACTCTGCTAAGGGAGGGAGTGACGAGTAGACCTGAATTGATATAAGATGGATTCTATTCTTGTTGAAGTTGCAAGTCCGCCAAGTTCACTTAGCAACTAATCCAAAATAAGTCATAATCGTTTCTGAATCAGTCCAAGGGAAGTATCTTGGTGTTGACGACGAGCCGAGTTGTTAAGAAAAGAGAGTTCCAGTTTACGGTTCCTATAAGATATTTAAAAGAGATAGATTCATTGAGTGCAAGATATCTTAAAAGAGAGAACTTCTAGGTTTGAGGGCGAGAGAGAGAGAGATTCCTTGAGTTCGAGTAGGATAACACTTCACTATGATATTATTATAGGATTCTATTCTTATAGGAGAACACTCACTCGCTACGAACCTAGCCTAGACTAAACTAGCTCCCAAAGCAAAAAGATAGAGGCCCTGTTGATTACAAAATGCTATTTATGCCCCTAAGCTTTAAGACCCGGTGGTCCATAAGTACTGAGTTGTTCCTAGTAGGGTTGTTATGAAAGTGGAGTTCCGGATTCCAGTCTTGTTCTATAAGCACTTGTCCCTGTGCGTTCAGTGTCTTTACGAGCTTCTATGCCCAACGTCTGCCTCTGCAAGCGGGTAATCTTAACTGAAAAGAGCCAAGCTGCGTTAATAAGTGAAAGCGGATAAGTTACTGTAGTTGTGAGTGAAAAAGTAAACCCGCAACTCTGCTGGGGAAACTTCCACTAATTAAGGAGAAGCTAGCTGGAGTCACCCTTAAGTAGATGCACACTAGCGCCTTTAAGGAGAGGAGCAAGAAGTAGATGAGATGAGCCTGAGTTCAAAGATCCTGTTCTTGTTAGAGTGAAAAGAGACGAGGTCAAGTAGAAAGGGGAGTTTCAGAGGATAGGATTGAAGCCAAGGCAGTAGCAAGTAGTAGTTAAGTCTAACCCAAACAAGTAGTAGTCCAATGGAAGCAGTGCCAGTTAGGTCTTAGAGATCATCTGATTTGTATATCCCTTATTAGTAGTAGTAGATAGGTCGGGTCGGGAGCAATGGCATTCATAACAAAAAGTGGAGGGCGGGCGCTCAGCAAGAAGGATCTCATTAAGTATTTGTTTCGGTCGGCAAGGTCAGTTGAGTTGCCAGTTGCCTGAGTTAGATGAGAAAGCTGCTCCGTAGTTAATA
>Ga0115844_100493_pt1 | contig 11397 bp, 9 predicted proteins | sample InSIn1gowninarea_FD_83858 | JGI IMG/M metagenome (GOLD analysis project Ga0115844, IMG submission 83858) | reverse complement strand
AGATTTGTGGGCTTGGAGAAGACTTAGAGAGCTACCACAAGAAGAAATTTCTAAACTTGGAGATTCAAAATTATAGAGTTACAACTGTTCTAAGATCGAGCTCCTAAAATCAAGAAAAATATGTCAATTTTTTTTTTAACTGCATAACTTTTTTCTGAAAAATTAGTTTGAAGTGATTCCAAGGGCATATTGAAGCATAGATATCAGTATTGGTTCTAAAATGCCTCACAAGCAAAATAATTCTACACCCATTAAGCCCTCAGAAAGCTCTACTATGATGCATGAAGAGGAAGAATTGCAACATCATATATCAAAATTACGGACCAAGTGCAACAAAGTTCACTCTCACCAAGAAGGTTTTATTCATTGTAAGATAGCCAAGGAATTGAATTCCTTCCTATATACAAGACCAGATTGTCAAGTGATGGTTGCAAATGGAGGAACTATAAATTGCTCTAAAAAGTGCCATAATATCAATCTAACCATGGGGGAATATGTATTGAATAGTACAATTCTTTCCATTCCAATGGGTGGTGCTGATGTTGTACTAAGAGTCTAATGGTTAGAATATTTAGGGATGATAACTTTCAATTTTTAAGAAATTTTCTTGTTTTTTTGGGAAATAAAACAAGTTTAATTAAGGGGTATTACAGGGAAACCAAGAAAGATAATCAGCTATGATGGCATGACCAAGTTTATGAAGAAAGAACAATCAGGCGTAATTTCACAATTATGATCACTAGGGGTTCAAACATCGAAATCATTTATTTCTCTAGATCTCCAAAATGTCTTGGATTATCGTTCCAAGGTGTTTGAGACTCCCAAAGACCTCCCACCTATTTGTGATCATGATCATGTGATTCACGTGATTCGAGGAAGTGTTTCTCCAAATATAAGGCCTTACAAATATCCTTATGCCCAAAAGAGTGAAATTGAACATATGGTTGCAGAAATGTTAGAAGTTGGTATAATTCAACCTAGTCAAAGTTCTTTCTCTGTTCCAGTGGTATTGGTGCACAGGAAGGTTGGATCATGGCGTATGTGTCAAGATTATAGGGAGCTCAACAAGCTCAATATTAAATATGAATTTCCCATTCCTATCATTGAGGAATTCTTGGATGAATTACATAGAGCAATTTACTTCACCAAGCTGGATTTTCGTTCAGGGTATCATCAAATTACAATGAAGACTGAAGATATTCTGAAAACAAGATTCAGAAGTCATGAGGGCCATTATGAATTTTTGGTCAGGCCTTTCGGCCTTATTAATGCACCTTCCACATTTCAAGATTTTATGAATTCCATTTTCAAACCCTTAGAAAATTTGTGTTAGTATTTTTTGATGATATACTAATCTACAAGAATTCTTGGAAGGATCATGTTCAACATGTTGACAGGGCGCTCAATCTATTGGAGATGAAACAATTATATGCAAAAACCTCCAAATGTTTCTTTGGAGTACCGAAGGTGGAATATTTGGGTCATATTGTATCTCATGAGAGTATTAAGGTAAATCCTAACAAAATTAAATCCATTAAGGAATGGAAAATCCCCACCACCATAAAGCATCTTCGAGTATTTCTCCGTTTGAAAGGGTATTATCGCAAGTTTGTTAAGAATTATGGGAGAATAACGACACCTCTAACATCATTACAAAAGAAAGATGCATTTTCTTGGACTCCAGAAGCAACAAAGGCCTTTGAACATCCTAAAGAGGCAATGTGCCAAGCACCGGTCTTAGTGACTTTAGAATTTACAAAACCTTTTATTGTGGAATGTGATGCTTCAGGAAATGGAATTGGTGATGTTTTAATGCATGAAGGAAGACCCATTTCTTTTTAAAGTCGTCCAATCAAAGGAAAGTATTTACACAAACCTATTTATGAGAAGGAAATGTTAGCAATACTATGTGCACTAAATAAATGGCGAACTTACCTAATGGGGGACACTTCAAGGTAAAAATAGATCATGATAGTCTTAAATACTTTTTGGAACAAATATTATCTTTAGAAGAGAAACACAAATGGGTGACAAAGATGTTGGGTTATGAATTTGAAATCATCTACAAAAAAAGGAAGCAAAATGTTGTTGTAGATGCACTCTCAACAAAAGATGAGGATGTGGAAGCATTGCTTTGTGCAATTTCTATTATCCAAACTGAGTGGATAACCCAAGCAAGGGATGAATTGAAAAATGATGAAGAGGTATTGTAACTCATTCAAAAGTTCCAGAAAGATCCCCGTACATCTGATACATTTAACTGGAAAAATGATTCATTATGGTACAAAGATCGCTTACATATTTGTAAGAATTCCCAACTCAAACAAAATATTCTTTTGGAATTGCACACCTCTCCCTAAGGAGGGAACTCAGGATTTAAAAAAAATTACCATAGGGTCAAGAAGGATTTTTTTTGGGATGGCCTTAAATTTGATATTCAAAAGTTTGTGGCAGAATGTTTGGTTTGAAAACAAAATAAAGTTGAGACAATTAAGACCCCGAGTTTGCTACATCCTTTAGCGATTCCAAGTTAGTGTTAGGAGGAGGTCTCAATGGATTTTATCACAGGTTTACCCATGTCTAAAGGAAAGAGTGTCAACATGGTGGTAGTTGATAGACTTACCAAGCCTGCACACTTTTGTGCATTATCTAATCCTTTTAAAGCCAGTACAATTGCTACTGCGTTTACAGAAACAATTCAAAAGCTTCATGGAAATCGTAAGATTATAATAAGTGACAGAGATCCCATTTTCACTAGAATTTTTTCAACAGAATTATTTTCTTGTATTGGTACTCCATTAGCTCATATCTCATCTTATCATCCTCAATCTGAAGGGAAAACTAAGACAGTGAACACATGTTTGGAAGGATATCTTCGTTTCTTTGTATATGATAAATAGACACAATTAGTCAAGTGGTTACCTCTAGTTGAATGGTTGTATAACACTTCCTTCCATTCTGTAGCAAAAATGACCCCATTTATGGCACTTTATGGATATCATTCACCATACATCGCATCACCTTTAAGAGAAAATTATATGGTTGAAGAAGTGGAAGATCACATTGAGAATCAATAATAAGTTCTCCAACTCTTAAAGGATAACCTCACTCTAGCGCAAAATCGAATGAAACAACAGGTAGATCAAGATCACAGTGAAAGAAGTTTTGATGTAGGTGACTAGGTAATTTTATGGCTACACCATACAAACAAATGTCTCTCAAGAAATCTAAGAAGGATAATAAATTATCACCCAAGTACTATGGTTCTTACAAGGTGTTGCAAAATATTGGTACTATAGCATACAAATTCGAGTTGCCTGCATCTTCCTGAGTACACCTACTTTTCCATGTTTCATGTTTAAAGAAGGTTATCATATTTAAGCCTGAAGAAGTCACAGAAACAAGAACTCGACAACTACAAAATCGATCAATTTCAGAGGAAGAACTTACCCACTGAAGATTCCATATGGGAGGATCAGAATTTTATACAGAAGCATCCAAAACTACTCAAGCGTTGAGGGCAACACTTTTTTTGAAGGAGAGGGACATGTTAGGTCCCTATAATACTAGTGTTTTCTCATTATTGTTATTGTTGTGCCCCATAGAAGCCCATTATTATTATTATTGTTATGGAGGGTCTGATTATATTGCGACTCCTTAGACTCCTATATATACAAAGGAGGCCTTGTCATTTGTATCATCCAAGATTTGTTCATTTATTTAATGTAAAGGAGGTTTCCCCCTCAAAGATGATAATGTATAAGTGATTGATCTATCTTTTATTATATTTTGTGAGCTGGTTGCATAACATTGAACAACACAATGCATCCACATAATGTTTTTCATGTGCTTTTCGGTTGTCTATTTTTGCGTGCATTTTCACTCTTCAAACATTGTGGTATGTATTGACTTATCTTTCATGTTTATTTTTATTCTTGAATATATTTCTTAATATAAATTCCATTGCCTGTATAGGCCAACCTATGCATCGATGGTTGCATTAGAAGTTTCATTTTACGTAAGTCTATCCTACTCTGGGTTAGTTTAGGAGTTGGAGTAGTTTTTTTATTTTCTTTGTTTTATTTTGTTTTGATTTACATTATGCCCCGCTCTTTTATTTCCTTTTGATTATAGGATAGCTTCCACATGAGACTGTGTTTGGTTTCCGAAGAAAGCATTGTGAAGTTTGAGAGGAAATTGTGCCACTGTTAATGCTTGGTTATCTGATTATTCCCTCTATTTGCATGGATCTTACACTTTTTAGTCAATGATACCCTGATGGAAAATATGTTCTTTTTGGAGAAAATCATTGTGGAATCACGATGCTTAATCTATAATTAGTACCACCTACTCTAATCGGTTTTATAATTGTTTGGTTTCATCTTGTCAACTAAGTCGAGTAGAGTAAGGAGGGGAGGAAACTTTATCAAGTGAATTGTATTTCAGAGCTGTATAAATATCCTTCTCTAAAGGGAAAATCTCTTCTGCTCTCAATAAGTTAGGATCCCTCTTCCACCTCATTAAAGAAATGAATTCCTATGCACAGTTCTTTGAACAAAATAATAATAATAATAAAAGGCGAAAGAAGAGAAAGACTTCCTGCGCAAAGAGGTGAAGCAAGCAACTTCGCTGGGATACTGCCGAGGCTCACTAGTAGCGGAGACATGTTTGTGTTCCTAAAGTGACTCTATTGGGGTACTCTCCAGGATTGCTGGCAGCGGAGCAACACCAGAGATGAAAACCAATACTTTGACAATCCTTTTCCACTTGTGTATCTATATACTCCCCATCCCCAATCGAAACAACTAAGTTTGACTTGCCTTTGTTAGTGTGTTGCCGATGAAGAGAATGGTAGGGACTATATCTTTAATGTAAGATAAGTAAATAAGTTATGGTGATCAATGAACTCAAAAATACTTCTTGAAGAGTTAGACCTGTTTTACATGAAGTAAAACCCATACAAAGAGCTGGAGTTCTATCAGTGTGTTGCCAAGTGTTGTGGATGCAACAACACCCTCCAAAATTTTTCCCATGCTTTTATTTTGGAGCCTACCTTCTGTCCACATGAGCTTATATTTTATTTTCATCAAGTATTCATGCTATCACCAGGACTTATCTTCATGATGTGATGTGCTGATCCTGGTTTGATACCTTTTAGACACAAGATATCTCTTGACTTGACTTTGCAACATTATCGGTCTTCCCTCCAGGAACTGCACAATCTTGGAAGGTAGGTCAACCTTGAGGATCTGAAATGTGCAATACATATAGGTAGGCCAACATTGAGCTCAAAAACTGCGCAATTCTGGGAGACAACTCGACCTTGAGTTCAGAAACTGCGCAAAGCTTCCCTAGAGCTCAAAAATTGTGCAATTCACTGAGTCAAGGAGTTTCCTAATGGTTGGAAATTGTGCAATCATTCTTGGCAATGTGAATGATTAGTTTCCTGAAAAAAGAAAAAAGAAAAATCAATCCATAGAAAATAGGGAGTGGATAATTAGTTTCTCGAAGGATGACACAAGTTGTTATTTGTCGATTTTTCACCAACTATCGGTTTTTCCTTGATTTTAGGCCTGCGCATCATAAACCCAACCAGCCTAGGTCTATATGATAAACGTGCCTATATCCCATTTGGAAATTCAATCTTGGATTTCTAGCCCTCCCAAGGAGATTAAGGATCCTTCTATGGAGTTTGCGATGCTTTTCTAGGTGAGGTTTTCTTTTGTGGTCTTTTCTCGCTTTTTCTTTTGCTTTTTGTCGTTTCGCTTCTATGGGTGTTGTTTTATTTTTTTCTTTTCATGGTTTCTGGCATTTTAAATTATATTATCTTGTACAAGTGTTGGTTTAGTCTGTCATTTTCCTTTTACAATTGTCGTATCAACTTTCTTATTTTTGCACATTAGTGTTAACCGTTTCAATGACTCCCTATGCATGTTTGTTTTTCCTTTGCATGTTGATATTTTGCACTTTATCTTCAATGCTATATATTTCCTTAGTTATATCTACACCTTAACTTACACAATCACTTAGATCTTCCACTTCTCCATCTTCTTTCTGGGCAAATATTCCCTTCACTTGGCTAGTAGTTTCCTTGCTCAGCTAGGCATTGCGCAAGTCCAAGGCCCAAGATTCAAGCTTGGCCTCTGAGACTATGCAACGTGTAGTACTTGGATTTTCCAACTGTGCATTGTGCAATTTCAGGGCTCAAGCCACACCCTTGGCCACTGGGACTGCGTAATGCGTAGTGTCTCCCTTAGTCTGCCTAGGCTGAGACTGCACATTGCATAGTCTCAAGCCTCAAGCGGCTCCCCTGACTACTAATACTATGTAATGCACAACTCATGAAGCCAACCTCTTCCTTCAGCGCAAGATTTGCAAAGATTTCCCCTTCAATATTATGGTTGCTACCTAGATATTTATTTGTGAGTCATTGTGCAGAAGCTAATTCATGTGTTGCCATGAGTGCATTTTCCTTCTATAGGTATTGCAGTTGTTGAGCACTTCTCTTCATTACCTATTATCATCATGGCACCAAAGGGATATACTTCAAAGGACATTACAGAAAGCAGCACTCGGGAGGCAGTTGAGGATGCTCCAATGAACTTGTTAGTTTTCACAGATACTTAACTGTTCATAGAGATAGAATCAGACATCACATGACACAAAGTGAATGCGGCTTTCTAAACAAGAAGCTTCAAAGTGGATCTTGAGAACTGGTAGGTGTATATAAAATTCCAAAAGTTAGGGTTACATAAGGTTGCATGTAGGTATCTGACTTTCCCATGTGCATAAGTTGTCATCTGGATAATTTCTCACATGTATCCCAATATTGTAACTCTTAACAATGCCAACGGAAAAAGTCTTGCCTATTTAGCATCGGATTACCATCTCATGTACCATTTGCTGAAAATAGAATCACTCATGGATTCTTACTTCTATGCAGCCACCAACTACTTGAGCACAGAGTAGGTTGTCAAAGGCTATGAGTCAACAAAGTTTCGTTGACTCTCACCTACAAGACAAAATCTCTTAGGAAGGCTTATCATTACGTGATAGTCCTATGTTACAGGATCTATGGTCAACAGAGTACTGAGACCTTCCCCGAAGGGTGGGCATTCTTGCTAAACCATATTGGGAATGAAGGAAAACCATTTAACTGGTCGTACTTGTTGGATCAACACCTGAAGATCCATGTAGCTAATTCCCATAATCATCCTAAGAGAAAGTAAGCCAGATTTTACATGTCTACCTACTTGTTGGATGCAATTTGTGCTCACAATTCAGTTCCTGGCATGAATTTGACTTGGACTCCAAGAGAGTCTACTGTGCACATTTACTGCAATCTTCTTTCAGAGTGCAATCACAAAGGAGTAATGGAAAAGTTGATTCATCACTTCCTCATTCTCTTATGCAAGTTGATGTTTGAGGAAGAACCACCTTGCATGTAACGTTGGGCAATGGAAGTAGTGTCAACAATATCATATTGGTTTGCCTCACTAGATGGCACTTTAGTGAGAGTGTTTGGCAGCTAGAAGTCTTCGCATCTTCTGTCGAGGTATGCCACCGATAATTTGGTAATGCATGAAGTTGATCACAATATTTCCAAATGGTTATTAGTAGTTCTACACGGGAAGAAGAAATCACCTTAGCCCATTCTTCCTATGCATATCAGATTGTACGAAATCAAGAATCTGAAAGTTCCAAACAACGAAGGTAAGGAGATAGAAAAAAATCACATTCTTTCATTTGGACTTCAATCTACACGATCCCAAAATGTTTGTAAAGACCACTATGCAAGGATTCCTTTTCAGTGCCCAAGAGGGACATTTTTCAAGCCTGATGAGGAAGCGATGAAGAATTTTTAGAATGCCTCTAAGTCCAGTGAACCAGTCAGCTTCGCTGGAACATCATAGGTTACTCCATAGAAAAAGTCACTCTAGAGGAAATACCAGTCGAAAAGCACAACCTAGTGTATAAAAAGGGCAAGAGGAAAGTTGTGCACAATCCGTTGGAAGAGAAGAGTCGTAAGGTGAAAGCAGTTCTAATAATCTTGAAAGTGGCCATAGCAGCAAAGAAGAGGAGGAAGCAAAGGAAGTAGGAGGAAGAGATGAAGTAGATAGAAGAACAAGAGAAAATGAGATTGGAAGTAGAAAGGCAAAGACAAGAAGAAGAAGAAGAAATGTTGAGAATGGAAGAAGAAGAAGAAGCAACACAGAAACAAGTTGAGGAACAAGAGAAAAATTGATTACCATAAGAGGAGAATGAATAATTGTACGATAAAGAGCTTGCTCAAGAGATTGACAAGTTGATCATGATTCAATACATGGAGGTGGAATCAGAGTCGTTGAACCAATATGTTAATTTGATGTCGAGCACTCAGCAGGTCACCATTCATTCTCCCTCGTACGATAGAAGAGAAAGCTGCAAGTGAGGAAGAGGAAATTGTTCCTCTTGATGAGGGTTCGGTCGTGGACACGTACAATCTGACTTATGACTAGCTTTAGAAGAAGATCGTACAAGCAAGGAAGAAACGTTTTTAGGACGATCTCGCATATCCTACCTTCATAAGAGAAAGGGTGATAATGAAAAACACCAAAATGAATCCAAATGCCATTGCCATAACCAACTTGGCCTTCATAGGTGCTACAAAGTCAAACATAGAGTATCTGATGGCCAAGAACAAATAGTTGGCAAAGAACTTATAGGCTACAAGGCAAGAAGTTGAACAACTCGAAGCAAAGGTCTAGAACATAGCTCTTGCACATGTATATATGGAAGAACTTAAGGAAACCATATTTGGTGAAGTATCGAAATTGGGAGAAACCATGTGGAGCTTGTATGAAGATGTTGTCACCATGCATAAAGAAGTTGTCCTCTTGCATGACATGCAACAAAAGTGTAAGGATATTGTTAAAGCCCTCAAGTCTGTCCATACAACCATCACTGTCGTGTGTGAGCATTCAATGCAATACAAAGGGGCACCAGCTGAATTAGCAAAGAAAATAAGGCCATAGGCAGAGTGGGAGAAAACAAAAGTGCAGATGATAATTCAAAGAAACAAACAACTTGCCTCATTCATCGCCAATATTTACGTCTCATATGCACTATTGTACAATAGCGTGGATTTCATTGTGAAACTACACAATATCGCATTAGTTGACTCACTGACTGATGCCAAACGGAAGAATCAGGTCAGACAAGAAGTTGAAGAATACTTGGAATGGTTCAGACAGATCACTACCAAGGAAGATCTTTAAGCGAACAAGAATAACATGTAGAAGTACATTGGTGGCCCTGTCCAGATCAATACTATAATGCTCTTGCTTAAGAAGGAAACTCAGACCAGTTCCAAATTGGTGTACTCGGATGCCATGGAGGCTATATTCCGCTTTAAGCCTGATCCAACCACACAGATTCAATGCGAAGAAATACTGCAGAATATGCTACTTTGTCATTCAACCACTCTCGCGGCATTCATGAAAACCATCAGTCATTCAATTTGCATACATAAAAGGAAGTGCAATCAAAACTATAACAACAAAGCAAATACTTCACTTCCACACTAAAATGAGGGACTGGTCAAGGACTTAAGTTGTCATACCATCCAAAGCTTACTGCAATTAATTAAATTACACACAAAATTAAATGTAACAACAGTAGTAATCACATAATTTAGAAATATTTATGCAATTATTTATTCCACTATAACTAACTAGTGATCACTGTTAAGAAGGAGGGCCCTTCCTCCTCAGCAGGGGACAATGCACTAAAAAGCAAGCATACTACTTAGAGGAAATTATTGAACCACAAAGTTGATATTTGCATTAACAAAAGTATCAGGATTACAAATCTCTGGTGTTTCCCCTTTCCAATCCTATTCTCCAATTATTTTCTCTAGCCCTCGTGGGAAAACAATAATCTTTTTTATATATCTTAATTACAATGACAATATCATCATGAGAATACTTCGATTCTCATATGATCTTAACATAAAACAATATATTAACAATTATACAATTATTTCCATGGAAGGGGTAAAACTATAACAGTTTCCTTTGATTACAAAAAGAGTTACAAAATATCTCAACCAAATGATCTAGATGCTCCACAAATATCTCCAAGTAATGAGTTCTTTCTTTTGACTCTGATGCGCTCCTAGATCTAGTTTGATTAGGAGAGGCAACACATGCTTAAGACATTGTTTGTGTAATAATAATAACTCTCAGAACCTATTGACGGTGTTGGACCCACAAACATTCACGGGGTCTCTCTGATATGAAGTCCTAATTAGACCTCACACCATTTATAGTAGGATCCCCATCCGAAATTGGACCAATTGTCGAAGCAGTGGGTTTTAATGATGTCCCTTGGCTGCAATAATGCATAGAGTGGTGTATTCGTGACTTTGGTGAACAAGTGTGTGACTATGTGGAGGGACAAGTGCATTGTATGAAAGGTTCTAACACAACAAAGGGAAAATGAGTGAGCCCCTTTGAAGCATTTAATAGTACACATCTTGAAAGGAACACATGAGCATAAAAGACATCACAAGTTAGCCTATGAAATAGCTCACATGTTAACCATGACGAAAATATACAACAACACACATTCAACAAGATTCATACTAATGCAAACGAAATAGTTCATAAGCATTAGTGTAAGTGAAATAACATACATTGCAAACATAATAAGAATAGTCCTACTATACTCACAACATATGCAGGAGAACGTGTCAACTTTGAGATTTTATTAAAGTGAAAGTTCCAAGCATGAATATACCATTGGTGAACCACTAGTCCCAATAGTGAAACATGAAGTCTACACTTGCTCCTCCAAAGAAAGATACTCCCTCTATGCTATGGAGAAGCAAAGGCTCTCAACAAACTCCCAAGCTCCTTATCCTAATCTAAAATCCTAGCCAAAATCTTGGCTCCCAAAATCCCTTTACATGAGTTATGAGGACATATTTAACAAAAAGGGTGACTATCCATCTCCCTTTTGTGACTCATGGACTTCTCTCATGACTCTTCAACTTCTTTACAAAATGAATCTTCACATTCCACAATTGACACTTGGAATTCCACTTACAAATTAATTACAAAAGAATATTACAATATACTCATACCCATATATGACAAAATTGGGTAGAGCCAACTCGATAGCCTAATAAGACAAATAAGTCAAGATTGAGTATGGGGAAACTCCAGCTCAGCAACTTTGACTTGTATATTCTCAGTCACATGATGGTATCAAGATTTGTATTGCGTGATGACTTCCCGAAACTGTGTGATTGGATCAGGCTTAAAGCGGAATATAGCCTCCATGGCATCCGAGTACACCAATTTGGAACTGGTCTGAGTTTCCTTCTTAAGCAAGAGCATTATAGTATTGATCTGG
>Ga0115844_100492_pt1 | contig 11397 bp, 11 predicted proteins | sample InSIn1gowninarea_FD_83858 | JGI IMG/M metagenome (GOLD analysis project Ga0115844, IMG submission 83858) | reverse complement strand
CGACAAATTTCTTACTTTTTAAAATTGTAAAAATTCTGCCCGAACAATTCATTCTGCTAACTCTTCAATCCGGTAAATTTTGCCTAAAAAGATAAGGATTGAAGTCAATCCCGGCGAACCAATTGCAGCGAATCTTGTTAGGGATCTGGCAAAACTACTGTCGCTATGCGCAATAGATGAGCCCTAGCACGAAGTTTGCTTTGTGACGGGTTTTCTGGCTCCTTAAAAAAATCTTTATGAACCTTCGACTTTCTTTGATGTTGCTTCTTGCGCTTTTCCTAAATACGGCCTTTACCCAGGTGCAGTGGGAGTTGACAAAAGATGATAATGGCATAAAAGTGTATACAGCAAAAGATCCTTCTTCTAAGTTTAAAGACATTAAGGTGGAAGCTGCTTTTGCCGGCACCATTCAGAAGCTGATGACGATTTTGGTGAACGTTGGCAACACAAAGAATTGGGTGTATGGAACCAAAGATTCGTATGTGATTAAAAAGATAAGTCCTAACGAAATTTTGTACTACTCCGAAACTGCATTGCCATGGCCTGTAAGCAACAGGGATATACCAATCAGGATGCTGTTGAACCTGGACCAGAAAAACAATTTCCTCAAGGTGACCGCTTCCGGTGAACCCAATGCCATGCCAGCAAAGAAGGGCATTGTGCGCATACCTTTTTTCAATGCAAGCTGGGATGTCAAGTCAGATGGAAAGAATAAATTAAATATCGTGTATACCCTTAAGATGGATCCGGGCGGTAGTGTACCAGCGGGCGTGACAAATATGTTTATTAGTAAAGGGCCCTATGAGACATTTAATAACCTGGGGCAATTGTTGAAATAGTTGGTGTCGCTACTATAGGTTAAACGCTTATAGGTCTTGATGGTCGCTGCCATAGCAGCGACCATCTTATGCTATTTCTTCAATCGTGTAATTCCTTCCGTTTATGGTTGCGGTCTCTCCTGTTTTCATACCGGTCAATTTACTACCAAGCGGTGACCGCGCCGATACCGACATGACAGCAATACCTGCGACACTCGTTTTGCCAAGGGCGATGCTGATGAAAAAAATCCCGTTACCGGTTTTCACCAAACTTCCATTTGTTACTTTAGATGACCGGTCCGGAGGTAGATGTTCAAAAGAAGCCTTTTGTTCAAGCGCTTCCTGCAACTGCTTTCGAATGTTATCCTGTTCTATCTGCAACATTGCCCGGCCGGTTTCGTATTTATCGCCTGCCGAACTTTTTGTCTCATTCCTGGTGCTATCAATAACATCCTGCAGCATTGCCTGAAGGCCCTCTACCTTTTCTTTGACAAGTTGCCGGTAAGTAGCCAGTACTGTTTGTTTTAATTGATGCAGGGGTAGTTCTTCCAAGGAGTAGGATTAACGGGGTTAAGATACGGTCAAAAAGTCTTCGTCCTGCGCGTTCAAAACCTGACGCTGGTTTTTGCGGTGCCTGTACCGCCATCATTCGTCGCCAGCCGCCGCCTCATTTTCTTCAATTTTTTCCTGTATCTGAAGGGTCAATTCCATTACCCAACCCGGCAGTTCTGAGGGGTTATCAATACTCCACGCACCATTGTCATCGGGTCTGCACGTCATCTTAATAGGGTTTGCCTGCAGCTTACGTAAATACACGTCGTATCGCAACGGGTACAATAACCGGACAAATTCGATTTCGTGTCCCTCAAGGGTTTTGACAAAGGATAATTTCATGTGGTAGAATAAGTAGATGGTTTTTAAAACCGGTAAAGGTAGATTGAAATGTATATCACCACCCGCCCTTATCATTAAAATCTCTAATGGTAACTTTTTCCTAACAGGAATTCAAAAAAGCGCTACGGAATTTGCATTCGAGGTCGGGTTGCCGAAAGTCATAGATTGGAAAACGACAATTCTGCTTCCGCAAAATGACACTGGAAATGACTGCCTTTATAAAAGCGCATGAACAACCATTTGTTCCGGTTGTTGGACTGTTGGATAAGGTTCGTATTTACGGCAGAACAAGCGGCAACAGGGTCCTACAGTACAAGTGTGCGACGCAACGAAGCAGCAGTATGATTCTTTGCCGGGCTCCAAAAAATCGTAGTAAAAAAACGCCTGCAAATCACCCAGGTTACGAATAATCACGATCTTATTTCTCACCTTCGCAAGGAACCATCAAACGGAGCGGTATGACAAAATCTATTTTCATCGCGACGACTGAGCCGTACAGCGGCAAGTCTGTCGTAGCCCTCGGTCTTGTAAATATGGTGCTTGGCAAAACCAGCCGCATCGCTTACTTTAAACCGGTCATCAACAGGGATCCCGTGGATGGAAAGGATCCGCACGTCGAAACCATCATCAACTATTTCGGCCTCGACATCCAATATAGTGATACCTATGCTTTTACGAGGGCAGGTGCGATGCGGGAAATGGAGAATGACGGCCAGGGACAGATGCTGAATACGATCATCCGCAAATATAAAAAGCTGGAGGATACTTATGATTTTACCGTGATAGAGGGCAGCGATTTTTTGGGTGAGGGAACAGCATTTGAATTTGAACTCAACCTTTCCATTGCTAAAAACCTGAGTGCACCCGTGATCACGGTCATCTCCGGCGACAACAAAACGACCGCTGAAATTGTGAGTTCAGTTCTCAACCTGCTTCGCAACTTTCATTCGCGCGAAGTGCAGGTGCTGGCAGTGGTCGTCAACAAAGTGCGGCCTGCACAAGCGGAAGATGTAAAGCAATTGTTGACCACAACAGTTACCGACGGAACGATATTGGCTGTGATCCCCGAAAACAAATCGCTGGCCAGTCCCAGCATGAAAGAGATCTTCGAAAATTTGGGTGGAGAATTGCTGTCCGGGCAGGCACAGTTAAATAACCAGGTCGACCACTTTGTTACCGGCGCCATGAATGTCCCCAATTTTTTAAACCATATCAAAGAAAATGTGGTCATCATCACTCCCGGAGACCGCGGTGACATGATCATCGCCGCGATTGACTTCAATCCTTATCTTTTTAGGCAAAATTTACCGGATTGAAGAGTTAGCAGAATGAATTGTTCGGGCAGAATTTTTACAATTTTAAAAAGTAAGAAATTTGTCGGAGAAGATTTGATAAGGCGTGATGGCACCTTGCCATTATACGAAAGAACTAACTATTTCTGCGCCTTTGACCAGTAGCTTAGAAACAGGGCAGGCCTTTTCTATCTGCAACAATCGCTGCTTTTGCTCCTCTGACAATTCGCCCGTTGCTGACAATACGCATTGAAAAGTATGCACCGTTGCTGCTGTATCTCCTGTTCTTAGAAGGCTGACTGACACGCTAATTTCTCCCGCATTCCAGTCCTTCCTTCGTACATACATGCGGAGCGTGATCGCTTTGCAAGCTGCGAGCGCCATACAGAGATAGTCACCCGGAGCCGGTCCTTCCTTGCTGCCACCGGAGGTAAAGGGTTCGTCTGCCACCAAATTGAATGATCCGCTGGATAAATTCGTCTTGTAGATCAAACCTTCGTTTACTGCTGATCCGTTCCCGACAATTTTTGTTTCGTTCACCATATTTATTTTTTTATTCCGCTACCTCCTCCTAAAATATTTTGTATTGCAAAATAAAGGAGACTCAAATGTAAACATTCCATGCAGTTCACCGGACATCCTGGCAAAGCCCGCAAAAGCATTGTTTTACTTACTGCATCGACAGGTTGCTTAGCTTAAACTGTAGTCGCCTGCTTCTTGCGTGTGATTGGCACAGAAAGCCGGAAATATTTTCAATATTATGACTATTATTGATCTCGTTCACCAACTATCAGCGGGATGACTTACACCATAGAAATTGCGACAGACAATTATTTGTCCACCGCGGCCGCCATCGACGGCGGTGCAAACAGGATTGAGGTTTGCAGCGCGCTCTCAGAAGGAGGGTTAACGCCTTCAAACGGGTATTTGTTTCAATGCAGAAAGGATTTTCAGGTACCCTTATTCCCGATTATCAGACCCCGCGGGGGAGATTTTTTGTACAGCGCCGAGGAATTCGAGGTCATTAAGAAAGACGTTATTTTTTGCCGTCAGCACGGTTTTGAGGGTATAGTGACTGGCTTTCTCAAACCAGACGGAACGGTTGATAAGGAACGAATGACCAGGGTGATAGAACTTGCCTTTCCGATGCAGGTAACTTTTCACCGGGCTTTCGACAGGTGCCGCGAACCGATGCAGGCATTGGAAGACATCATTGATGCAGGTTGCCATAGATTGCTCACCTCCGGACAAAAAAAGACGGCCCCGGCAGGCAGCCAACTGATCCGGCAGCTGGTAAAAGCCGCCGGCAACCGGATCATCATCATGCCGGGAAGTGGCGTGCGTGCCGAAAATATTGCGGCCCTCGCCCGGGATACCGATGCCCGCGAATTTCATTCTTCGTTACGTACTACGATCCGCAGTAAAATGCGGTATATTCATCCCGACTTCTCAACCGATCCTTTGGATTATATCGAAAACAGTATAAAGCCCGAAGCAGTGCAGGAGCTATTCGCCGCACTATCTACAGCCTGAAAAAAGAAGATCTAAGTGATTCAAAATGTGCAGCTACCTGGCTTTTATTAATACCCTTTAACAAAGACCCCAATGCTGTTTCCCCGTTTTTACGCCGACGCAGGTAAGTCCTTGGGTCCTTTCCTGCCCGGATCTGCACCGACCGTACAAGGGAGTGACACAACGATGTTGAGGAATCATTCGAAAGCCGGTACCAAAAAAATAAAAAATCTTACAGGCGCTATTTCGTTTTCGGCGCCTATTTTCCTTTGAGCTTGTATTGTGGAAGAATGGAAGAACCGGCCTGCGTGGGTTTGCTTAGTTCGATAGCTGCACTGATCAAGGCAAGGTGCGTAAATGCCTGAGGAAAGTTGCCCAGGTGCTCGCCTCTTTTCCCAAGTTGCTCGGAAAACAATCCGAGGTGATTGGCATAGCCCAGCATCTTTTCAAAATGTTCCTTTGCTTTCTCTGTTTTTCCTGCCAGCGCCAAACATTCGACATGCCAGAAAGAACACATTGTAAACGTTCCCTCAGCACCTTTTAAGCCATCCACCTCGATCCCCTCTTCGAGATACCGGTAGATCAGTACGTCTGACCGCAGGTCTTCATCGATGGCTTCCATGGTCTTCTGCCAACGTTCGGAATGTGGCGACATGACGCTGAGCATCGGCATGAGCATGGCGCTCGCATCTACATTTTTCGATCCTTTAAATTGTACAAAAGCCTGCTTCTCCCCACTCCAAAAATTTTCATACACGTCTTCATAGATCTCATCGCGCACCTTATGCCACTGCATGATATCATAGGGAAAAGAAAACCGGCGCGCGATTTTTATTGCCCGGTCCATGGCCACCCAACACATCATCCTCGAAAAGAGGAATTCTCTTTTTTCACCGCGTACCTCCCAAATGCTGTGATCCGGGTTTCGCCAGTTCTGCATCACCAGATTGATATACCGGGCGATAATTTTCCAGTAATCGTAGGTAAGATCGCCGCCGTGAATGCTGAAAATATAGATTGTTTCCATCAACTCGCCATAGATGTCCATCTGAACCTGTTCATGGGCCTTGTTGCCGATACGCACGGGTTTCGATTTACGGTATCCTTCTAAATGATCCAGCTCCGATTCATCGAGCTCTGTTTCGCCGTCGACTGCAAACATCAGTTGAAGTTCTTTGTCTGCACTTTGTTTCATGATCCAGTCCAGAAAAGCCTTTGCTTCATCCATAAAACCAAGCTCGAGGAAAGCATGCATCGAAAAGGCAGCATCGCGGATCCACGTATATCGATAGTCCCAATTTCGTCCGTTACCGATCGACTCAGGAAGTCCGAAAGTAGCGGCCGCCACCATAGACCCATAGCGACGTGAAAAGAGCAATTTCAATGTCAGGGCAGAACGGTGTACAATCTCCTGCCAACGGCCTTTGTAATTCGATTGGGAGATCCAGCCCTGCCAGTAATTAATGGTTTGCCGGTAGCTCCTTTTCACGTATTTTTCCAGTTCATCGACATCGGGCTCCTGCTCGTTTGCTGCCGCCAGTACAAAATATGCGCTTTCTGATTCGGCAAGGGTAAATTCAGCAGTCACCCGGTCGCCTGTTTGACTCAGGCCTACATTACTCGTTAGCCTTAAAGCGGTATGATTTTCCGCTGCAGGCACAAACAGGTAAGCACCCCTTTCCTTTTTTACACGATGTGCATCCCTGGCATAGTTGAATGCCGGGGTACAGGTCATTTTAAATTGGACATTTCCTCTTACCGTAGTTATCTTACGAACGACGGCACAATGCAACTCATCCTCGGTTACCGGCATGAAATCGATCATTTCCGCTATTCCCTCCTCGGCCAAAAAACGGGTGACCAGCACATTTGTATCCGGCAGGTACAATTGCTTATAGACCATGTCTTCGAGCACGGGTTGTATACAAAAGGATCCACCTTTGTCGGCATCTAAAATTTTGCAAAAAACAGTAGGCGAGTCGAAACGAGTAAACGACATAAAATCTAGCGAACCTTGCAAAGAGATCAAGGCAACGGTGTGCAGGTTGCCAATGACGCCATAATTTTCTATAGGGGTGTACCTTTCATTGGTTTGATTCTGATCGATCATTGGCAAATCTTATTGGTTGATATAGTTTACTTTTTTTACACAAGTGATTCTTTTTTTGTTGACCAGCTGTCGTTTTTTAATGGATCCCTGGTTGTGTCACTCACTTGTACCCCTTGTTTTCATTGCAGCAAGGTAATACGCCTTCAGAAGAAATAGGGTGCGCATTGCTGGTTGCGCCATGCCACCTTACATAGATCGTCCGGCCAAATTACCGGAACTAAACCTGTACCAGTAAAAACCAGCGGTAAATGAGTATTTTTCGCTGGCGATTTACGATCCTGTGTCATAATTTTTGCAATTCCCCGTTCTTCTTTGCGGGTATCGTTTTTGTACTATCGATATCCTTTCTCAGTAAATGAAGTTGGGGGGAAAGTAGAAGGAACTGTAGTCTACCATGATACTTTGTCGCTTTCGCTACGAGCAGCAGGCCTTCGACTTCATTCTCGTGTCGAAACCAAATGTACCTGCCAGCCACTTTTTGTACTATCATTACAAGTTATAAACCCTTTCCTCGATGACGAACGAGCCCCAGGCACAGCAACCACAGGTAAAAAGGATTTCCCCGGAGGAAATGGAACAAAAATTCTACGGGATATTGTTGAAAGCAGGCCTTTCTGAAAACAAGGCCCGTACCTGTGCAAGGGTGTTTACAGAGAACAGTATCGACGGCGTGTATACGCATGGAGTAAACCGGTTTCCGAGGTTTATCCAATATATCAGGGACGGTCATATTATTGTCGAAGCTGAACCGGTTCTTAAAAGCACTTTTGGCGGAGTAGAACAATGGGACGGACAATCCGGGCCCGGCATTTTAAACGCCTTGTTTTGTACCGAACGGGTATTACAGGTGGCTGCAAAAACGGGCATTGGCTGCGTGTCACTCGCTAATACAAACCATTGGATGCGGGGTGGCACTTACGGTTGGAAAGCGGCAAAGGAAGGCTTTGCTTTTATCTGCTTTACCAACACGATTAAAAACATGCCGCCCTGGGGCGCAAAAGAAAGCAGGCTTGGCAACAATCCCCTGATCATTGCGATACCATACCAGGATGAAGCCATCATACTGGACATGGCCATGTCACAATTTTCATATGGAAAGGTAGAACTGATGAAAATGCAGGGTGAGGAATTGCCGGTTGAAGGTGGGTTTGATACCACAGGCGCTACCACTAAAGACCCTGCGAAGATCATGGAGAGTAACCTGTTGCTGCCGGCGGGATATTGGAAAGGCGCAGGACTGTCACTGTTATTAGACATGTTAGCCGCCATTCTTTCCGGGGGTCTCGCGACTGCGGATATCAGCCAGCAAACTGCAGAAATCAATGTATCGCAAATCTTCATTGCCATCGACTTATCAAAGTTGCACAATAGTTCAGGCATCAGCCGAACGCTTCAATCCATTGTGGCAGACTACAAAAATGCGGACGTTGCCGATGGCCGACCAGCGGTACGCTACCCTGGTGAGGGCGTAGTTAAAACAAGAAAAGAAAACCAGGAGAAAGGCATCCCGGTAAATGAAAGGGTTTGGAACGAAATCCTGGCGTTATGATGAGCCGCCGCCTTTGCAGCAATCAAAAGTCATTGCCACGTCATTGCTGCTAACCAACCTTTTTGTCACGCCTTTGCTTCTCAATTTCGAATCAGCAATGAGGTGTTCATTATGTGCTGGCCGCTAACCTGTTTTACTTATAACGCCTACCACACCGGTATTTGATTTCGGGCCGGTCCTTAGTAGATGCGATGACTGTATTGTTTCTTCGAAGTACAAAAAAGGAACTGATTGACACTGCCAGGTAAAATGTGTAATGGGTTTGGCCATGTTTGCAGGATGGTTAAAAGCCGTACCGGATGCCCCTGCAATCCACTTCGTCTTTAAAAACTGCCCGGCTTTCCGCTACCTCCATGCAATCATAGGATCATTGGCCTTACGTCCCACCCCTACAGTATTAATTTTCACCCCATCCCCCGTTCGTACCTGCCTGCCTGTCCCCTGGTCCCAAAATGCTTAAGACGTTGGGCTTCCCTTCCCTACCCGCTTGCGCCAATAATTTCTATTCATCCCGGTTGCTTCGCCATTTTGCTAAAAAACGCTGTCCTGGGCTTTTTTCAGGTTTGTTGGAATAGGAAGGGTTAATAAAAGTCGTCCTGTCAACTGATGTTTCCCGATCTTTTTTCGTCTGCATCCAAAAAGCAAATAAAAATGAATGTCAAATTATGTAAACTTCCTACTATTCGCATCTTAACAAGGCAACTCATCAGACACCGTGAGAAGAGGCACAGGAAAAAACCGTCTATGGGAATGCATTCCGAACCACTTACCTTCTATAACACATATTGCCCGTTCGTCCATCTTTAATGTATTCTGAAAATAAAATTTTTAAATTTCATACTCTGGAGAACCCGTACCTACTTCAACTAACTGCATGAAAAAAAAACTTTTCGCTCTTATCTTCCTGGTGTTTTACACTTTGGTTACCAATGCGCAACATGCTTCTGTCAGCGGGGTCGTAACGGATACGCTCAATAAGCAAAACCTGCCAAACTCAGTCGTTTCAGTCCTGAAGGCGAAAGACTCTGTCCTGGTCCAATTCGTGCGTGCAGGCAAAGGCGGCAAGTTTGCGCTGAAAGATTTACCGTCCGGAAAATTTGTTTTAATGGTATCCTACCCATCCTACGCTGACTATGTATATGCTTTGACCCTTTCTGATACCAGCAAGGAAGAGGTAGGTGAGGTAAAGATGACACTCAAGTCGCGACTCCTGGAAGAAGTATTGGTGCGGCAGAAGATTGCTGCTGTGCGGTTGAGAGGAGATACTATTGAATATAACGCCGACAGCTTTAAAGTACGGGAAGGCGCTTCCGTAGAAGAAATGCTCAAAAAGATGCCTGGGCTGCAGGTAGACAAAGATGGAAAAATTACCGCACAAGGCGAGAAAGTAGAAAAAGTACTCGTGGACGGTGAAGAATTTTTTTGGCGATGACCCGACTATGGCAACCAAAAACATCCAGGCAGATGCCATCGATAAAGTACAGGTATTTGATAAGAAGAGTGACCAGGCTGCTTTTACAGGCATCGACGACGGCACTAAGTCTAAAACACTCAACCTCACGTTGAAAGAGGACAAAAAGAAAGGCTACTTTGGAAAATTAGAACTAGGTTCTGACCTGAAAAATCGTTGGAACAACAGCCTGATGGCAAATAGCTTCAAATCCAAAAGAAAATTATCGCTTTATGGTATCATGAGCAATACGGGCAAAACCGGGCTCGACTGGCAGGAAAGCAGCAAATATGGAGAAAACAACAACCTGGAATACAATGAAGACGGCGGGTTTTTCTTCTCGGACGGCGGTGATGAATTTGACAGCTATGGGGCATTCCGCGGACAGGGCTTACCTACCAGCTGGAGCGCTGGCACCCAATATTCAAAGAAATTCGATGCCGACAAGCAGAACTTCAACGGAAGCTATAAGTATAATAAACTAAATACCGTCGGCGGCGGTACTACCGTCTCTCAATCCATATTACCGGGCAACGTATTCTTTAATAAGGAGAGCAGCACCGCATTTAGCACAAAACAACGGCACACAGTAAGAGGCACCTACGAATGGCAGATAGACAGTTTTACTTCCGTAAAGATCAGGGCGAATGGCTTTACCGGCAATCAACGGAATTTTACCGGATATACGAGTGAGTCTTCAGATAATTTTGGAAACAACGTACACAGCATCCGGAATACTTCAGCTGAGGGGGACAACAGCAGTTTGAATAGTAATTTCCTGCTTCGGCACCGGTTTAAAAAGATCGGGCGAACGGTATCGCTGGCCTTTGACCAACAAAGCAAAAGTACTAGTACGACGGGCTTCCTGTATTCGATCAACCAATTTTACGACAAAACAAACCTGACGAATATTGACACCGTAGACCAAAAGAAAATAAACGAGGTACTCAACTCAGGATATTATACCCGGTTAGCGTATACTGAACCGATTGTCAAAAATGTATTTCTCGAACTGAGTTATGGGATCAGGATCAGCAACAGCGAGTCTAAAAAGCTTTCATACGACCGGAATCTGACAGGGAAGTATGAAAATATGAATGACAGCTTCAGCAACAATTACCGGTACCATGTACTCACAAACAGCGGGGGAATGATTTGGAGATATAACAGCAAAAAAACCACTGCTTCCGCCGGTGGCGATATCGCACAAGCTGATTTTACCCAAACAGATGTATTGCATAAGAGCGATGTGAAATACAACTATACCAACCTTTTCCCGAAGGTAAACTTCATGTATAAGTTCAACGCCAATAGCCGGATTAATATCAATTATAATGGAAACACGAGACAGCCAACGATAGAACAAATTCAGCCTATTAGGGATAATACGAATCCTTTAAACGTTGCTATCGGAAATCCGGATTTGAAACAGGAATTCAGGCACCAGATCAACTTCAACTACAATTCTTATAAAGTGTTAAAGCAACGTGGCTTTTACACCTATGCGTCTTTTGGTACCACTTCCAATTCTATCAGTACAAATGAGACCACTGTGATCAACGGCGCAGGGTTTGGTAAGTCTCCTCCCGAATGACATTTGAGTTGATCACCCTGTTATAGCCCTGGTTCTGGTCTAAGATATCGTTTGCCCTGATGCTGATCATCCCCTTGTCGTTTTTAAAGAACTTTTTGCCAATGTACGCGTTCCATAGCACTACGTTATTATTGGCTGTAAATACAGGGGTCTTTTGCCGGAAATTGGCTTCTACACA
>Ga0115844_100487_pt1 | contig 11428 bp, 9 predicted proteins | sample InSIn1gowninarea_FD_83858 | JGI IMG/M metagenome (GOLD analysis project Ga0115844, IMG submission 83858) | reverse complement strand
GATCCTTAGATTATTTTGGTCCTTAAGTATCCCTTCTCGCTGGTTCGATGCCCTCTTTGATACCTTGACCTTTCTTGATACTCCTTCTGATGGTCCTTCTCCAAACTGCCTTTCCTTGATGTAGTCACCCTAGCTCTGATACCAAACAATAAAAACAAGAGGACACGAGATATAGGCGATCAACCCGGGCCAAAACATCTCCAATAGAGAGGAAAACCCACAAGAATTCTTCTCTTCTTATAGAAATTCAATTGACGAATTCCAAGACATATGACCCTTGACCAAGACCCTCCACGACCAAGTCAAATCTCTCCTTCTTGACGAGCTTACCTTTCTACAATTCCTCAAAAACTTTTGCAATTTCGACCTCCAGCAAATTCTTCTCCAACTTCGATGCCCCAGCAAATTCTTCTGCAACTTCGACGCCCCAACAAACGCGTAGTCTAACGAGGCGGAGGAGTTGCTCGGAAAGTTATGGAAATTCCGATCATATTTAGAGAAAATCTGGCAAAGATTTTTGTAAATCCAAGTTGTAGTTGTTAAACTTCAAAATTTTAGGTGTTCTAGACGTTTTTGATGATGCTGAATCCATTTCGACCATCAAAAACACGACACTGATTCTACAAGATTTTTAAATTTTTTTTTCCCAGAATTCCGACCACTTTTAACCGTCGAGGCAATTCCTCTGCCTCGTTAGACGATTCCCTTGAATTTGTAACAAATTAAATGGAGATGAAACAACTTAAATTTATAACAAGTTATAACAAATTAAATGCATGAACACTTGGAAAATGTAATATCCCCCTGACTCAAACAAGCATTTAATTTTGAAGCCGAAATATTTGTATGGAATTTATGATTTTAATAACATGGAAAATATATTATATTAAAAATAAATCTATGGATAAATTAATAGTTTGTGAATAAATATAAGAAAAGAAAGGATACATATAAGCCAAGAATCAGTTGGGTAACTAAGAAATCCATTAGAAAATCCCCACTTGGTTCTAGAATGATTGGAAACCACAAGATCAGTCACCATAAATACATTGGTTCAAGGAATTAGTGGGGGTTGTGCTTTGATTGACCAAGTATATTCTTAAGACAACTTGAAAGATGAGGGATTTTTCAAAGGAATAATATTTAAAGAATGCAATCATGGGGTCCTGGGAGATTTGTAGTATGAGATCCAGGGTTAAAAACCATGTATGCAAGGTTTTGAAGGTATAATTCCCACTCAGAAGCTAATTATTTCTTTTGTATAAAAAATTACCTTTGTTATTGTGTACCCAAGTAGAATTTAGCGAAATGAATGGGGACCCAAACTCTATTTTTACTCTTATTGTTGGCATGGTGGTTTTTAAATGCTATTTATTGAAGGCCCTTTATATGCAACCCGCAAGTTGATATTATAAATATGGTTTTTAATTAGTGAATATATCTGTAATTGGATCAATATGGCAGTGATTTTATAATTATTTTTATTTACACATAAAATATTGACAAATACCAATGCATTTTCCAATACATTCATAATAATAAATTAGTTGTGGCTCTTGGTTAATGCATATGATTTTGCATTCAAGGAAATAATATAAAGATAATTTTATTAATGCATAGGATTTTGCATTTTCACTCAAAATAAACCATCTTTTATAATTGAATGCATTTATTTAGTGAATTTGAAATATAGATAAATAGGCATGTTTTATAATTATATATATTTATTTAATGCATATATAATATAGATAAATATATTTGATTTTATAATTGTATGCATTTATTTAATGTATGTGAAATATGGATAAATATATGAGCTCTTATAATTATTTTCATTTTTATAATGCAGAAAACAAAGACATCAAGATTAGTTGTCTTTATATTATTAACCTATGTTATTGTATTGGTAATAACAAGAATGCTTTTGTATTTAAAGGAACAAGTATATTGCTTCCTATGGTTTTGTATAAAAGGGAACAAGTAGATTGTTACCTATGACTTTGCAATAAGAAGAGTAATTGAGATTCAATACCATGGTTTTGTGAATTTATATACATCGTTTTGCATTTTGTTAGATACAATAATAATTTTGTTAAATACAATAATAATAATGTTTTCAATAACAATTATGGTATTGTATGTGATAAATGCAATAATAGTTATGGTTTTGAATTTCATAATGCATTTATAAATAAAAAGGTTAGTTGTGGTTATAAACTTTACTTTATTTATGCATGTGAAAGAAGTATTTTCATGCAAGAATATATAATGGGTAGAAGATTATTATTGATTCTAATATAAAATGTTAACTCATAGAGATTGAATATTTGAGCTAGAAAGATTTCGATTCTCTCACTTTATATTTGGATGAAAAAAACATAATATTTTGGGTTTCGAAAATTTGATAGTTCAGGAATTACAAGTAATCATTACATTAGAGTGTTTTCTAACAATAGTGTTTGCAGGGATGAATCATCATTTTTGCAAAGAATTGAGTAATAGTTTCTAAACTAATTTCTTTCGCCACAATTGAATAATGGACTATAACTAATATTATTTCAAAAAATGAGGTCATTATATATAACTATTGTTACATGTAGAATGAAATGTAGTTTACAATGAGAAACTTAGTTTAGTATGTTATATTATTAACTTATCATGGTTTGACAATGGTGATGCATGATGGGGAAGAAATTTACTACAGAAAATAGCCATGCCACAAAGATATTGTGATCTAAGAGCTGTTGGGTAACGTGTTTGAGAAACGTGACAACATGTCTAATGTATGAGGCTCTAGCTAATAATAATTGAATGAAAGATCATGTTTCATTTTTAAAATATTAACAATGGACAAGGGATGGAATCCCTTGCTTCCATTGAGTGAGGGATGAAACCCCTCATGGAATGTTTAATAAAATAAATGTTTGATGGTTTTTCTCTTCGAGGTTTCTAGGATAATATTGCTATTCATTTATGTCCTTTTCCATTTGGTTATCTTGATGATAGGTCACCTTGCATAACGCTGGAAATTATATCATTCATCATGTTTTTAATAACATTTATTAATTGAAGAATGTTGATGATGCAAAGTTGCAACATAAAGAATTATGTTAACAAGTTGCATTAATGATTATTATTTTACACAAATAGCTATTCCATTTCTATGCCTACTTCATTTTTTATGGTGATTTTACCATTTTATGATTAGTTAAGTATGTGGTAAATCATTCATGCAATGCTATATGCTGGTAAAACGTAAAAAAAAAAATGTAATCCTGTGTATTTTTTATGAGGTATTCGGAGGGATGTTATAGAAACTTAAAGGATGATATGGTATGAAGCTGGATTAGTTTAAACTGATGACATGCCTCCTTCTCTAACTATCATCCCATGAATGATAAGCACGCATCACAGAGATAGATTCTCATTATAATAAGTGGTCAATTTTTATATGAAGCTCATTTTCTATCAATGTAAGGAGAATAATGTTCAAAAATCATTCTACTACTCGACCATTCCACTTATGATTTTTTTTTTTCCACATAATTGGTTTCTGCTTATATTCCAAAAAAAGATTTTGGGAGGCTGAGCTCTTGTAATACAAAGCTTTATGCCTGGGGAACAAAGATAGTAGATGTTAGATGGAAAAATTTCCCCTTTGTTCCTATCATTTCTAACTTTTGGAAAACATGAGTAAGTAAAAATTCTAACAAACTGAAACAACAAAAGACAAAATCTACAAACCATGCCTAATCTATATTTATATGGCTGATTTGACGAGCTGTAGATTCTTCAGGCTTGCTGTCTCCTTTTGCATCCCTGAGGTTTGAAGAGCTAGTATTAGGAGCATTCCTTTTCTCCATCATGTATTTTAGTATATCAATTGACTCTTGTTTATGGCTGCATTTGTTGGAAAGATCATTAAATTGTTCTTGAAGTGAAGAGACTCTGTGAAGGAAAAGGTTGAGGTCAACTTCATACTTCTCACTAGTGATTCGAGCATGAGAGTCGATTTTAGCATCCAATAGCTTCTGGTGTGCTCGAATCTGCTCCAATTCTTCCCACAGGTCAGCACAGTGGAGACAGTTCTCACTTCTTGCCATTGTGGGAGGACAGGATGCACTCTTGCTATTCTGGTGGCAAGAATTCTGAGATACCGCTGGATGAAGGAAGCACTGAACTACTACTGGGACACGCTTGAATGAGGCACGCAAAGAAGGAGAGCAGAGGGATGATGGATAAGTTTGCAAGAATGAAGAAGAAAAGGGGAAAGAGAGGTAGGCACATGGGGACGCAATAGCAAACAAAGAGCAAGAGGGGTGAGATGAAGGAGGGAGAAGAGTGCGAATATTTAGGGGGAGGGGTCTCACAGAGGAATGTGGGAGGTATGGGAGGAGACCACGGGTTAGGGAGCATATCATAGAGAAGGCAGAGAGCGGATCATGAGGGAGGAGAGGAGCATGACCGAAGATTGAGAGGATCAACCTCCGGATTTTGGGACAGATATCAAGATATCATTTGATTTAGAGGATTCTCATGGGGATTTTGGGACTGCAGAAAACAAAGAGGATCATTCTCTAGATTTTGGAACAGAAATCATGATGTATTTTGATTTCGAGAAGTATTGTGGCAGAGATTGGAATCTGCCTTCTCTTGGGGATATTGCTGGTATCTAAATCTGACAATATATTGCAGGTCAGTCTGTGCATCAAGCTGAAATGGGTCATGGGAGATGTTGATGGGTTTTAGTCGTGTTGCATGAGAGGCTTCCTATGGGTTTGCTACAGGCTCTATTGGCACAAATGTTAGCCTCTTTATTGAGGGATTGTAGGACATGGAAGAATCGAAGGTCTACTATTTGATGAGCTATTTCTTGGCACCGATTGATGGTTTTCTGAAGTATCATATTGGAAACCTTTCGATTGTGCACCATCAAGCTAATGATGGTAGCCGAGTCGCCAAGGACTATTGCTGCTCTTATGCCAAGCTTTCAAAGTTGAACAAGTCCTTGATAAAGGGCCAGTGCTTCAACCCTCTTGTTGGATAGGGATCCTAGTCCCCATTCATAAGATAATTGAATTTCACCATTGGCATTGTAGATGATTCCACCAGCCCCAGCTGTTTTAGGATTAGATTTGGAAGCTCCATCGAAGAAGAGATAATGTACATTACTATTCCTGAGCCAAGTAGATAATTCCCCATCTTTCAATCTGATTTTCCAGCTATAATTAGAATTGTTAAGCTGTCTGTTGGTATAAATTTCCATTTTTCCAGCCATTGCTATTATCCAACAGATATGCTATGAAGTTCCTCTCTTCAACACAAAGATCAGTTATATCTATATCATTTTGCCTTTTAACTAAGATGGTTTCCAAGGTAAGACTCCTAGCCTTGTTACACAATTCCCTGATAATGGTGGCTTTGTTTTTGAAGACCATATTATTTCTTGCCAACCATATTTTCCACAACAGAGAATAGGGGAGGGCATCCCATACTCTTTTAGCTATATTGTGATTTTTTTTTTGCCACGGATAATTCTTCTTCCAGAGATGCAAGACTTCTCCAATAGAGCTGTGGGGATTCCAGGGAAGTTGGGTATTGGGGGAGATTTCTCTCCAGCAGGCGGTGGAAAAGGGGCAATCTATAAAGAGATGATGGATGGTTTCCTCAGCAGCTTGGCAGTTTGGACAACGGGAGGGACCAATTATGCCATGTCTTTGTAGATTATCAGAGGTGAGGATTTTCCATTTTAAGAGGGTCCAGATAAAGAATTTTATTTTTGGAATGGCCTTTGAATTCCAGGCAATTTTCCAATGAGACCAAATGGGCATGGGACATTCGATGCTACAAAGAGACTGGTGGGATGCTTGGACTATATAGCTAGAGCCTAAGGGATCCCAACAGAAGTCATTAGTACCATTTTTTATGATCAGGGTTATGCTATGTAAGTGGGATTGCATCTTGGAAAAACTTGCTTTGAACTCTATGGGTATGGTTGGAAAAGTCCATCCCATCTAGATCTGGGATTGAGTATCCCATTGAGAGATCTGATCCAAGTAGTGAATCCCTATGCTGTCAAAAAAGGAGAGGATTTGGTCTGTTCCAGGTTGACTACAGATGGGCTATTATCCCATAATTTTATCCGCTCCAATTTTGATGCTTGTGCCGCTCTTGGGAACTTTAGAAGTGTTTTGGGCAAGGAAGGGGATATCCTTCTTGCATATCCTCCAGATTTTAGACCTGATTCTATTAGGGATGTCACGGTCCAAGAAGTTCTCCCTTAGGAAGTTGAGGTATTTGGCTTCCAAAACGCTTTTCCACCAAGTTGAGTGTCCACTAATAAAATACCAAACAAGCTTGCCTCCAAAAGCCAGATTTAGGAGCTTGGGAGATCTGATTCCTAGGCCACCATGAACCTGGGCTTGAATGACTTGTTTCCAGTTTACTATATTGAATTTCTTCTTTTCATTTTTCCCCCTTGCCAAAGGAAGTGATGGAGGGTGGCTTCCATTTTATGGTGAAAGATGGCTGGAGCTTGCAATAGCGTGAATTGATATCGGGGTAGAGAAGATAGACCTGATTTTAGAAGAATTAGGTGGCCTGCTGGATTGAGCCAAGCGGAGCCCCATTGCCGCACTTTCCTTTTCATCTTGTCTATGATGGTGTCCCAAACTTTAGCTTTCAGAGGACCAATACTTACTGGCATACCCAGATAAGTGAAGTTCTCCCAATCTAAATTACAAGAAACCCCAAAGGAGTTGGCAATGTTATGAAGGACTCGAGCAGGAGTATTCCAGCCATAGATGCAACTCTTGAGTTGATTTACCATTCCTTCTGAGTAGATCATGTATTTATCTAAAAGATCTTGGAAGCGACGAGCTATTATGTTGGAGGCTCCTCCAATTAACAAGGTGTCATCAAAAAATTGAGAATGGTTTATGTTTTTGACCCCATTGCCAAATTTAATACCTGTGATAAGCCCAACCCACCTCTTATGATCCAAGGCTTTACTAAACGATTTAGCCATCAATATGAATAGATAAGTAGATAGTGGACAGCCTTGACTTAATCCTCGTGAAGATTGGAAGGAAGGTCCTGGTCTGCCATTAACAAGAGGAGAGATCCAAGGGCCTGAAATGAAAGCTTTGATAAGGTCGAGGAAGGGGCTAGCAAACCCCATTTTCTTTAGGACTGTTATCACTCAGGTTGTTCCCTAAAAGCCTTCAAAAAGGGAATATGGCCGAAGTAACCACTAACCAGTCTTTTAGCTGCAGATTCTAGCCAATCTGTAACCAGATAGGGCTCTCTTTGGTTGCAGATTGGCTAGAATCTGCAGCTAAAAGACTGGTTAGTGGTTACCTCGGCCATATTCCCTTTTTGAAGGCTTTTAGGGAACAACCTGAGTGATAACAAGGACAACAATAAGAAATGAATGTCTCACTCTATCAAAGGCGTTGGCTAAGTCCAATTTAAGAATGAAACCTTTTTCCTTTCTAGATTGACTAGAATGGATAGCTTCTTGAACAAGGAGGATTGAGTTGGAAATTTTCCTATTGGCCAAGAAGCCTCCTTGATTTTCAGAGATGAGCGAGGGGAGGAGAGGTTTGAGGCGAGAAGCAAGGATTTTGGTTAGAATTTTATAAGATGAGTTGCAAAGAGAGATGGGACGAAATCGAGAAAACGAAGTAGGTCGATTTTCTTTGGGGATAAAGGCAAGGTGGGTGGCATTGGTGAAGCCTCCAATCTTACACTTGCGCTGCGTCCATTTTAGCATTTTGACCAGATATTTTTTGATTGTCCCCCAGTAAGTTTGATAAAAGCAGATGGGGAAGCCATCTAGACTAGGAGCTTTATTTGGTTGGAGAGTCCAAATGGATTTTTTAATTTCCTCTTGTTCAATCTCCATAAGCAAGTTGTCATTTATTTCCTTACTGATCTTAGTGGGGAGATGCTACAACAGATTTGTGTAATCTTCCTCCTCTTTCATTTCTGTTAGAAGTGTATGACCATTCCACTTATGATTACATACATAAAATTAGAGGAAATTTCCAAAATCTATCTATAGAGTCTATAATTTTGTAAATTAATCATTTTTTGTTATGTTATATTGTTTTGGATCCTCTCCATGGGGTAACCCCTAATATTTGTTGCTTCTCTTTCTAATTTTGTTTCAAAGCATCCTCTGTTGAAGTTCACCTTCTATCCTACTCCTATTGATCCTCTTTGGAACTCTCTCCCACTACTCTTCTCATCCACTCTTAACCTACGACTTTACTTATATTTCTCCTTGAATTTATTTAACTCTATTTTCATGTTGGTTACTCTACCTCTGCCACCCATTTCATCTCTCCTTCGGCTAGTAAATCATCTACCCCCCTTTCACATTTAGTTTTCACCCCCCTTGTTTTAGGTGCCTTCCTTCATCTCTTTCAATCATAACTCGGTACCAAGCATAAAGAAAAATTGGATGTGGATTCTATCGAAATCATGGAAGGTCATGAGCCCAACATTGGGTTGAATCCTCTACATGACTATATAGGTCTCGGACTCCCCAACACATCTAGCATGAAATTGTTGTTGTTGAGTAGGATGTTTTTAGAGAATTTGGATGCTTGAATAATTTAGAAGTGAGTATTGATATTTCTAATTTGGTGTTAGACATAGGGCATACTAGGGGTAGTTTTAGTGAGTACATGTACATGGTTGATACATATTGAGATATAAACATTCCATTGGGATGAGTTTTTTTGGATAATAATGAAGCCAAGGAGGAAATCCACCTCATCCTAGATGAGTTACAACTTTTTTTGAGAACCTTGGAAAGACATATGAAATGGGCTAAAGACCGCCTTCACTTGCCTCTTGAATTATGAAATTCACCTAGAAATAATGAGTTAAGAGAAGTAAACCTTTCAAACACCTCTATATATGTATGATGGGGCCAAACCTTTTATAATCTGTCTAGTATATATGCTTAATTATTTTGGTTCTTTCATTTTATGTTAGTTGGCCACTCATCATGTAATGGTATTTACACTAAACTCTTTTTTTTTTAAATACTTTTATTATTATTTTTATTTGCATATATGGATATCAAAATAGCTATGGTATTGCAACTAGTCTAATTTTTTAGTAGAGAAAAGAAGATATAAACATTGAAAATGTGTATTTTCTGAATAAATAAATAAAATTTAAACTTAAAAAAAAACAAGAAAAGAGAAAAGACATATAAGATTGAAGAAAAAATAGTAATATTAAAAACTAAGAGAAATAAAACATCACATTAACTATAATATTATATATTTTTATTAAAGGTTTTAATTGTTTTATAAATCAATCACCTTTTTTTAGTAAATGTGGTTACAACAAAACTTAAAAGTATTTGTTTGATTGACCACTACCTAATCTATATATTATTTATTATAAAAATGATATTACATTCTTGCTCTTCACATTATTCATCCATGACTATTGTTATTTTCACCATTCATCTTATTCTTAATCAACTTTTGAAGTGTCTTTCTTAATAATACTTTTTCATTTTAAAATGATACTTAATATATTTCAATAAATAAAATTCATTCAAAACATATATTATGTATATTGATGATGATTTATAGTTTAGACATTGTGATTTCTAAGTGAATAAATTCATTTTAAGTTCCAATATATCTCTTTTCTCAAGTTTTATGTTATAAAGAATTTGATAATAATAAATTCAAAATTAAAATGAGAGCATACTAATTTATATAAATTTAAAATTTTAAGTAGTATTATCTTGATAATATATTTTATTTTTAATTTTATTATTTTGTAATTTAAATATAAAATATTTTGATAAGATATATGTATTTTATAGATAGAAATTTATTTGGGAAATATTTTTTTCCTATTATCAATATATTTTCTCATTTTTATGTTGAATAATAAGTAATGAAAGACCATCTTTTCCCATATAAAAATAATTACATTATAGTATTGTTATAAGCATAATAGTCAAAGCTTTGATATTGTTTAGATAAGTTTTAGAAGGAAACAAATATTTAAGATTCAAAATAATTGCATTATAGTATTGTTATAAGCATAATAGTCCAAGCACTAATATTGTTTAGATAAGTTTTAGAAGGAAACAAATATATAAGATTCAAAATAATTACATAAAAGGAGAACAATAATTATTACATTATAGTATTGTTATAAGCATAATAGTCAAAGTACTGATATTGTTTAGATAAGTTTCAAAATAAAACAAATATTTAAGATTCAAAATAATTACATTATAATATTGTTATAAGCATAATAGTCAAAGCACTGATATTGTTTAGATAAGTTTTAAAAGAAACAAATATTTAAGATTCAAAATAATTGCATAAAAACGAAAACAATAATCATAAATCTGTACAACCTATATAGATTTATAATTCATAATTAATTCTTTGAAATTTTCTCACGGCTTTAACCAAAAATACATATTTGATGAAGATCCGAAAAATATTTGATATTATTTCTATCTTTTCTCATCTTGATTTTCCTTTGTGAGAGAACAAGAAATATGCGATACGTGATTCAAAAGTTTCATATGAATGTGAGTTACACAATTTTAGCATGCCTGTTTTTTTTCGAGTGCCTTTCCCATGCATCCTTTTATATATATATATATATATCTTTTGATCGATAAAAAAATCAGTTTTACAATATGTTTTTAATTTATTTTTATTGGTGTATTTTTCAATGTTATTGAATTTTTTTTAATCGATTTATTATTAATTTCTTTATCCAATTTTGGTGGTTATTATTATTATTATTTTTTTAATCTAACTTTGGTTGTTATTATTATGTATTATTATGGAATATATTTTGGTATAAAATAAGTTTGTAAGTTTTTTATGTTTTAACAAGGATTATGTGTTTTGGATAGAGGGTAATTGGGTGCTTTGCTAAGACATTCTTTGATGTGAAGTTCCTGGTTCAATTCCCAGCCAGGATCTTGGTGATATATTTGACATAATAGAAATAACTTACAAAAAAATTATGATTTTTTAAAAGAAAAATAAAAACTATTTTTTTAAATTTTATTCTCATATTATATCTTTATAAGTTTACTCAAGTTTTAAACATAAACACTCATTAGACGTGGAATATAATTATAATAGAAATCCTTATAACTTTACTCAAAACATAAACACTCATTAGAGTGGAATATAATTATAATAGAAATCCTTATAACTTTACTCAAGTTTTAAACCTAGACATTCATTAGATGTGGAATATAATTATGAAAATACATGGAAAAATTATTTCTTAAATTGGAAATACATGAAAGAAAACATATTTATTGAATTGATAATACATGGAAAATATGTTTTTTTTTTTTTTTTTTTTTTTTTTTTTTTTTTTTTTTTTTTTTTTTTTTTTTTTTTTTTTTTTT
>Ga0115844_100485_pt1 | contig 11455 bp, 7 predicted proteins | sample InSIn1gowninarea_FD_83858 | JGI IMG/M metagenome (GOLD analysis project Ga0115844, IMG submission 83858) | reverse complement strand
TCGATTTCTGCATTTGCTCGTTCATCGTTTTCAACTGTGCCAATGCTTTTGATAACTCTTTTTGCTTTTGTACTGCGCTGTCATCAATTCGCTGTTTCTCTTCTTGTAATTGCTTACTCAATTGAAATACTTTGCTAATTACTATCTTCAGCGTAATGGTTTAGCCGAGTCCACAAATAAAAATTTGATCAAGATCATTAAGCGAACCATCGAACAAAATCATAAGAATTGGCATAAATCCTTAATATTTTCACTATGGGCCGATAGGATAACACAAAAAGCTTCCATAGGAACTTCTCCCTTTAATCTTGTCTATGGAAAAGAAGCAGTCCTACCAACAAATGTTATCCTTCTCTCTTTAGCCCTAATCCAGTTTATTGAGGAAACTCCTTCTTCTTCTATTCAGCTTAGACATGATCAAATTTTAAAGTTAGAAGAAGAAAGAGAAAAATCCAAAGTGATTCATGCAAAACATCAACAAATAATCAAATCATCCTTTGATTCACTCTCATCAGGTTCAAAACAATTTCAAGTTGGTGATTTAGTCCTGAAATGGGACAAAGCCCATGAAGAAAAGGGAAAACACATTAAGTTTCAAAAAATGTGGCTTGGACCATTTCAGATCTGTGAGAAGATAGGCCATTCAACCTTCATATTACAAGATTTATCGGGATTGAGAGAATCTCTCCCTGTTAATGGCCTTATCTTAAAGAAATTCTTTAATTGAGAAGGTAATCCCTTCTCCCTTTATAGTTTAGGAATTTTGTAGTTTCTAGGAAATAAAGTTGAAAAGTATCTTCCATTGACCTTTGTTGTACTTAGAAAATGTTCAAAAAGTAGGTAGTATTAATATTTACTTTCTAAAAACTAGAAGTCTTAGACAAAAAGGAAAATTCTAGGAAACTAAGTATAAGTTGCATTCTGAAATCATAATTTATTTTTTGTGAAATCGGCTTAAAGATTAGAGGTAAATCATTTTGTGTTTCAAACTGGCCATGGAAAGGTTATCAATATCAAAACAAGAGACTAATCCAATATCAGCACCTTAAACTCATAGACTGTCATCCCTTTACTCTTAAAGAAAAAATTGTCCATCCCATTCATCAAAGTTTATAATTATTCAGAGTGTAATTCTAAAATATTTGATATAAAAGATAAGAGGTCTTATCACAAGCCTGCTTACCATGATCATAGGGAAATAATTTAGCCGACATTACCAATACTGCATATTAAAACAGGGCAATGGCTTTAAAATTGAAAAGACAAGAGGTCTCATCACGAGCCGGCTTGTTCGGTTGAATTATTACCAGTGAATGGAATTGTCACCAAGCTGGCCACCAAACCAGGAAAATGGCTTTTTATCTTACAAAATAACAGAAAATAAGAACAAATACAAAATATGAAAGCATATTTTGAATTAGCTCTGTTAATCATACTCTAAAATGGATGGGATCATGGACAATAATATGGTTAAAAGGTATCCCTATCGAAACTATGAATGTTTGCTGGCAGCAGAGGCTCTACCTGTGATAGGCGAGTTAACTTTAAAAGCTGATTTGAAAAAGTTTTATGTTTTATCAGTATCAACCAATAAAGGCCTCTTTAAAACTTAGAATGTATCTAGCTTTAATCAAAAGAAGAAATTAGCAAAATAAATTTTGTTTTAAATGAAAAAATACTTAGTTATATTAAGATTTTCCTCTTTGATGAGATTCCCATTATAAAGAAAGTTTAAGTATTTTATTACTTTGCAGAGATAATTGTTTCTTCCAGCGAATCGCCAATTATTGTGCTATACAACAACCCCCCATTTCATATCAATTTTAATTTCAAAATTTTAATACGAAATGGGTCCCTTTTCCTTTTTATTACTTTTAAATTGGTATCAATTTAAGTGTTATTTGGAAAAGATCAATGATAAAACAAAACATTATAAATCTTTTCAAATAAACCAACCGATAGGCCTCTTTATAAAAAAATGCAAAACAAATAATCTTTATCATTACGATAAAGCGATCGCAATGATTAAGAGGAATGGAATTAATCGGCCCTTTGATTTTATCCGACGCGATAAGCCCTAAAAGGATATCGCTATCGGCAATGTTATGTTACCACAACAAACATTCCTTTTGCTCCGATGCGATATGATATCGCAATCGGAGATAACCGATGCATGTTATTAAAAGCCCACCGCAATACTCCCGATGCGAATTGCTATTATCGCTATCGACAATCGGGGATTCCGAAAAGGAAACAATGTAATAACTAAGATTTTCCCGATCGACGATTGCGATAAAGAAAAAGCACCCATTTTGAAAAAGAATCATTAATCGGAGATATTTTGATTTAACCTGCCTTAAAAGACCCATCTTCCCACTTGCGATTCATTTGCACTTAACCGTCAAATCACGCTTAGCCAAACCATTCAGGCAATAAATGATGTAATACACATTCAAATGGATTGACAGGCTTTGATGGTTGTTTAATGCAATATTAAGTCCGAAAATCTTTCGCAGATTGTATTCGCGGCCATTTTCCTCCATCATGGATTGATTAATACAAGCACTTATATTTGATTCACGCTATCAATCCTCTGTGTTACGTTTATTATACTCTTGTGCAGGACTCTTCCAAAACTACTGAATCAATAAAAATGGGTAAGAAGTCCAAGAAGACTACAGTAGCTCCCACTGCACCTGCCACTGTACAACCTATCGCTGAACCAAGGACGAAAAAGAAAGGATTAATATCTGATACTACATGTTTGGGACTCCGCAGGACAACTTGGCAAAGCACGTATAATCTACTTGAAGCAGAAGGACCCAAGGTGACAGAAATACAAGCCACAGCAGACTCGACTCACAAATCCGAAGGAACTTTAAAGGATTTGGCTGATTCTTTTCTCCATAGAATAGCAGCTAGAGAACGAATGCTCCCCTATACAGATGTAGTGAAATGGACAATTGAAGAAATTCCAATCACGGACAGAACTTTCTGCACTGTGGACGGGAGGATTTTTGGTTCTTTCCAACCTGAAAGTTTAAGGAAAATGTATCATTTGCCTAAACCAGAGAAGAAATACAATAAGGAGTATTTGGAGGAATTCGCCAGAGAAAATGAGATTGAGTCTAAACCCATTCGGGATTGGAGACAAAATCCAGCAAAGCATAAACATGAATCCTCGGGTAAGTCCTCTGTCGACTTCTTGTGTTCACCTTACTGTTATGCAGGGATAATGATGTGCAGATTATGGGGATTACATGATTCGTCCAATTTTACTATAGAAATGGTTCCTTTCATGGAATCGGCATGTAATAGTGAAGTAATAGATTTGGCGACTATATTGTCGGATAAACTAGCAACTGCAGTCCTTAAGTTCAGAAGTAAAATTAGTGTCATGGAGAGAATTATTCCACCATTTTTTTATAGTGCTTACATTTTGGACACATTATGTTTCAATTGTAAGTTTCCTGTACTCGGTTGGAAATGGACTCCACAAGAGTCCACACCTATTCACATATATCATCGGAAGTTGTGGAAGTCTGACTATAGGCACCATTTGTACCAGATTTGTAATGGCTTTATGTTGCCAATTCACCTTTCCATTTTTGATAAACCCACTCCCAAGATTTCCTATCAGGCTGGAATTGATTTGATATCTATAGGAAGATGGTTTGGAGAGGAAAATTTCACATATGTGAGAATTTTTGGAAGCCAGGCCAACCCTCACATTCTCCCTCTGTATATACCTGATAAATTGTTATCTAGGGAGATAGCTTACCAAATCACATCTGAAGGAGTCACATAGACTCTAAAGAACAAGAGAAAATAGGTGTGGCCCTCTTTTCCTCTCAAATGCGGTGTTTTTACCCTGCATGATTACAAACATGTAGAGAAGGAAGCTGGTAAAATAATAGCACTAGGTCTGGCCATTCTTCCTAATAGGCTATTCGATCCAAACAAAACCGCTTACCATGCACTTGAACAGGCAAAGTTAACAAAGGTTGATCATGCAAAAGATAGATTTGATGACTTGTTTTCTTTAGCAGATTCAATGTCCCAAGTGATGTCCAGGGCTAAAGCAGAGTATAAAGATGACAACTTGGTTGAATTTCACAGATTAAGAGAACAATGGTTGCAAACTCTAACTCTTGATCTATTATCAACAATTCCAACAGATAAATCAAGCGAGCCTGAACAACAAACCACTAGGGAAACTTCGACTTTGTCAGAAGTTCAAGAAGAAGTGCATGTAGAGATACAGGAGGAAGCCCAGACAAAGGAATAGGAGCAGAGCAGTATGGAAATGATTGTTGATACTCAAATTGATCCAAAATTGCTCCAGGAATGGAAGCAATTTGATTCTATTATCAGCAATCTTGGATCTCCAAAGGAAACTGAAGCCTCAAAAGCGGCTTCTACATAGGAAACAACTTCAACACCGGTTTCAATTGAAGCCAGCGGCCCTCCCATTGTTAAAGAGACAGAGATTATACCAAAATATCCCTCCAATCAAATCGTTTTGCAGATAGAGGAAATTCCTCCTTTGGACGTTTTTTATAGTCCAAAACATAGAGCCACAGTAAAAAGGCAGAGGAAAAGGAGAAGGACTGATCAACCTTCCCTATTCCCAGAACAAACAGTAATAGGCAATGTGCTTTGGAAGGAGGAATTTTACCCCTCCGACGACCTTACCAAACTATCACAGTATGTCGGAGCTTACTCGGCAGTGACTATAGATAAGGCGTCGGAGGTAAGTAATTTAATAAAAGAAAAGGATCAAGAGATCTTTTCACTTCAATCTCAATTATCAGAGGCAAGGCAAAAGATAGAGCAGGCATAACAGCAATTGTTTACTCAGCAAACAATAAATAATCAATTGAGTAAGCAATTACAAGAAGAGAAACAGCGAATTGATGACAGCGCAGTACAAAAGCAAAAAGAGTTATCAAAAGCATTGGCACAGTTGAAAACGATGAACGAGCAAATGCAGAAATCGAAAGACGAGCAAATTGAGAAACTATCAGCACAGGTGGCGAAAACGAAAAATCTTCCACAACCAGCTGAATTCAGATCAAAGGCATTTCAAATAAACAAGGGATTAATAATGCAAATAAAATTTTTATGTCAACAAATTGCTAAAGCAGAATCTCTGTGCAACTTAACAGAATCCCTAAGCGATAAAGTGACTAATGCCAGGATAGATTTAGATCAGTGCGAAGAGACAATAAGCAATTTCCTGGAGTGGCAAGATACCGATGAAACATCTACTGTGCCGAAAATTTTAGAATCGCACAAGGAAATATTATTCACAAAATGGCAATCCCAACTCATCAAAGCAGAAAGAGCGATTTCCAGATGTAAACTGACCACTAGTAATATGGTGGAATTGGTTAACGACACCCTCTATTTATCTAACATGATTACTCAATGTATCCCAGGGAAATTAACTCCAGCGAAAACATTGGAACAATCATGTTACCCAAAGTTGGAGAAAACTGGAACATTAATCGCAGGGATTAACAGTTTGACATGGGACACTTATTGGTTATTCTTAATCAATCCATACAGTCAGCGAGCTGCCCTTATATGTCTCACGGATGCAATCAGGTCCATTGTTCCTGATATACATGATGCCACCTATGCTGCTCAACTCAATTCTCACCTGAACAGACCACCAGAAGTGGAACCGATGCTCACAATTTGCCAACTTAAGTCCAAAGGGAAATCGCACAAGTGATGATTCATATTGCCAACTGACAGATTTCCATGGAGAAGCTTTTCGGAATTTAAATTATACCAATTAAATAGGATTTTTGTTTTCATAGTCGGTTAGATTAGAACTAGTATTTATAGACCCTTTCATGCATTTAGAAAGGGTCTTAAGTTTTGTATATGACATATTCACCTGAAGTTACACTACTGTGCTTCAGGCTTATTCTTTTATAAAACAGGGCCAAATTATTCTAATTTGGAGCAAGAAAGCTTTTAAGTAAATGTGCACTATTGTCTTTATTTGAAAGTCTTTTCTGAATATGAAGAAGAATTACAAATAGCGATTGATGTGGAGAGTGATCACCAGCTCATATGGTACTTTTATCTATGTTTGATCTCATTCCTTTCATATGGATTTTTATTTGATTTATTTTGCTATTATCTGATATATGCATGCATTGCTAACAAGTATTCTTTATTCTTTCCACTATTGGATGATTAGAGTATGTTTTTTTCTTACACCATGTTTATATCGATAATATGAGTGATAGCATAGCAATCTCGTATTAATTTCTTTTTCTAACTATTTAGACAAAATATATCATTAAATGTTCAAATGTCTTTGTTTATTTGATAGAGTCATTTATATGCCTGCAAATGAATAACGATTATCAAACGCTATGCTAGAGATTGTGCTTCCCTGGAGAAGTATTATTTTTATGTTTTTTTGATAGATTTAAATTATCCACCTATCGCTAGATAAACCAACCAATCATTCATTCACCCCCTTTTATATTTATTGGGAAACTGGTCCCATTATATCCAGTCGGAGCCACCATCCCAAACAGAAAAGGAGTTGTCTTAAGGTCCGGACCGGGTGGTCATCCCTCATTGTTGATACGAAGATTTTTGGGGCATTAACACACCCTTAACATGATTTGGAACACACTAACATTCCTTGGTACCTCGCATGTCTTGGAACATCTTTGTACATAGAACATATTTCCATGACTAGGACGCCCAAACACATGTTGGAATGCCCTAACACAACATAGTACTCTCCTAGCATGTGTTGGCATGCCATTTATTCCATAGAATACCCTGGAACACCTTGGAATTCATTGACATACATTAGGACTTGGCACATGTTGGCACTTTTCATGTATTGGAACCAATTATTAATGTGCCTAGCATGCCCCTTTTGAAAAATATGAAGTCCTTACTTATTGACCATCTTATGTGTTCATTTGCATGCATTTTAGCTTGGTTCTTCCTTGTGTTTCTGTGACACACATTGGCATACCCTGACACCTTACACATCCTAACATGCCTTAGCACCTGGCATGCCTTGGCACTATTTGGCACATGTTAGCACACCCTGGAACTCCCTAGATCATTCTGGAACTTCTTGACATGCCCTAATATTCCCTAACATGCCTTACCAGTGCTTAGTATACCTTGTCAGTCCCTCCTTGTCATGAAAACTAAAACTCAATGACACTCCCTGACACATGCTCATATTCATTCACTTCCATGAATTTTGACCTAGAGCTCCTTTGTGTTGTCCTAGTAATCCCTAACACTCCTTAGCATGCATTTGCACTCTCGAACACACCTTAGTACTCTTAGACATGCCCTGCCACTTCATAGCATGGAAAAAACTCACTAACATACATTGGCACTTGGCACGTGTTAGTGCTTGGCAAGTCTTAGCATGTATACCATGTGTTGATATGCTTTGATATGCTTTGGCATGTTTTAATATTAAATTTATTTGAGGTAAGTTATTGGAAAGTATATGAGAAGCAATAGAAGAAGATTTGGCACTTATAATGTGCTAATACTTGGAACTTGGAACCTATTTTCACCTAGTGTGCCACTCCTAGAAAAGGTAAATTGATGACTTATTAACCCTGTTATGTGTTAATTTCCTTTTAGTTTAACTTGTTTCTCCCTTTGTTTGCCTTGACAGACCCTAACATGCATTGTCACACCCTTGCACATATTAGAATGCCTTAGCACTTGCCACATATTAGCATGCTCGGCATGCCTTCACACAATCTGGCACATGTTAGCATTCCCTCGCATTCCCTAGCATGCCTTGGAAATCATGCCATGAAAACTAGCTAGCCTTACATATTTTCACAACTTGGGAACCCAGTCAAGTCCTTAGTGACTACATTTCATGTTAGATTGGCCTGCTTCAACTGCAACAACTTGAAAAATTGTACCTACTAAAACTACATTGTGCCTTGTTCACTTAAGAACTGCTTATAACTCATCTTAGGCAACACATGTCCTATATCAACTTGTCCCACTTAACTAGTTATAAATACAAGGATCACATCTAGCCATGGCCATAAAAACACTAAGAAACATATCTTACACAAGAAATATTTCACATCCATTCCCAATTCATATAGATAGTAGAGCATTAGCTGAGTGTTTGCAAGAACCACAAGATGCATAAGACACACGAGATATAATCTGACACAAGCTGAGTGCCCAAAAAAATATACACAAAATGTACAATATGTAATTATCTAGAATAGTTTAAAACATGAGCATGCGACCAATGTGTGCCACATCTCATATAAAAATAATAGCTAATTAAGGGAAAACAATGTTGTGCATAGCACAAAGTCTCCCTTTGTGTAAAACTTCTATGTAAAGCCCATTATCGCAACTATAGCTTTGCCTCCTACAAATCCTATTCCGAACTTCTCCTAACACACTTCATCTGCACACTTGAATTCACTGACACTCCCTAAAAAACACTCGTATTCGTTCCTTTCCATTCATTTTTACCTAGTTTTCCCTTTTGATACCCCAACACTCCCTAACACTCCTCAACACACATTGACATTGTCCAACATGCGTTAGCAAACCTTTTAATTCCTTGGCATGCCCTGACCCTCCCTAGCTATCATGCCCTCACAACTACTCTTACTTAATTTGCAACTTGGGAACCTAATCAAGTCCTTACTTGACTATGAGAACTTGACAAAGTTACTATTACTACAACTAGACTATGTTGTTTAATTGTGTATCTTGGGAGGTACTCCACAAGCCTAGTGAGAGGGTTGGTGTGAGTTTGGTCACAAAATGCTTTGTGGGAAAATAACCCAAGTGAAGTGGTTTTGGACCTAAGATGGGGTTTAAATCTAAAATTAAATTAAAAAGGAAAATTAATATTTCCTAAGGTCTAAGTGGATAAAACCCATAATTTCTAGAGGGTTCCTAAGAGGCCTAGGAAAATATATTTAAGGAGGAATTTGGATGAAGGGAAGAACATCAAGAGAGAAGGAACTCATTTGATCACGAAGCCAAGAGAGATGTAGTCCTAAAGTGGTCCAAGCTAGAGGGTCAAGTAAGCGTTGTTAAAGGAAGGTCATGATCATCCACCAAGAGTAATATCATCATGTGAGGGTTCAAAAGAATGTCACATACTTAAATCAGTTTAATATAGGAAGTAGGATGGCATATTGTTGGTTCTCTTATGTCAGATCAAGCTCAAGAGAGACTACTCATGAGAATTTTGGAATGTGATTTCAATGGTATCTCTATATGAAGCCCACATCAAATTCTAAAATAGTAGAGAGGGTTGAGACCCTTGCTTGTGGTGGTTAGTAGGATGCAAGCTCTGTGATAAATACCAATAAAAATGGAGGATGGTTTGCACTAGAATTTAGGGCCATAACTAAAGTAGTTGCATGGATAATATTGACTGAGGTAGCCCTAGTTTGAGGGTCGTAGATATCTAAAGTTCATGTCAATATTCATTCAAAGAAATGCCCGAAATCTATGGATCCATATGATCTAGGTCAAGTCTCTTATGGAGGAGAGAGTTGTTTTTTTTACTATGGGTGGATAAGGCTTTCTCTAAAGCAATTAGAAAAAATGTATAATGCCATATTTAGGGAAGTTTCCTAGGATTTTTAGTCCATATAGTATGCCCTTAAGATGGTGACAAATCTACGTAGAAGAAGAGGGGTTGTGACCCTTAGAGTGTGGTTTATCTCTGCAATATAGACCACAGATCTAGAAGATGGATTGCAAAAGTATGTGTGGAGATAGCAGACATAAAAGGAGGGTGGAACCTTAGCAGAATATTGAGAAAAATAAATGTGCCATATGAAGAATGGATTGACATGAAGAGTAAGTTATTTTGGTGGACTATCCATAGAGTCTTCAATAGATATCTGAAGAAACCTATAAACAATTAGTCAACGGACTATTAGTGGTTGATTTCTAACCCTAGTTTAGTCATCTAAAAATTGTTAGAAGGATGATGAGAGGAGTAGTTTAGATCTGTTCATAGATTGGACAAAAGAAATTGGTACACAAGAATAACGATTTTGAAAGGACTCAAATAATCGTTAGGTGGAAAATTTTAAGAGCCCTAGATGAGGGTAGTGTCGTGGGCCCTAGATTAGTAAAATAATTGACTGTGGTTGGGTAGGTTGATGGTAGCTTAAGTATGGTTGCATGTTTTTAGGCGACTGTCAAAGAAGATCCATAAGTCCTATACTTGTGAAGGACAATAAGAGTGGTAGAAGGGCATGTGTATTGGGCCTATAGATGTGCAAACTTTGAAGGACTGTCATAGGGAGTGCTAATGAGTTTTAGGTGTGTCAAGGAGGGAGTGACAAGGTTGTATTCTAGGAAGTTAAAAGGCATGTTAGATTGTCAGGGCATGCCAAGGAGTGGTGGTGTGTGCTCAAGAGTGCCAAAGCATACCACGGAATGAAAGGGATGCTAACATGTGCCACATAGTGTCAAGGCATTCTAAGATGTGCCAGGTGATATGACATGTTAATATGTAAAATATGTTCCTTAGTTTTTTTACTGCCATGGTTGGATGTGAACCTTGTCTTGGTAACTTGTTAAGTGGAGTTAATTGAGATTAGACATGAGTAGCCGTAGATGAGTTATAGGTAGTTCTTTGGTGAACAAGGAATATGTTAAATTTCCATAGCACATCAGAATATGGGTTTGGTCTTAGAATCTTTGATGCAAGAACACTCAAGTACCACAATACATCTACTTTAATGCACAACAAAATATACACATCAAGGAATCAACTAGTGAACATGACAAATTTTAACTTTTTCAAACCTTTCATTATATTACGAACTATAATACAACATTCTATAGCTCTTGTACCAGCGATCATGGCCCTTTACAATCAAAATGATAGAAGGAATACAACTATGGTTCGGTGTTAGTCCTTTGACAATGAATCTATATTTAACAAGACAACACTTAAGCTACTTATTGATGGTGGGCATAGACAACCATTTCAGTCCACATGTCCTGAACACACCTTCTATATCCTCTTTCCTCCCATTCTAAAACTCCTCAATCTACCTCTATCAATGAGCTCAGCTCCTTTAGGTTATTGAACTCATCTCAACAAACTCTTCCCTCTAGCTACCTCCTTTTTCCTTCAAGGTATGCAACACTAAGGGTATTTGATCAACTATTCACAATTCCATTTTTGAACATCTCTTTGGTCTACCCACTTTTTCCATACTACTACTTCAATATGACAAGTCTAGGGCTATGGAGGATGCCCTTCTTCTCACCAAGTCAATCCTCTACAATATAGTGAACTTGGGTTATTTGGTTGTCCCACTTGACTGCCAATGTAGTCCTTCAAAGTTTGCACATCTATAGGCCCAATACACATGCCCTTCTACCACTCTTATTGTCCTTCACAAGTATAGGACTTATGGAT
>Ga0115844_100484_pt1 | contig 11474 bp, 6 predicted proteins | sample InSIn1gowninarea_FD_83858 | JGI IMG/M metagenome (GOLD analysis project Ga0115844, IMG submission 83858) | reverse complement strand
ATTCTGGTCGGCAATTTGGAGGGTGACCAATGTAGTTAGGAAGACAAGAACAGAGAGCTACGCCGTTGGTGTTGCGACATTGAGCATATGGACCACAAGGAGATGGATGACATGGGTCATGAGGTTGTGTAGGTCTTGGTGGTTCCACCCGAATAAGTTGGCAGCCTTGAAGGGGCTGTCCAGTATAACCAGAGAGACATTGGCAGGTGGGATGATGGTTGTACACGTGACATTCCGCATTATGTCCACAAACTCCGGGACATGGGTCTTTACACTTGGTTTGTATACAAGCCTTGTCGTTGGGGCAATCTGCGTTGAGCACACATTCAGGACGACATTCCACGTATGGATCTCCAAAGTATTCGGGATAACAGATACAAGCTCCTGCACCATTTCTAACGCGACATTCAGCGTTTGCTCCACATGGTGACGGGTTACAGGGATCAAGGCGTTCTGGTGGTGGGAGTTGTCTGGGTGGTTCCGGTTTAAGGAAACAGCCCACGTATGGATCACCTTCGTAACCAGGAACACAATGACATTGGGGCCGGTGGGATACTGCTCTACAGTTGGTGTTACTTCCACAAGCACCTGGACAAGGATCCACACACTTTTCTGCTGAGCAAGCCTTATCACTTGGACAGTCTTGGTCAATGGTACACTCTGGTCGACAATTTGGTGGTCGTCCAATATAGCCAGGGAGACATGAGCAAGCTGCTTGGTCATTAATTCTTTTGCATTCCGCGTAGGGTCCGCATGGCGATGGACTACAGGGATCTACATGCTCCACTCGCACTGGCTCCACTCTTAGTTGACAGCTTACGAAAGGATCTCCTTCATGATTTGGTGGACAAGTGCATATTGGCGAGTGATTGTTAACTTTGCACACAGCAGTTGGAGCACAAGGCCCGTTTTGAAGACATGGATCCACACATTTTTGCTGTACACATGCTTTATCCTGTGGACATTCCGAGCTAACCACACATTCTGGCCTGCAGTTTGGTGGGCTTCCAATATAACTTTCTTTACAGCTGCAAACAGCAAGTCCGTTTTGTACGCGGCATTGACTGTAAGGTCCACATGGTGAGGGTACGCATGGATCCCGCTCTGGCTCAGGTGCTGGTATTCTTTGGGGTCTTTGTTGACATCCTTGGAAGGGATTACCTTCATAACCTTCGTCACAAGTGCAGGTGGGCACATGGTTGTAAACTCTACAGTTTGCATTGTAGCCACACACTCCCGGACATGGATCTGCACACTTGTTTCGCATGCAAGCCTTGTTTGAGGGGCAATCTGGATTTGTGACACACTCAGGTCGGCAGCCACTGTATGGATCTCCATGATATTCTGGCAGACATACACAAGCACCTGCACCATTCTTCTCGATACATTCAGCATTTGCTCCACAAGGTGATGGGTTACAAGGATCCCGTTTCTCCTCAATTCGAGGTGGCTCAGGTGGGATAGGGGAACAACCCTGGAATGGGTCTCCAGTGTAGCCAGCGATACAATAACATTGTGGTTTGTGGAGAACAACACGACATTCCGCATTGAATCCACAGGAGCCGGGACAAGGATCAGAGCATCTTTCTTGAACACAAGCTTTATCTGTTGGACAGTCTGGATCGAGGAAGCACTCTGGTCTACAGTTTGGTGGGGAACCGATATAATTTGGAAGGCAAGAACAAGCAGCGTGTCCGTTAACTGTTTTACATTCTGAAAATGGTCCGCATGGATTAGGTGAGCAGGGATTCTTGGGTGGTTCCTCAACTCGAACTGGAATAGGTTCACAGGAAGAGAATGGGTCACCTTGGTAACCGGACTTGCATGTACAAATGGGTGAGTGGTTAAGTACTCTGCAAAGTGCGTTGTATGAGCATGGTCCATTTAAGCATGGATCTACACAACGCATGTTGAAACAAGTCTTGTCCAAAGCGCATTCCGAACTGATGACACACTCTGGCTTGCAATTTGGTGGTGTTCCGAAATAATCCGCTTTGCACGAGCAAATTGCAATACCGTCTTGTTCCCGACACTGTCCGTTGACTCCACAAGGTGATGGATTGCAAGGATCCCGAGGTTGAATAGGTTGTGGGGGAGTCTTTGGCATAGGATAACAAGCAGACAAGGGCTGACCTGTGTAGCCATCTGGACAAGTGCAGGTTATAACGTGGTTATGAACAGAGCATTCTGCGTGAACACCACAAGCACCGGATGTGCAAGGATTTACACATTTCTGGTACACACAAGCCTTTTCGGATGGACAGTCTGAGTTGAGAATACATTCAGGTCTGCAAGCCACATAAGGATCTCCGAAGTATTCGGGCACACAAGAGCAAGAACCGACACCATTATTTTCAGTGCAAAGTGCGTTGGATCCACAGGGGGATGGATTGCAAGGATTCCTTGGCACTTCAATGATCACACGTTTTCTACAGCTCGAGAATGGGTCACCTTCATATCCTTCGTCGCAGAAGCAGATGGGTCCGTGATTAATTACTTTACATTGAGCATTAAATCCACAAGCACCAAGACAAGGATCAGAACATTTTTCCCGTATACAAGCCTTGTCCAGGGGACAGTCTTCATGCACAACACACTCTGGTCGACAGTTGGGAGGCTGACCAATATAAGTGGCGAGGCAAGAGCAAACAGCTTGGTCTCCGATGACACGACATTCTGAGAATGGTCCGCAGGGACTTGGCTGACAAGGATTAGGTGGCAAGTAGGTGGGGGCTATGGGCTCCACTTCAACCCTCTTGATTTCCTCACAATAAACAAATGGATTACCAGAGTAGTTGGGTGGACAGCTGCAGATGGGAGAATGATGACGTACTTTGCAGATAGCACTGCGAGCACAAGGTTCACCCAGACAAGGATCGACGCACTTTTGAGCGTTGCAACTTTTGTCCTGGGGACAGTCCGAGTTGAGAGTACATTCTGGTCGGCAGTTTGGTGGAGAGCCGTAATAGTTGGGGAGGCATGAGCAAACTGCGTGTCCATTTGCATCTTGAGTACATTGACTGTAGTGACCGCATGGATTGGGAACACATGGATTTCGTGGAGCAGGCGGTAGATCTGAAGGGATAAAAATATTAATTATTAAATTCATATTCTATATTCTCAGGTTTCATTAATAAATATAGTTTAAATAATTTATATCTTTACATGTATTCTTTGGTTTGGAGTTGCAGTGCCTGAATGGATCCCCAGTATAGCCTTCCGCACAGGAACAGGCTGGAATGTGATTGTAAACCGTGCACACAGCATTAATACCGCAAAGCGAGTTGCATGGGTCAATGCATCTGTAATTGCTACAAGCCTTGTTGGATGGACAATCAGCGTGTCGTTGACATTCCGTTTTACAAGCAGAATACGGGTCACCCTCATATGGATATATACATTCGCAAACAGCTCGGTCGTGAATCACACGGCACTGGGCATTCAATCCACAATTGATAGCAGAACATGGGTCAACCTTGACTGGTTGAGGTACGACCTTGTGACATCTCAAAAGTGGATCCCCTTCGTAACCCGGTTTGGGACATGAGCATACAGGAATATGATCGATAACTTGGCAAGTTGCATCAATTCCACAAGGACTTGGATGACAAGGATCTTGACACTTGTATTTGATACAGGCTCTACTGAATGCACACTCGGCACTAACCGTACATTCCGGTTTACAGTAAGGTGGGGATCCAAAGAAACCTTGGAGACAAGAACAGACTGCCCTATTACCTTGGTTTTTACATTCTGCATTATTGCCACATGGTGATGGTACGCAAGGATCTCTTGGTGCTGGTGGGGGATCATCTGGAATACGGGAACAAAATGTTGTTGGATTTCCACGGAAACCTGGGAGACAAGTGCATACAGCCGAATGGTATCGTACAGAACATCTTGCATTTTGACCACAAGCACCAGGGCATGGATCAACGCATTTTTGTTGACGACAAGCCTTGTCAATGGCACAGTCCGAGTCAACAGTGCATTCTGGACGACAGTTGGGTGAAGAGCCGATGTAACCTGGGTTACAAGAGCAGAGGGCCCGATTGTACAGAGTTCGGCATTCGCTGTAGGGTCCACATGGATTTGGTTGGCAAGGATCGGATGGCTCTGGTGGAGGTGGAACATATTTGGTACACACTGAGAACGGATTTCCTTCATATCCTTGAAGACATTTACAGGTGGGTACATGATTATGAGTTCTACATTCAGCATTAACCCCACATGTTCCAGGACATGGATCTTTGCAGTGGTAATCCACACAAGCTCTGTTTGATGGACAGTCGGAATTGAGTACACATTCTGGTCTACAGCCCAACCCTGGATTTCCAAAGTAATTGGGTTTGCATTTGCATAAGGCCACATTTCCTTTTTCTTCACAAATCGTGTTATCCCCGCATGGGTAAGGATTACATGGACGGGATATAGGTTGTGGGGGTGGTGGTTTTGTAACTGGTCTTCTTTCACAGGAAACAAATGGATCTCCAACTCTGGATGGCGGACAACTGCAAACTGGTCGATGTTGAACCACGGTGCAGATGGCATTGAGACCACAAACTCCATTACATGGGTCGGAACATTTGAAAGAAATACAAGCCTTGTTGGATGGACACTCCGAGTCACTCATACACTCTGGTCTACAAGGCTTTCCAAAGTAACCTGGATGACAAGAGCAAATGGCCGCACCATTTCGGGTTCTACAGTAGGAATTAGGTCCACATGGATTAGGTTCACAGGGTTCCACTGCCGTAGGTGGTGGAGGAGGTGGATAAGTAGCCTTGAGACATTCAGTGTAGGGATCCCCAATATGGTACTTTTTACATTGGCAAACAGCTCGGTGATTTGTAGCAGTACAGTAGGCATTAATTCCACACATTTCGGGACATGGATCCACACATTTCAGATTTCTGCATTCTCTGTTTTGAGGACAGTCTACACTGGTGACACATTCGGGTTTACAGCCAATAAGAGGATCACCATGATAGCCTTGAATACATGAACAGACTGGGCGACCTCCGTATACCTTGCAGTGAGCATTGGCTCCACATGGTGTTGGATGACAGGGATCTTTCTTTTGAGGTTCCGGTTTTCTGGGAATACAACGTACGTATGGATTTCCCTCCAAACCATAAGGACAGTAGCAGACTGGGCGATGATTTTGGGGTCGGCACTCAGCATCAATACCGCAAGCAGAAGGACAAGGGTCAACGCATTGATAGTTGACACAAGCTTTTGAATCTGGACAGTCTTCATTCTTGACACAGTCTGGTTGACAACCTTGATAACTGATTGGATGACCTTTGTAGCCCCGCTTGCAAGTGCACACAGCTCTACCATTGTGATTTCTACAGTCCGTATTAGGTCCACATGGTGATGGTACGCAAGGATCAACGACTGGATGACAAGCTTCGTAAGGACTTCCGTCAAAACCGTATTTGCATTTGCAGATTTCTCTACTATTTTGTATGTAGCAATCAGCGTTGGGACCACAAGGACCAGGACGACAAAGTTGGAGTCCAGGGGCGGTACAATTGGTATATGGGTTTCCATAAAGACCACCTGGACAGTAGCAAGGAGGATTTCTAGTGGTGTCACAAACTGCCCCATGACCACATGGATTGGGATCACATGGATTCTTCGTTTCAACACAGCCTTCCAGTGTGTTTGGACTTTCGATAAAGCCTTCTTGACAAGTACATCGGATAACGTTACCAGGTTCCATTTGACAAAGGGTGTTGGGTCCACAGTGTGAGGCAGCACAGGCATCCGCCGCTCGGTGACAATTGGGAGGAGTGCCACTGTATCCTGGGAGACAATAGCAAACAGGCGTGCCTTGTACAACGTTACAAGCAGCGTTAGGTCCGCAGTTTGTATTTTCACAGGAAGGACCTTCGGGATCTAAATCATCATAAACAACAGATTAGCATGAAATAATATTTACCTTTTAATTATCCATATTTAGCCATGCTTTAATAAACTTTAATCTTACAGCATTCCAAGAATGGATTTCCGGTAGTCTTCCTTGGACAGGAGCATACGGCACCTCTGTTAGTGGTTTCGCATCTTGCCCCTTTACCACAAGGGGAAGGATTGCATGGGTTGGTTTTTGCTACAGAAATAGTTTAAAAACGTAAGCGTTTTAAGACACTATAATAAGGATGTACACTAAATATATTATTTAAAGAATTAGTTTGCATTTTAACAATACCTTCACATTTAACTGCAGCATTTCCATAAAATCCAAGTGGACATTTGCACACGGCACGATGGTTCTCCGCCTCACAAATAGCATTAGTACCGCAGTTGCAAGGACTGACACATTTGCGTTGGAAGCAAGCCAAATGGGATGGACAATCTGAGTCGCTTCTACATCCAGGCATTGCTATAAAAATGGAATGACATTTTTTTTGAAAAATATAAATTTGGCGATATTTATTTTTTTTTTTTTTAATTCACAATAACTTACGTCGGTTACAAGCGTAGTACGGATTCCCTTCAAACCCTGCAAAACATTTACATTTGGCTTCCCTATTCTCCACAACACACTCTGCATTCCTTCCGCAAGTGTCAGACATACAAGGAGATAAGCATACTCGATTGAGCCTATCACAAAACTTGTTTGGCGGGCAGTCCTCATTGTATTGACACACTCCAGGGGTTGGAGGTCTATCACAATTTCTTGTGGGTTCCCCAACATAGCCATCTTGACAACGGCAGACCGCTCTATGATTGTAATTGTGACAAAGAGCGTTTGTTCCACAAGGTTGGGTGTCACATGGCTTTATGCAAAATCCTCCATGACAGGCTTCATCTGTGTGACAGTCGTTATCAGATCGACAACCTTTTTTTTGGATTTTTTTTGGAAAGGAATAAAAAAATTTAATATTAGTTTATTTCCTCAACAAAATATTTTTACGTGTCAAAACATACTTTTTTGAAGTCAAAGTCCTAACAAAAAAAATTGAAATTTTACAAACGGAAAAGAAGGAAAAAGTCATTTAATTAACTTTTTTAAGGGACAAGAGATTAAATATTTCATAAAAAAACTTGAAAGTAAAACGGAAGGAAAGTAAATTTTGATACACTAATAATCTTTCCATAACAAAAATATTATACAGCCAAAACTTGAAAATACGTTTTAAAAAACAATACATAGCAAAACAATAATTACTAAACAGGCAACTGCTACAGACCTACGCATACGGCCACACTTTTCAAACATTTTAATACACACAGATTTTTTTATACCGTAAATTCATCAGATCACCATGCAATGACCGCATTCAACTTTCTTTATTTTTATAGCATGAACACAGAATAAGGAATGACATTCATGCATGCAATGTTAACCAAAAAAGTAAATATATGCAATCAGTAAAAATATTATTTAGGTTAGTGAACAAAGTGTTTTTGTTTCATTCAATTTGTTATAATCAATTAGATTTTTTAAAAGTTTTCATTCGTGGAAAATGGTGATTTTTACTCGTCGTAAGCATGTTTCAATAAAGTCATTTTGACCAAATAATTATTGAAATATTGTGCATGCATGCGTTTAATTTTTAAAACAAAAAAATAAAATACTTGAAAACTTATATTTTTTTGACATGACATACTTACGCCAAATATTTTATGGTTTTTGTAACGTGCGGTTAAACTAAGTTGGGTTTAGAGTTCATTCAATATATTATTTTATTATAATGTTAACGAAGCATTGTACAAAAGCATATAAATTTGTTAAAGCATTTTTTTAAAAACAATTGTTATGGAAATAGAAAGAATTAGGAAGAGTAATAAAAGTTTGTGCATTAAAAATTTGCACCGATTTTTAAAAAAAGAATAAAAGTGTAAAAAAATGAGAAATGGGATGTTCTTTGTTGGATGTTCTTTCTGTAAGGTTTAAAAAGGTTTTGATTGAAGAAGAAAATTGGAAAAAATTAATATATTTTATTGATTTTTTTTTTTGCTAAAAGATGATAGAGTGAAAAAATATATAAAAAATTATAAATGTATTATAAATTATTATTTATGTGTAATATGTATTTTTTTTTGTGATTAACCTGTTCATTTGTGGTAGGTTAGTGAGTGTAGACTTTAGTGAAATTCCGGTGTGGAAAATAATATATTGTGAATTAGAGAATCCCTGGATGATTTTTTTTTCGTGTGGTGGTTGGTGGCCCTCTGAAGCCCCCACGTGGTAGTATTAGTAGTAGAGTATCCGGAGGAGGATGAGTTGATGAATTCCAGCAGAGAAGTAGCAGAGTAGTGATGGTAGTAGTAGTAGATTTTTTTTGGTTTTTGTTGTTTGTTTTATTTTTTTTGATTAATTTTACCCATTATTTTTTTGAATTGCGTGAAAGATTTTTTTTTTGTTTTTTCACGAAGACATATTCCATACTTCCCAAAGTAGTTTTTTGTGTGTGAATAATTAATTTTTGTCATATTGTTATCCATCATCATCATCATCAATAATCAGATTTTTTTAAAAACAAAAGTTGCACTCATACAAAATAAATTGTTTTAAATATGCACACTCACATTCATTCCAATTTTTAAAAATTATGTTGATGAGATGTTGTAGAGGTGAGATTAATTTTTTGTGTGAATTAATACTGAGAGATTAATACACTGGTGAATTATATGCTGAGAAGGAGCAAAGCTTATTGTAACAATTTGTTAGAATAAACTTGACTGCCTCTTAATTGATTGATTGAAAGGGTTAGAGATAGAGAGGAAAATGATATGAACGAGAAAATGAAACTTACCACCACTGCAGGCTTGGTTTGTGGGATCACATACGTTATTTTTACTATCTGTAATGTCGAATTAGAAAATAGCCAAACAATTTAAAATTTAATGGAAATCAGGTTTAGATTTTAACATTTTTTTTAAGTACAAAGCTTTTAAGAATTCTTACCGGTTACACAAGTCAAAATGTGATCGACAACGTTACATCTTTCACCTTCCTTGCAGGGGCTATTAAGCTGACATGGGTCAGCACAGCGACCCTTAATACAAGCCATATTTCTTGGGCAATCAACACTGCTTTGGCATTCACCTATTTTGATAAAAAATTATATAAAAAGCCAAAATTACGACAAGTTTCACAAAGGGGCACACATGCAAATGCAGTTAAAAACATAAGCAAAATAAGTAATTTGCTTCATGCATTTTTTTTTTTTGTTATTTATAAATAAAAAGCAGCAGTATTATTGTTGTAACATAAATAAAGTTCCCATATTACATTCAGGGTTTTGTTTTTGGGATTTTTGTTAGTAGTAGAATAACTGGTGTAAATGCAGTTATTTATAAATAAATACCAAATTTTTCATTGTCACCAGTACAATGACATGCTTTGAAATGATGCATGTTAGAATTTCACAGTCTCACGCTCAAAATTTAAGCGAAACATAATATGTTGATTATATAGCAGATAAGCAAGGGATAAACTTGTACCAAATGTTATTTTCAACTCAAACAGTTTTACACATGACATTTAAATTATAAATTAATTTGTTTTGTTAATTTTATCTTCAATGTAACTTAAGTATTATAAATCATGCCGTTAATAAGTATAATATATATGATCCATAGAATGTATCATTATCACAGTTTTCACTTTCTAAAAAACGGATAATACCAACATGAAATATTTTTCGTGCATTAACCACACCACAATAAACACACAAACATTTATATGAATAAAGCGTAAATTTTTTCGTTAATTGTTTGTCCACATTCGCCAAAATTAGGTAGACATTCTTTTGTATTAAAAGTATGGCAACATTCCAGAGATTACTAGCACAGTAAAAAAAATACTGTCAAACAGCAACGGTCGCATTCACATAAAAATTATAATATATTGTTGGATTAGTATACTCGCGTGGTCCGCTTGCAATGACACACTTGGTTCGAAAATAAAACAACTATCAGTCCTAAAGCCTATATTTAGGATGCATGGCACAAAATAAAATGTTAAGTTAAAAATTGTATATCGACAATGCACACTTTTAGCCAATCTCACAAAAAATAAAACAACACAGGCAAATATTTATGGTTTAATTGTTCCCCACACACTTCTCCAGCACTTTTGGAGAATTTTTTTGCGGCATGCAAAGAAAAACACCCAGCAAACAACGCACGGACATGCTTATCTTTCTTTTTCAGGCCATTGATAGTTTTTTTAGCAATTTTCTTTTCAGGGATACGAATTTTTACCTTCGGCAACCTGCCCAGAGCAAAGAACGTATGGACCAGAAACCTCATGAGGGCAAGAACACCAGGCCTTATGATTTTTACCATAACATTTAGAACAGGGTTGGAATAAACTACATACATCAACGCAAAACTGTTCGAAGCAACCTTCATATGAGCTGCAATCATCATCGGTATCACAGACGTCATTATAGCGGGATAGGATACGGGAACGGGGAATAAATGTATCGTTAGGGGAAAATGGACTAGGGGTAGTGGCACTAAGATTAGACATTACACCGGAGGGAATAATGTCAGTTACTTCAGTCATTCCATCAAATACTATTGGAGTGGTAGATTCAAGACTAGATTCGTTATATCCAAAAAATGGCCCTTGTTTCGAAGTACGCTCGCGCTTATCAGTAGCGGTAGGCGGAAAAGTTGTCATGGGAAATGTAAAATTTCCTAGGTCAGAATCGTCAATGTCAGAACTCACAGTTGTACTGTCAAATAAAATGTCCTCCACTCGAGGAGTGGTAGTCAAATTGTGCAAATAAGTAACAGTTGTCGTCTCATAGATCACCGTAGCATTCTCCGTTGAAAATGATTCGTTTCCAAACGATTTCAGAGTTGTAATTTCAGGTGTTTCCGTACTGGGGTTTCTGACTGTTGGCAAAAACTGTTCAGTTGTTGAATCAGTTTGGATGTCTTCACTTCTAGGTTCCTTTGTGATCATATCGCGTGGAGACAAAGTAGTATATTCTGCACCAATTGTCGTGTCGAATACAGATTCTGTTGTTCGACCTGGCATGATTGTTGTGCCCTCGGAGAAAGTTGTTGTTCGATCGGTTGCAGAGGTTCTGAATGTTGTCATGCCCGGCATTGTTGTAGCTTCGAATGTGGTTTGTTCACGTGGTAACCCAGTTGTTGGAGTGAAACGCTCAGTAGTAGAATCAGTTTGAATGTCTTCACTTCTGGGCTCTTTTGTTATCATGTCACGTGAGGATGGAGTGGTGGATTCTACTCCAATTGTCGTGTCGAATACAGATTCTGTTGTTCGACCTGGCATGATTGTTGTGCCCTCGGAGAAAGTTGTTGTTCGATCGGTTGCAGAGGTTCTGAATGTTGTCATGCCCGGCATTGTTGAAGATTCGAATGTGGTTTGTTCACGTGGTAACCCAGTTGTTGGAGTGAAACGCTCAGTAGTAGAATCAGTTTGAATGTCTTCACTTCTGGGCTCTTTTGTTATCATGTCACGTGAGGATGGAGTGGTGGAT
>Ga0115844_100483_pt1 | contig 11479 bp, 8 predicted proteins | sample InSIn1gowninarea_FD_83858 | JGI IMG/M metagenome (GOLD analysis project Ga0115844, IMG submission 83858) | reverse complement strand
GGAAGCACTGAACAATCTTAATCGTAGTCTGAAGAGGCTAAGGAGTGATGGTGATAAAGAATACCAAAACTAAGTAAATAAAGAAGATACGGCATAATAAAAAGGGTGATTCCTCTCCCCTTGGTCGAGCGGCCTTACGGCACCTAAAGAAGAGAAAAAAGAAGGGTTAGTAAAGAAGACCCCCATCCATCCATATCACATTTATAAAGATATAACGTATATAAAGATCAAACTTTCAAGAAATAACATATATAAATCCCCACCCCAAGGTTCGGTTCAACCCAGCTATAAAGTGCTCAATCCTTATAAAGACTACCTAATAAAGACTATAAGACTCTACTTTCTTTATCCTAATTCCTGATTCCTTATAAAGAGAAGTAATCTAACATATTCTTGTCATATAATACAAAAAGACTATAAAGCAACCTTTATACTATATTATATCCGAGCTCTATACTATATAATGAATGATACTACTTTATCATGAATGAGAAAAACACTTATAAAAGGCCCTTATACTCATGATGATGAACCAAAGGGACGGAGTCACTCACTATTCATATGGTGAGGGTGAGGTAACGAACGCTCGACCCCCGGGCCGCCATCGTTTTAACGCTCACTCATCATATGGGTGAGGGTGCGTTAGCACACTCGACCACTATTTACCCACCCACCCCAATCCCCGGGGCCCGGTAGGGTGCGTAAGCACGCTCGACTAATAAGGATGCGTAAGCAGACTCGACCAAAAGGATGCGTAAGCATGCTCGACTGTTAAGGCCGCCATCGAGAGGAGAGGGGCTCACCATTCCGATGGTGAGGACCGGTAGGGTGCGTAGCACGCTCGACTAATAAGGCCGCCATCGGCTCGACCACTATTTACCCACCCACCCCAATCCCCGGGGACCGGTAGGGGCTCACCATTCCGATGGTGAGGACCCGGTAGGGGGCTCGACTAAAGCCCCCCCACCCAATAAGTAAATTGAATTTCATTACTTCACGTGCTTCCTTGCTTATCTTACTGGCTGGGATGGGATAAGAACCGGCGCGCTTACTTACGTGATTACTGCTTGCCCGAAAAAGAAATAGAATGACTCGACCTTGAATACTTCCCCCTGCTTTGACGAACAAACTCTGAACGAACGGTACGGTTCCATCAAATAGGAGAGCAAAGAGCTTTCTCGCAAAGGTCCATCCGATCGGCGTCACGCTAAGAATTTAGATTCCCGCGTCTCGCCTTCTTAGTTGGTTTGTCTCCCCGGCGTAGCACTTGTGATTATCTGGTAGGTGTTCGCTGGTGGGCATTCCAGTTTTGATTGATTGGACGATGGGAATTGCACTTTTTGATGGTCCGCTGAGCATTGGGTTAACTAGGCCTACTGCTACTTGGTCAATTACAATGGATTATGGGTAAATAGGCTGCTTATCTGGTTCTTCGACTGAATGCGGAACGGATTATTCGACTAGATCAAATGGAGCTGGGTCAACTTCTGGATTTGGATCTGCTTGAACTCAATCTGTTTGAACCGCTGCTTATACCTCCGCTGCTGGATCATTTACTGGTTCTGGTCATGGATCGGCCTCTCGCGGCTCTTCCATGCAAAGAAAGAAGAGAACAAATGAAAATGAAAAGAATAAGGGCCCTTACTTCTTAGGGGTCACTCACTATTCATATGGTGAGGGAATTGTTAAGAGTGAGGTGACTTCCTTGCACTAGGAAGCGCAAGCCCCTCCGGGACCTTCCTTCGAACCATTTAGCCAAAATATGTTCCGACGGGCAAGGATGTTCCAGGAGCTAATCTCGGTCCAGCTAATGAAGTAAAATGCTACCTTGGGCTTGCCTAACTAAGTTCTCTGGGCTGGCCTTCCAACCAGGGAGCCAACAAATAAAAAAAGAAGATCCCTCACCATATGAATAGTGAGTGACCCCTAAGAAGTAAGGGCCCTTGATGGGTTACTCCAGCTATTAGTCTAGCTTCCCACCGGCCTGCCTACACGGATTAATGCCTAGACCCCGAGGGAGGCCTGCTCGGGGGTGAAATGCTTCACTTCTCTTTTGCATCCTTCACTTCTATGGTGCTTGCTTCCAGCTTCAGCAGTAGACCCAGCAGCAGAGACCTCACCCCCGTAGCTAGATTAGTAGTATATGTCCCCAACCTAAACTAATCTAGTTGGGTACCTGAAGTAAAATGAGTGTAAAACCGGGTAGCTCCAAGTATAGGTGCTGTCGGCTGCCTGGGTAGCTCCTCGTTCATTCTGTGGGCTGTCCTAAAGTCGAATCGAAGGGCCTAAACTTAAGCGGTCTCTTGGAACTTAACCGGGCTCAAGTAGATGGATGCTCTGTCAAGGGACTGTCCATAAGCTGACTTCCGGATATAAACAAAGGCTATAATAGTCCTCCCTCGAGCTGCTTGCCTTCCATAAGAAAGTATCCCAGGGAAAGAATCCAATTCCTGGTGATGTTTAGCAGTTGTTCTGGATGGACCTAATGGGCCTACAATTCTAATGCTTCTGAGCTAGCAGAGATAAAGGAGTAGGGTGGGTGCCTATCCTTCACCCCCAGGGAAGAAGAGATCTCAAATTGTGGATAGCTTTCCTCACCTTCCTAAGTCAGGTGAGCCATCCTTCCTTATGACTAGAAGAACATAAGAGTATCGATCTTTTCCCCATTATATCTTATATTACCAGACACTCACACTCACACTAAATCAAGCCTGTCTTATGGTAAGGTCAGTTGTATTAATCATGAGCCCGTATAAGTCGTAGTATAAATAAGTCGTTGTCAGGGATATAGATTCTGTATCCTTTCCTTATCACTTGCCCTGTCCTTATCTCTAGATGCATGGCTTTTGGCGGCTTTACCCGCCTCACCGAAAGGGCAGAGCCAGTTACGAGAGCCTTAACCAACTCCCTTCAAGTCAAGGGTTGAGTGCTTGCCTACTGAACTAGGTTCATCAAGTACTTATAGGGAGACAGGGAGACAGACTGGTCACTTATTAGGTCAAGTACTGAAACGTATATAAACTTTAGCCTTGAAATCAGATGTTGGTTTGGTTTTACTATTAGTTGTAAGGGGGCTTTCAATATACCTATGTGTAGCCTAGCTTTCAAATTTGGAATATTGAGCAACGAATGAATGCATAATTACATATATAATGAATGAAATGAACAGATCCTCACCATCGGAATGGTGAGCCCCTACCGGTCCTCCTCTTTCTTTGACTTCCTACAAACTACTCTAACTTATCTTTCCTCTTAAAGACTTATATGACTCTCTATTTCCTGATACTAAGATTCCTAAGGAGTGAAGTGACAGTAGCACCGAGAGACTTTGATTCCCCAAAAAACACAACTCACCTTCTACTGGTCCTCTTAGAACCCAAGAGACGAGGAGCAATCTAGGTTCCCTTCTCTCTTGCGAACCGGTTTTCTAATTGAAATGACCCCCCTACTGAAATAAGAGCTGAACCTAGACCACTACATCGACTAGCAAGCTAATTCAGGAGGTGTGCCCGTCAGAGGGAAACCACAAGAATTCACTCACAAACGTGATACGCACAGGATAATGTGAACACTATACAACAAAAACCTCCTTCTAATGTATCCAAAGCTCAGGCAGTAAACAAAGGTAACAAGCTTTGGGTGGCATCACAACAATCTTGTTATCACTACCCGGTATCGTCTCCCAATGGATGATGGCGGGAGAAGGTCAGCCAATCAAGGATCCCAGCTACCAATAGATCATATTGTTAACCAATGATTCTCGTAAACAGTCTCGTCGTCAACCGGGGAAGCCGAGGAGAATCGATCACCTAGGATTGGCTCACCAGTGTGGGTGTTCGAGGGAGGTGAAATGCTGCCTTGTCATATCTGATGGCGGGCCCTTGATGGTAGATACATGCCCACAGCGCAGTTCCATTAGTTCCTTTGGTATGGAAGTAGTTGTTAGCTGGATCTGGTATATTTTCTGTGCTTTCCGCGCCCGGTGGGGGAACCGAGTCAAGGTAGTAAGCTACTAGTTTGACAAGCTAATAGTTTATGGTCAACTGAAAGTGAAAGGCCAATAATCATTGGGGCTAGACCCCTAGTAGGTATACTTAGAAATTTCTGAAGGTTGACTTGGCGATTGCTGAAAGGTGGCTGACCAGCCGTGAAATGCCGGACTAATTGGCTATGGAATTATTGGCTAATTTCTCATTTCTTATTATATGATTCATTGAGATGAGAAAACGATGGTGCGAAGCCGCTTGTCCCTCCGGGGGCATGGAAGAATTTGATAATTTCCGATATCAATTCGAAAGTCAAGAGTGAATAAGGGACTTGGCCCCTAGAGTTGTAGGATGGTAGAGTATTTGAGGTAGGTGAAAGGGGTTCCTCGGCTACTTAAATAATAGAAATCTTTTGATATCTTTCTATTTATATGCCCTTTCCTTCTTCGCTTCCCCGGGCTGCTAAATGGTTTGGCTGGGCTGATGGAGGAAGGGAGGGCTTCAAGTAGGTGAATGAATCGTACCTCATGACTATTGCTTGGCACGCGTGATTCTATTTCGTATTCGTGAATGTAGAGGAGTACAGGTATGTATTTCCTCCGTGTGTATAAAAGAGTAGTGGGAGGAAAAAGAAGTAATAAATGAGCATTGAGGGGTGGAGCCTCCCTCGAAAGGGGGAAAACCCCATCCCATGCCTTCCGATGGTACGGGTTACCTTTGTATTCCGTTCCTCAGTAAGGTAGGAGTAATCCCCGCCAGATCTGGGTAGTGGAGACTAGCTCTGAATTCGAATAGTGGTAGAAGTGTCGCTCCCCTGTGGCTGGTTGTGAATGAAGGATATTATATAGGATGCGTAGTATGGGTAATGGTTTTTCTCGGTGTTTCGGTGTGGTGTGTGTCTTTTCTCGGCAGTGTGTAGTATTTGGGAAAGTAAAAGAATAGAATCTGCTGGTTGTGGCGTAGCCTATATATATTCTAAAAGTTGGCATGCCTAGGTAACAACCGATTAGTAAGGGTGAGTGAGCTCCGTAAGTCAAATGGTATTCGTGAGCATAGACCGGACCAATGCATTAGTAAGGTCTTAACTGAGTAAGGTCTTAAAAACCAGGCCACTTCGCTGGGCAATCTAAGGACCTCCCTGGACCTTCCCACAACACCACCACTTATTCCACTGATCGGTTTAGGGTCGATCTCCTGTCGTTGTTAATATGGAAACTCGACTCGTTAATAATTCTCTAATCTCGATTTGGTTCATTGTAATCTAGTTTATCACCGCCAAATTGACCGAAGGGAATCCTATGTCGGCGAATCGACATCCTATGTCGGCGAATCGCACAATGGGCCTAAGGGTACTATCCCCCCCTTTCTCTCTGTCCAGATAGTGCCTATGAAGCCCCTTCCCTCCTGGATGCCGCCACCCTCCGACTATAGAGGTTATTATTGGTCGTTTGGAGGTCCGTTAGGGGAACTCCTCGTATATTTAAGCAAGGCTCTCTAGTCGTAGGTTCCATCAGTCGTGTATCCTATCAGTCGGGTCACAGTATACCACCAATTTCTCCCGGTGAGAAACGCTACCCGCCCGGGAGATATCCTCCTGTCCTATCTCCGAGTTTCCTCTTTGATGCGCATTCGGTACAGGATTGTTACTTACGTGCATGTGCCATCACATTTTCGACAGTTAGGGAAATAAGTAGTGTAGCCCGAAAGAGCTGGTAACTACAGACAGGGGATAGGGGAGCTGGGTAAATTCCAACAGGGACTGGAATTACGGGCTATGCCTCTCGAAATGGGAGGGATGCTATCTTTGCTCCAACCTTTTCTGCCTCTGTGGGATCTACTGATATTGGCTTTCGAACTGTTTATTTGACTTGATCAACATACTCTTAAACAGGTGAAACTGTTGCGATGCCGCAGGCCCCTAACACAGGATATGGGTATAGAAAAGGAAAGGATGCTACGGGCTATGGGCCTGTATCTCCAATGAGTGAGACTGCTGGATCGACTTCAATTGGTTCAAAGTCAACAGGTGCTTCAATTGGAGAAATTGGATCAATAACTGGCTTTCGAACTAGCGGGGATGCTTATTGCTCTGTCCCAACCTATGCCTTCGCTTCTGCGGGTACCTCCACCTTTGCTTCCGGTCCTGGGACTGGAGAAACTTGTAATGGTACAGCCACTAACGGATCTATAACGGGCTATGCGGGCTATGCAATTAGTCCATAAACTGAGGCTGGTGGTTCAACCGGATCAACTGCTGCTTCTGTCCCTCCTTGTGCATTTGGATTTGCTACTGACCAGCTTTACAACGAGATCTGCTGCCTTAGCTACTGGGTCAGTTCGAACTATAACTGGCCCAGGAGGATATGAATCTGCTTGCGTTACACCTATCATGTTATTACCCATAGCACGAACCCTCCGCTCGATTGTTTCGGTTCAACTCCTAACAAACGAGGAACTCTATTGTACAGAAAACATGAGCGTATAGTAGGATTCTCGCTTGGACGTAGCGCTATCATGGACTATTCTATGGGCCGGATCCCCAACCTTGTCACTACGGGGCACTACCTTGATGTTGGCTTGAATAGGGAGCTATTTCTATCTCTAACACATGGATAGCGTGCAGGCGTAGGGCTTAATTCGCAGCATCCCAGAAATCACTTCAGCTTATATCGTTGAACAACTGCCAGATGGCGGTCCATCAGAGAGCGAGCCTCGTTGGTATGGATGGATGTTCAGACAGGCTTCAGACTGCTAGGAGGGAGATGCCCACACAGCCAGGGGATGGTTTATCACACTTGCAGGAATCTTAGGAGGTTCGGGCACTTTCCTTGCACTAGGAAGCGCAAGCCCCTCCGGGACCTTGGGGCAACGCGCCATCTTTCACTCTTTCATTTCCCATATTGCCAGGTTAACATCTATCATCTTTATACGCCCACTTTGCTTACTGAAATTCCCACTTATTGTAAGGCTGGGGTCACGTAGGAGAACTCTTGATAGGCCACCTTTCAACTAGCGAATTGACCAGTTTCGTTAGGCCACCACCTTTCAGTGACACGCCATCTTTCTGTACTGACATTCCCACTTATTAGAAGGCCAGGATCAGGCCCGGTAGGGACTCACTATTCATATGGTGAGGAAATAAACATTACCAGCTACTTGCATTGAGTACCTAGAATGCATGGACACACATTGGGATCGACTAGCGGCTACTTTCGGCTCTTGGATCGAGTGCATCGACTAGCAGCATTGAGTACCAGCAGCATTTACTGTCACCGGCATCGACTACTCTTGGATCGGCTCTTAGATTGAGTGATCACCACCTGGATCGACTATCGGCATTGACTATTGAGTACCGGCACCGAGTGGATCACAACACCTAGATCGACTCTAGGATCGACTCTTTTCATTGAGTGCCTCTACACTTGGCTGGCATTGACTCTTGGCCATCGCCACCTGGCATCAAGTAGCATCATCGACTGCATCAACACCTGGGTCGACTACATTGACTACCGGCATTGAGTACTGGCACACCTGGATCTACTATTGGCTATTGGTCGGAAGATGGAAGAGGAGGACATGTTTTTATTTACACTTCGTTTCTTCCAGTCATGATGCGCAAGCAGGCTCGACCACTATTTACCCACCCACCCCAATCCCCGAGGGGAGAGGACTTCAATGCATAATTACATATATAATATATCGAATTGATGGCGGCCCTCTCCTGTTGTCGAGAGTTCGTTACCTCACCCTTAATGAACCCAGAAAATGCATCTATTATATATGTAATTACGTGATTCATTATATATGTAATTACGCTTCATGATTATGCAAATGAGAGAGAGATCGATTTGTATTATATTATTATATATTATTATTTCGGTAGTTTATTATATAATTTGTAGCGAAACTCCGATCTGTAACCTCAATTTTGCCCTCTCGGAGTTAAGAGACGGAGTTCGTCAACCTGTTTGGCTCTAAAAACCTCTCCCGTTGGTCGAGCCTGCTTACGCATCCTCATTTTTCCCTCGCCTTATCAGAAGCAGAGCCCGCCCCCGCCTCAGCAGAAGATGAAACGAAGCCAGCCCGCAACCCATCAGAAGTAGTGGAACCTGCCCGCCTCGCCTCCTCGGAAGTGGGACCAGCCTCTCCTCATCAGGAGATGAAACGGAGCATCATCATACGAAGCAGCAGGACACGCCTCAGGAGAAGCGGATCACTCACACTGACCACCCACACCGACCACGTCCAACCAACCACACATCCGAAGATAGAGAGACCCACAAACTACCGATATGGAACGAAGGAGTAGATGGTCTAGGATAGATAGATCTGGAAGGGGGAGGGACAAAGTATAGGGTTGGAAGTCGAGTGGAAGGAGATGTTTGAGATCAATAAGGTAGGTTCCCATGAATTCGAATAAAGCGGGTACTTCCATTCGATAGGGATTGTTAGGCAGGGAGAACGTTTCCAACGATGCGAGTCAACATCGAAATGGGCATACTAAAGGGAAGGCTCATCGGACGCAGAGGAATGGGAATTGGACGCAGAACACTCACTTACAAACCACATTGAATCAATTCCTTTCTCTTTCATCCATGTAATTCTCCGACATTATCGCGATTCTCCTACATTTATCCGACAATATAGTTCATCCTAACATTAACCTCCCCCCCCCGGATTGACTCTTCACTCTTTAGTTCCTCCAGCCTTATGCCATTATTTGCATTCTACAAATGATACACGCATGAATAAGGTGGCAGCTCAGCAAGCCAGCCCATGCAATTGGCATAGGAAGAGAAGAGAGAAATCCGCAATGTCAAAGTGTGGTATTACATAGGATACTGATTGACCAACCAGTGACTACCTTTCAGTTCCGGATCCTCATAAGGCTAAGGCGGCAGTAGTTTGTTTCTTAGTAGCAGAGGCACCGCAGCTAAGGTTGCTAGAGTCAAGGTAGCGGATTGAGTTACAGTTCCAGGTCCAGTCAAATAAGTAGTCCTTTTCCAGCCATAAGCATACATAGGCGGCAGTTGACTCAGCAGTTTCAATTCCAGTTGTTTACTAAACTAATCTAAGTGGTTGACCTAGTTTATTGAGTTGACCTATACAATGACTCTGAGATCCTACTAGCAGATTACTTTGATTCCTTTTATTATATAGGTGGGCGGCTATTCATTGATCCCTATCCAGTGCTAGTCGACCTGGAATTAATGACGAAGAAAGCAACAGAGGCTGGCAAGTTTCAGTTGAATCAGCACAATCTTGCCTAGTAGCTCTTACTGCTCCATTCATTAGAGAACCAGTCCCATATCCAATAGCAGAGACAGAGATAGCTAGAGCAGCCGGATCGGTACCCATACCCGCTGATAGTGATCGAGATGAAGAGCCAGCATCCCTTCCATCAAAGCTTGTAGTATCGGTGGACGAAGTCTAAAATACCAGAGCAAGTGAATAGCGGGCAAAGGGAAGAGAAGCGGAGCGCGAGCACTCGTTACTAAGTAAATGAATCACAGTAGATATCAAGTTTTTATGGGCCATGCATGATGAGGAAGCCTGGTATGAGCAAAGGCAGAAAATAACACTGACAAAGAAGGTAGATACCCAACTCTAGTTGATGGAGCAAGGCTGGCGAAACCTTTTCTTCATTTTTGATCCAAAATGTATGTGATGGTAAGGGCAACGAAAGAGGAATGGTACTACCACTTGAGGAAGAGCTGAGGGCACAGCGAGGTGGGATCGAATCCATTTAGTAAAGCCAGTTATGGCGGAAACCCTACCCAAATATGATTGTATGGAACTTGTTCCTGTGTAGGTAGAGTCCAATTATGACCGAGTCCTCTATTCCCGTGTAGGTAGAGTAGTCCAACTATGAATGTTATGGACCAGACAACTGAACTTGTCGAGGGAAGGGGTCAGCTTCCATTCATTGCTCTTTCTATCGGTATGCTGAAACCACACATCTGAAAGTAAGGGTCCGTGGGCTGGTCTTCCTCTTCGCCGACACCCAAACGGTTCCATTTGCCTAACAACATATATATCACAAACGCTGGTGAAGTCCTTTTCGAGTGTCTCACATCAGGGTGGACCCGGCCTTTAAACACGCTAAAACAGCTTCTGAGCAAGGATTGTCTCTACTGGAAAGACTGAGACGAGTGCTTGAAATCGGCCTCAAAGCAAAGAAAACCGGCGGGCTATCGCTGTTGTGGAGTAGACCTCGGATTCAGTAGTTACTAGAAGTTACTCTTTAGCTAGCTGGGACTATTATCGAAGGTGGCACAAAAACCTATCCGGATCGACGATAAAAAGAAAACGATCAAGAAGATTGATTTTCTTTGTCCCGCAACCGCATCACCAAGGTCTTCCTTGTCATTTTGTGGCAAAGGAAAGGCATGAATGAAGGACTCTTTCCTCAAGATCGATTTTTCTATCTATGTCAACGAGAGATCCTATTCTATGAAATTTCTCTCATCATCGACGAAATCTCTTTACTATAGCTCGAATCGAAGCTTGCCCCTGGACTAATTGAAGCTTCTTTTCCTCTGTGTTGAAGAGTTCGTGACCTAAGCGACCGCGTAAATCTAGCTGTGAAAGGTATGTCCAAGGCCGCGAAATGTCTGCCCGACTTTGTCTCTTCTCCCGTTCCTCTTCGGTTTGCCGGTATTACCAATTAGTTCCCGATGGGATTTCCCAACCTTGGATTCAAAACCCTCTAATTCTATGACACGCAAGGAGGGCGACCGTCCTTCTTTCTTTCCCTACTGAAAAAAAGAAGTTTCTCGCCCATGACTCCCCAGAATGAAAGGAAAGAAATCGAGCCTAGTTGAAACCTCCTACTAGAAGGGAGCAGAAGCGAGTCCAATTCATAACATATAAAAGGTGCGAAGCCGCTTGTCCCTCCGGGGGCAAGGAAGTTGGTCACCCGGACACATATCTCATTCATTCATGCATAATGACATATGCCCATATATGCATTGTCTGCGTCACCGTAATGACATATATAATGAATGAATGCATAATGACATATGCCCATATATGCATTGATAAGAAAGCGTAATGACATATATAATATATGCATTTAAGAAGGATTGACCTTATCAACTCGTAGCGGTCCTTGCACTCGGAAGCGCAAGACCCTCCGGACCTTCTCTCAATCTCTCTGGTTCAGAAATGACATAGAGAATATATGTTGTTCATCTCCCTCCTTCCCTCACTCACATCTCTCTGGTCATGTCAGAAATGACATCTATCAGATCAGTCATCAATCTGGTATGACACATATCTCATTCATGCATAATGACATATATAATGATCGTCCTTTTTTCGTCTTACAAGCATGACATGAAGAGCTAGCTCTGCTCAGGTAAGACCTCAATAAGGGATCCCTGCCTGAGTTAGAAGGGTGAGGCGGAGGGAGGGTTGACTTCGCTTAGGGTTCAACTTCCTTCGCTGATATGGGCTGGGGTATTTATATATATCCCTTCTTTCTTGAATTG
>Ga0115844_100481_pt1:0-10000 | contig 11483 bp, 9 predicted proteins | sample InSIn1gowninarea_FD_83858 | JGI IMG/M metagenome (GOLD analysis project Ga0115844, IMG submission 83858) | reverse complement strand
AAGATGTGCTCCAAGTCCCCGGGCTGTTGAGCATAATCCAACCACACTGGAATGGATGGTACAAAGTCCTCCAGCTCTTCATACTCCTGAAGAACTTCCAGCTATCAAGGAGACCTTGTGATAAGCGAAGAAACGGTCGCCGGTTGCTACTAATAACCTAACAGAACTTTTCTGCGGGGAATCAAACAAAAAACAAAATCACTCTATTTGTTTGTTAACTCTGATTGGCTGGGAATGCCTTTCATACAGGCTTCAACCCGACCCTGGTTTCATTCTTAAACCCGTAGGGCCGGTAAGGTGTGCATTAACCCACCCGTAGGGATTTATCGCTCACCTTCCCACTATTTACCCACCCACCCCAATCCCCGGGGGCCGCCAGAAAGGAGCTGCTCGCCGAGGATGCGCAAGCAGGCTCGACCAAAGGGAGAGGACAAATCTCCCTGACCTCCCTCTTAAGCGCTTGCTTCATTCATCCAATGGGTTAGGACATGACTTCCTCCACATCCTAGGTAACCGTAAGGTTGATCCATCCGGCCCAAGGTCTAAGCAGTGCCTTCTAAGCGGCGCTTCATGAATCCAAGCTAGGGCATATAGGTCTGAAGGTGGATAGGTTGGACTCAAGAATAAGGCAAGGGTGAGAGGAGAGGGTGCATGACTAGATGCCTCCTTTCCTCCCCATGAAGCATTCCTAGCGGATGCATGAAAAGTAAGTATAGTAAAGTCTGATCCCGTCCTGAGAATAAATAGAAGGGTTAATAGCAGTAGTGACTAAGCAATTAATAACAAGTTAATAACGAGTGAGGGCTAAAGGTCTATCTAGTTATTTACGAGCCCTTGAAATGGTAAACCAAGGGAGTGAGGGTTGTCAGGGGGGCAAGGTCGATATAAGGCATGCAGCAAGGGTTGAAGCGGTCAGCAGGGTCTCGATCATCATCTAGGGTCTCCGGTTCGTTCGTTGGTTGGGTTATTCGAGCAAAGCCGAATCGTCGGGTTGGTCCAGCCACACACAGGTTCTAGCATCAGGGTCTAGCGTCACATTCTAGCCAGCCGGCAAGCAAGCCGTCAAGTTCATCGTTGTCAGGTGGCAAGAAGATCGATACGAGTCGGGTAGCAAGGGAGGTCGATATCAGGCAGGTATCAATAGATAAGATCTCAGATAGAGAGATCCGGGCAGCAAGATCTCGCTCGATCAGCAGGTAGGATAACTACTGTGGGCTTTCGGTGAACGTCCTTCTTGGTGGTCTGATTCGTGTAGGTCTCCAGGTAAAGGAGGTCGAGAATCAATCGGGTCTATATCTCAGCGCTATAATTAAGTTCTCTCTCAATCGAGAAAATCGAAAGTGAACACGAAGGTGAATAAACATATATACACGTCTGCCCCAATGGCGTCTATTTGGTGTAAGTAAGATCTAAAATAACCGTTAACAATCCCGGTGTAGCGTAGCGAAGCCGGGGCATATTAGTAAGTAAAGAAAGGTAAGGTAGTGTATGATAGCATGTGCTCCTGTAAACTGGGTTCTTTTTTGGCTAACCTGGGTAATAGGTGCTTCTTCCTTCCATGCTCCTAGGATTCCGGTATAAAGGCCAAGTGAAGGTTGTGGTTTCTTCGTGCCATCCAATGAAAATTCCCCCCATTCCGATCCAACGATTCAACGATCCAAGGTGTTACTCCCCTTGTAAGACCTCATGGTATAGGGCCGGTAAAGAAAGTCTATCTTCTGGCAGGTGTATTGTATAAAAGGTCTTGTAGCATTCCCTCCAAAGCGCTCATGGTCTAGGGCTGTACAGAGAATACCTTCTGGCAGGTGTATTGTATGACCAAGGGTAAGGGCTTCATGAATCTTCCCTATTTCCTATTATCTATTCGCTATCCCCCATCCGATCAGGGACTGTTACTGGTTTTCTAGCATTCCCTGTGCAGCACGTGTCTAGGGCTGATAGAAAGTGTTTCTGGCAGGTGAAAGAGAAACCCAAAAGATGCTTGAAACCCAAGAAGAAGAATAACAAAGATAGAAAGCGCAATGGCCAAGATACCCTGTTAGTGCTCTAAACCTTTACGACGCGAGAAGAGATTAAGGAAGTGAAGTTCAAAGACCGACCCTTGAGTGCCGGGGGCCAAACAATGACCAGTGTCATAGCCTCATCAGATAGCCTTGTTTTCATTACCGACCCTTGCCCGGTGCGGACAAGCAATAAATTACCTTGCCTTCTTTTTGGGTGTCGATCGCTAGCGCTTGCCGGGGAGCTTCTGTGTTTCGTTTATCGCTTTGCTTGCCTCAGCCATACAGAGCAGCAGCCTTCCAAAGCAGCCACTACTGAAGAGCCTCTTGGCACTTATGAATAGGACCTGGCATTAGAGTCATCGTCAGAGTCTTATCTCGTCAATTAATGGTACGAATCCTTGTTTATCCTCCCCCTACCTTCTCTTCTACCACTCCTTCGACCTTCGTGTTGTTGTGGTGGCTTTGTGCTGTATCAATTAATCAATAGTCTCCCGGGCGAAGCCCGGAAAAACTCTATATTAAATACTCAACTAACCATAAGTAGTACCCCTGCTAGTGGTTTCCAAGCCCGTAAGTTCTCTGTGTTCTCCAAGCCCGTACATATATATGTGGAGTCTGTCTGCCTGTATTCCAACAGGGCTGGCTGTTCGACTGGTTGTTCCTGTCCAACTGACTGTCTTCCTGTGGGCTCAACCTTGTCCTCCAATCAGGGTATGTGATGAAGTTCGTTGAGGATGGAAGCAAAGAAATTCGTTGTCCGAAGACGCTAAGGAAGGAGTGATGGCGTGCAGAGGGTCGAAGAGAAAGCCAATAAGAAACCCAGGGGAATCATTCAGAAGAGAAATAGCAAAAAGGTCAAAGTGCCTACAAAGGTAAGATTAATAAAGCAAGTGTGATTCCAGTGAATGCTGTCTGGAAGGCGGTGGAAAAGCTAGCTCTCTGATAAGTTGGTGAACGTGGCAGTTTGGGGCATTAATTCCAAAGATAAGTATTAAGGCACGGAGCGGTGGGAGTTGGTAACAGTTCAGTAAAGGCAAATAGACAGCGGCGGTGCCCAAAGCAAAGGTGAAAGTGGCTACCCCCGCCCTAATAAGATCTCTATCTCTGAAGTTCAGGCATGCAGTGAATCAATCCAAGAAGGCAGTTTGGTTCATCTCGTCCTGATAAGATAAGGTAAATAGCAGTACCAACTAAAAGCGCTTCATGAAGTTCGTGGTCTAGTTCGAACATGTCTAGGTCTTAAGGTGGGTAGTTTGTGTGGAACCAAGGTAGGGGGTTGCTTATAGTGCTTACCCCACAAGGTATTCCTAACTGAATGAATTGGTTTATAAGGCAGCATTTTCCCTCCCTCCCCCATTCATATCATAAGTAAGGTTAAGCAGTAAAGTCTGGTAAACAAGGTGTATAGCATGCAAGTAAGGTACAGGGTAAATAGATGGCTCCCGATTCCTGGCGTAATTGGTGATGTAAGTAGGGTAAGTATAATGTATGAACCCGTCCTGATACAACCAGCTTATACGAGGTGAATAGCAGTACCCGACCCGAGACTAATTAACTAAGCGATTAATTAATCCAATATAAGGCGGCTAACATGTCTAGTTCTTAAGGTAGGCAGTAAGTAAACACAGAAGTAAGGGGTAAGGGATCTATCCATCCATCCCATCCGGTGCTTCTAAAAGTAAGTAGCAGTCCCGACTCACCAAGCGCTTCTTCATTCATCCAAGTGGTCTAGAAAGACCTAGCTAGGGTAAATAGGCTGGCTGTGTGGAACCAAAGGGAAGGTAAGGGGTAAAGAGTATAGATGCTGTAAAATACTATTTCTATTCCTGGCTTGGGCATAACTCGATCTCCTAGGGTGAAGGCAGTAATAAAGGGAAAGAGTAAGGTTGATCCATCCGGTGCTGATAAGAGAAGTTCTCTAGCAGTACATACCTCCCTCCTAAACGCTTCATTCAGTAAGTGGTAAGGGCTAACATGATGTCTAGCTCTGAAGGTGGGCAGGTAATAAGTCAACACATAAGTAAGATAGAAGGGTAAGAAGGTTGTTTCATGCCATCCCATACCGGGTCTATGGTGGTACTTCTTAAGTGCTTCATTCATCCAAGTAGTATAGGGCAAGTCTAGGTCTTAAGGTGGATACGTAGTGTGCAGCGCTGTATGTGATACTGTCTGTAAGCTGGCTGCTGGGTTGTTCATCCTATCCTAACCCGATGAAGAAAAGATCTGTAGCAGTAAGTACCAACTAAGGTCCCGGAGGGGCTTGCGCTTCTGAGGGCAAGGAAGAAATTCATTCAGTGGTATAGGGAGAAAGGCCAAGAAGTTATTCAGGTGAGTGAGGTAGTGCATAAAGAGGTCATAAGAGAGGGTAAGGGACGAAGTCAAAGTGATCCGGTCCTTCTAATATAAGTTCTAGTCCCTCCAAAGCATTCATTAAGTAAATGGATCCGGACTAAAAGATTGATTCAGGTGGGGGAGAACTCTATATTAGCCCTCGAGGGGTACGTGCTATTGGCAGATGGATCAGTTGGAACTTTCCTCTCCAGAATACTCATCAGTTGCCTTTGTCCGCACCTTCCCGGCCAGCCTAATAAGACTAATCAGTTCATAAAAATCCACAATCAAATCAGCTCAGTGGAACTTTGTCTAAATGCTCGTAAGTAACGAACATGTCTTTTTCCTGCTCTAGTCGAGTATCCCAAGCGAGCAGCCCAGCCTGCCTATAAGCCAGGCCAAGTGGCCCAGTTGAGTAGCCGACCGATTTGAGTAGCCGAGTCCAACTATGAATGGCATCGCCACCTGGATTGCGCCTATCAGCATTGCCATCTGGATTGACTGCATAAACACCTGTCATCAAGTGACCCCAGAATCGAGTGAGTACCGACATCGACTCTTGTATGAGTGCATTGAAACCCGAATCGAGTACCGGAATTGACAAACGACTAGCAGCATCGACACTCCTGGGATCGACTGTTGGGTCGACTCTTGGAATTGAGTGCATTGAAACCTGGCATTGATACCGGATATGGAGTACCGGCATCTCGTGAATCAACACCTGGCAATCATAGGGAACCAATCTCAAAGGGCATAGTTCAGTAATTGAAAATCCATTTGAGAGGCGCGGACTTGTAAATAGCAATTTGATTAGCCAAGAATGGCGAATGAGGTTGCGAAAGCACGCTCGACTAAAAGGAGAGGCCTTTTTCTAGAACCGGTAGCCGCTCGCCTACAAAAAAGAGTGGGGTAGCCCAGCCCAAGTATCCAAGTCGAGTAGCAATGACAATGAGGTAACATAACTTCATTCACTTCAGCTTCAGCTTCCGCACTGACTCTATCTCTCCACCCAAGGCAAGCATGGGGAATATGGCTCAGACTGCTGGCTATGATCTCCTGTAAGTCAGGACCCTTAGGCAGCCTCAGATAAGGCGGACGTAAGGTAGGCTCTGCTCCCGGCTAGATCAATCAAACTCAAAATAGGACCGGCAGGGTGAGGGATTTCTCGCTCATCCATCATATGGGTGAGGACCGACAGGGGCTCGACTGTGAAAGGAGAGGATGCGAAAGCACGCTCGACCACCGCCCCCCACCCAATAAGCATCAAGGAAGCAGGCTCGACTGTTTTGGTTACTTATTTGAGAGGGGCAATAAGTAAACCCTAAACTTTAGTTGCTCGACTGATAAGGATGCGTAAGCAGGCTCGACTGATAACCCCCCCACCCAATAAGTAAACCCTAACCTTTAGGGTGCGTAAGCACGCTCGACTAATAAGGATGCGTAAGCAGACTCGACCAAAAGGGAGAGGTCCGACAGGGCTCGACTGATAAGGATGCGCAAGCAGGCTCGACTGTTAAGGATGCGCAAGCAGGCTCGACCATAAGCCCCCCCACCCAATAAGTAAATTGAACCTTTAGGTGCTCGACCAAAAGGGAGAGGCCGCCATCACCCTTTAGGGGGCTCGACCCACCATCCCTAAAGGAGAGATTGAAAGGCCTTATGCCATGTAGCGTAAAGAATATCTCTTTTCTGAAACCACTACGTATTGGTTTCAGGGGGCAAACGTATTGGTGTATCAGCCCTTTCAATCTATCCAGGTGGGTCGAGATTTCAAGGCCTGATACCCCTATTTCAGGCCTAATAAATGACATATATAATGTATGCTCTTCGAGCCAGAGAATGGATACGGCTCTATGGATCCTTTGCTCTTCGAGCCAGAGAAGGAGCAAGAATGGATCCTTGACTATCAATCTCTACCGGCATGGCTCTACCGGCTTGATGGGCCCCGAACCTTTCATTCCTAATCTCCTCATGCCCTAGTATGGGGATGCCTTTGCTTCCTTCCCTCCCGGGCCCTTTTCCCACTAATGGAAATGGCCTCCCTGAGCCCAGCGGAACCAGCTCTTGGACTGATCTAACCAACTTATTCCCAAAGGGAGGTCTCTCTAACTGGGCCGCCATACCCCGAACCTGATCCCCGCCCTCCCTATCTATATTCCACGAGGCTCTCGATTCATGCATCTGGAAAACTACCGCAACATAGAGAATATATGTCAGGAATGAAATCGCTCTTTTTAGTTACTTATTTGCCCCTCAAATAAGTCAAAAAAAAAGAAGTAAATTGAAATGAAATTTGCTCGACTGATAAGGACCCTTTAGGGGGCTCGACTGATAAGGAGAGGAGAGATTGGTTCATTCTTTATATATGTCATTATGCAATCGAGATCTCGAACTAAATGACATATATAATGATATTGATTTCTTTGGGGGGGTTTATATATTGCTCAAGGCTGCCTAGTTACCGAAAGAAAAGATAGAAAGATTTCTTTGGGGGGTTTATATATTGCTCAAGGCTGCTCTCTTCAAATAAGAAATCTCTCTATCTTTTCCTACCTACAGATATGAGTGATAAACTGTGTCAAAGGCCATTTTCATGCGCTGTATTTCCACTTTCACCCTTTTCAAGTACCGTCGGGCGTACTGATTCCTCGTGACAGACTTCGTTTAGTGATACATCAATGACTAGTCCTCGACCTAGTGACTGTACCGTAATGAAGTCGCCTATACCGTAATGAACTCGACCTTTGGATAGTGGCATTCCTCGGACAGTCCGTGGGCAGTCTAAAATATTAGGCAACTCTATCCATGCTCCATAAGGAAAGGCCCGGAGGGGATCTCATGGAATGCTGGTGACCTTCCTAACAACAGCTTGAAACGGGAATTTCTATTCAATAGTGGCAAGAGATTTGTTCTTTATAAATACTAGGCCTCCGCCCACCCCCATGGGATAACCTAATGAAATGATGCGGGGGCAATGGATGACTAGCTCTTTCCTCACTAATGAATGTGGTGAGCTTTTCCAACAGAATGCTACCTATTCAATGCTTTCCCCAAGAACTAAGATGGGAACGAGGTTTCAACTGTATAAAACCACAGTGATTGACCGGGACTTTCCGTTCGATATCCTTCCGTAAGCCACTCCTTATTTCTCACAGTGATTTTGTCGATCAAAGAAATCGAAAATCTATCAATTCATTTCTGTACACAACCTTCTTTTTCATGGAGATAAATCGTAATGCTTATATTGGATATTTTATATGCCCAATCAATTCAGTGTGATGCGATGCCATTCTTTTTGTGGATATGTATTACTGGGCCTATGGCCCACTGCTATTGCGCCTATGACCTATGGCCTGTATGTATTACTGCGCCTACTGCGCCTATGGCCCACTGCTATTAGGCCTGTATGTATGACCTTGGCCTGTATGTATTACATGGCCTACTGCTATTAAGCGAAAAGTGTCACGGAAGCGATCGAGATGGCCTTTCTATGCGCCCCCCAAACTGGAATTTCTCTTGCAGAGAATGAAAATCTGGCGAAATTTATTACATGGCTTACTGCTATTACATGTAGTATGTATTTGTATGTGTATTTGCGGTTCGAACCTATCAGAGTAACCCCTTCCAGAATATGACCATCTATCTAAGGATAAGATATAAGGCCTTTCCTCCGTGGGGCAGGCCGAACCTCTCAGAGCAGGTCGCCTCTGCCTAAAGGTGAGATTCATCGGTAACTCATACAGTGATAGGCGGATGCCAGCAATGAACACAAGTGACTGGGTCAATTGAAAAGTTATGCCCAATCCTTTCCCATATACTAGACTAACCACTTCCTTACTTCCCCACTGAGCATCAAAGCGTAATTACATATATAACCGGATGACCAGCAGCACGATCCCCAGGGACGTCCTAAGAGGGTGAACGCAGTGTCTTGGTTAGCGAAAGCACCGCCCCACGGAGGAAAGGCCTTCATCAATCAAATTTCCCCCCCATACCTCCCTTAAACCTATAAGACCCTCCAATTCTTTCTAGACTTGACCAATGTAGAGACAAAACGTTAATAGAGGAACAATGGTCTCATCACATGCCTTGCAAAGGATACACCAACCTTTGCCTCTTTTTTTTCATATCCCAGGCAGGTAAGAGCCCTTTTTTAAGAGCCAACCACATAAGAATATGAGCTTTTCAAGGGCATTGTCACTTCTATAGACTCTTCCACCACCATACCGATTCCCCCACCCCTTCAAACGTGTATGATAGGAAAGTTGAAACGTCACACTTGCATATTTTGCATCCCAGGAGCATGCTCCCTACCATCAGTAGTGTGACCCTATATAACATTGTATATCCCACTTCAACATGACGTGAAGATTATGTGCGTCACCCTGACACCAAGTGATCATTGGTTCCCACCACCCTGAACTCTTCATCTCGACCTCGCTTCTTCACCAACTCAATATCTAACCTTCACTTTCATGTAATCTTTAGTCCTTTATCCCTGTGTTGCTGGTCAACCTGTTCATGGCTATGCATCTTAGACTTATGCTGGAACTGGCTATGAATACCTTCCTGTCTAGTCTTTGCTATTGGTATTGCCGGATTCCACTTCATCATCTGACATCCCTGCTTCACATTTTTACATACGTGGGTCCCTACCTGCCCATTTGAACATACGTGGGTTCCCCCAAATACATCTATTTCTCTTGCTAATTACTACAGTGTACCCTAATAGATCATGTTGGCCCCTAAGCCTTTGTCGAGATGTGTACCCTTCACGTAAAAGCTTGCAACACCGGGTATTGACCTCTTCGTTTTGCTTGCCCCTTACTCGGGTTTTGCCGTATACACCTACTATTTCTCTTGTTACTTATACCTTAAATACCAGGGACAAAGATTGAGGTTGACTACACATCTTTTTCACCATACCAGTCACCCTGTGGAACGTACTATCCATCATGCACCAGGTCAGACCATTACTACCATGCTTATGGACCAAGGCATAGATCCCACCACCCGAACTACAGGAATTCGTTATGCTTTGACACTACAGGAATTCCTCTCCTTAACAGTCGAGTGTGCTTACGCACCCTTATGTTCGCCATCATATTCACCTTTCACTACTTCGACATTACGCTTCGTTCGTATCCAACCAAGCCAACCACCACCTCGCATGTGAGTGACCCCAGCCTCATCATTTATTCCTTATCGATCAACCACTCATTAGCAGTGTTCAGAAACCGGCTACAAGCACATCTTTCACCTATACAAAACGCAAGGTCCCGGAGGGGCTTGCGCTTCCTAGTGCAAGGAAATACAAATCATGGCTTGAGATACCTAAACCACACAAACCAGCCTTGAGAGCTTAGCCAGGATAGCCATGACACCAGGAGCAAACAGCCTCTTCTTACATATACCATATTCTCCATAAGTATATCATAAACCACTACCCTTTGTACTTAGCTTTACCACTACCACCCCTTGTACCTAGCTTTGAAAGGAGCAGACACTTACCCACACTTTTACACCATCATTTGGACAGCACTTCAACCCTTTGTACTCGACTTTAACTACTTACCAGCATTCTCAATTCACTACCCAGCCATTCTCCATTAGATACACAGCAGGAACCAACACATCACATATACTACACAGTCAAATAACCAATC
>Ga0115844_100480_pt1 | contig 11487 bp, 7 predicted proteins | sample InSIn1gowninarea_FD_83858 | JGI IMG/M metagenome (GOLD analysis project Ga0115844, IMG submission 83858) | reverse complement strand
GGGTATAGGGTTGGTGGTTTAGGGTTGAGGATTTATAACACATTAGTAAATTCCTTTAATAAACACTTAAATAAAATTTACAAAATTCTTTTAAATATGTTATCAAATGCTTAGCGTTTAGGGTTTAGCATTTAGGATTTGGGGTGTGGGGTTTCGATTTTACAATTTACAGTTTATAACAGTTTCGTAAATGATTTTAATAAATGGTTTTTTTAAATGTTATAAAATACTTAGCGTTTAGGTTTTGGGGTTTAGGGTTTAGAGTTTAGGTTTTAAATTTTATGGTTCATAACACTTTGGTAAACGCTTTCAATAGAAACTTGAAGAAATGTTAGAGAACACTTTAAAAAATGTTATAAAATACCTATGTTTTAGGCTTTAGGGTTTAGTGTTTAGATTTTAGGGTTTATGGTTTGGGTTTTAGGGTGTAGAGGTTATTTTTAATAATACTTTATTAAATTATTTCGATAAAAACTTGAATAAAAGTTACAAAACCCTTTTTAAAATTTCATAAAATACTTAGCGTTTACCGTTTAGGATTTAGGGTTTGGGGTTTAGTGTTTAAGGTTGAGGGTTTAGGGTTCGTAACAATTTTGTAAATTATTTTAATAAACACTTAAATAAAAGTTACAAAACTCTCTTTCTAAAAATTTCTAAAATGCTTAGGGTTTACACTTTACGATTTATAATAGTTTAGTAAATGCTTTTAATAAACGCTTAATTAAAAGTTACAAAATTCCTTTTAAAATGTTATAAAATTATTAGTGTTTAGGGTTTAGGTGTTAGGATTTGTGGTTTGGGGTTTGTATTTTAGAGTTTATGCTTTATAACAATTTAGTAAATGATTTTAATAAACAATTACTAAAAGTTGAAAAACGCTTTTTAAAATGTTATAAAATTCTTAGGGTTTAGGATTTGGGGTTTATGTTTTAGAGTTTAGGTTTTAGGATTTATGGTTTATAACACTTTAATAAATTCTTTCAATTAATACTTAAAGAGATATTACATAACACTTTTAAAAATGTTATAAAATACTTACATTTTAGGCTTTAGGGTTTATGGTTGATGGTTTGGGTTTTAGGGTTTAGAGATTAGTTTTTATAACAGTTTATTAAATTCTTTCAATAAAAAATTAAATAAAAGTTACAAAAACCTTTTCATAAACTTATAAAATACTTAGAGTTTAGGGTTTGGAGTTTAGGGTTTAGTGTTTGGGATTAATTGTTTAGGGTCTATAACACTTTACTAAATTATTTTAATACACTTAAATAAAAGTTACAAATCATTTTTTAAAATGTTATATAATACTTTTGTTTCAGTGTTTATGATATGGGATTTTTATTTAGGGTGTAGGGTTTATAACACTATTAAATGATTTTAATAAACACTTAAATAAAAATTACAATACACTTGTTAAAATTTTATAAAATTCTTAAGGTTTAGGTTTTGGGATTTAGGTTAGGGTTTAGGGTTTGGGATTTAGGGTTTAGGGTTTATAACTCTTTATGAAACTCATGTGAATTAAAAGTTAGAAAACACCTTTTAAAATGTTATAAACTCATTAGTGTTTAGGGTGTAACTTTTAGGGTTCACGGCTTAGGATTTCGTGTTTACGCTTTAGGGCTTACACTTTATAACACTTTAATAAATGGTTTTAATAAAAACTTAAAATGCGTTCATTGATATCTATTATTGGGGTAGTTCTCTCTAGAAAAGTGAATTATCCTGAATCATCAAGGAAGATAAAATACACTCTCATTTTCACTGAGTTTTGGAAAGGAGTTTGTGCAGGAGAAGGAGAAAACGAACCTATAAAGCCGACTTTAGATAAGGAGATTTCCATTTGGGAAAATAAGAATAGTAAGTCCTATACCTTAATTGCAGCATTTGTAAATGAAGAGGTGAGTCGCCATATTTCACAATTTTCAAATTCTTTTGAAGCCTTATATAAGTTGAAGGAATTGTATGACTCACACTCTGAACTTGAATTTGTCTAATTGATGATTAAATTTTTCATTCTTGAATTGAAATGTGATGTCCCTCTTGCTTGAGAATCAGAAGTAAGATCTATTATGCATGACATAAAAACCATTGACGTTGAAATATAAATTCCTCTAATAGATTATGTTAAGGCACTATATCCCACTTATTCAAATTACCTTGATTCATTACAAGCAAGTGGAAAGTTCAAGAAGATTATCTTTGACTCCCTTGAGAAGAAGTTTGCTGAGAGGGAAGGAGTCTGGGAAGAAGATAACTCCTCAGTCATCTAAAAAAGGAAGAGGAAGAAGGAATTTTAGAGGTGGGGGGATAGAAAGTTCCAAAGAGAAAACTCCAATATTCATTGCATACAATGCAATAGAGATGGACATGATGCATCCACATGAAAGTTGCCTTGGGCCAAAATTGAGTAGGAAAGAAATGAAAGGAAAGGTAAAACCAATGACAAAGGGAGAGGTAAAGCACTTGAATCCTCTCACTATGTGGTGGCACATTACAATATTAGAGTAACTGAAGACTTAATTAATGCTTCACTTTCTTGATGGAAAAATGATTGGTTTCTTGATCCAAGTGAAACTTTCCACATGAATTTTAGAAGAGTTTCCTTTGAAGATTTTACTGACAATGTTGATGGAGTAGCATAATTTGTAAATAAGTCAAAACTCAAGCCATCAAGATCAAAATACCTGGTCTTCCACACTTTCTTCTGCATGATGTTTTATATCTCCCAGAGCGGAGGAGAAACTTGTTGTCTTTGGTACACATCCACCAGAAAAGACACTCCATTCATATGTATGATGGAAAGGTTTAGATCAAAAAATCATTAGATCACTCACTTGTCATGATGGGGATATAAGAAGAAAGACTTCTGAAGTTACAATGTACCTCTAATGATGCACAAAAATTTTCATACAGTTCTAATTATGATGAAGGTACATTTCCATCAAGTCTTTTATGGCATTCTAGATTAAGACACTTGAATTATGCAACCTTCGTATGCTCAATAAAAGTGGTGTTACTGGTTTGCCTATAATTACTTATTGATTCGTACTTATTTGGCCCAATGGTTATTCCTTATGCAAATAGAAAAAAATATATGATGACATTTATTTATGACTACAACAAAATGTGTTGGGTTTATTTATTGAAGAACAAATATAATGTTTTTAAAACATTCAAGAACTTTCATGCATGGATTGAAAACTATGCACAATCTCATATTGTCTCTATTCGCATTGATAATGGAAAAGAGTACACTTCAAATAAATTTGAAAAGTATCTTTGCTAGCATGGGATCAAATATCAAACGATTGTTCCTTATAATCCAAAATACAATGGAGTATCTAAAAGAATGAATAGGACAACCTTAAATATGGTGTGTTCCATGATGTTTTTCAAAAACTTTAAACTAATGTTTTACGTTGATGCAATTCTATAAGTTGTGTATATAAATAATAAGTGTCCATCTCTATTAGAAACAAGACTCCTTATGAAATGTGGTATGGCCACATTCCTTCGATAAAGCATCTCAGGGTCTTCGGGTCTTTGGTTCTAAATGTTATCCCTTAATACCTAAGTAACATAGAAAAAACTTGGTGCAATGAGTCATACATGTATCATTTTGGGTTATTGAAATACCTTCAAAGCATATTGCCTCTATCATCACGTTAATAACAAGTTTTTAGTACCTAGATATGTGATATTTATTTAATCTACCAAGGCTGAAAAAGTTGTTGGGCGAGAGTTTGATTGCTTGGATAGATTTAGACATGCAAAGTATTTTCAATAATTTGATAATGAGATTCCACATATTGAAGGAGGGATTTGTATGCTAGAGCAATATGTGGAATCTTCTTTTGAAGCACTTTTTCCTTCCCATGAAGCTCTAGCCACTGATCCATATGACGCTTTGAGTGATGTGATTGAAAGAATTGGCATACTAAATCATGATTCATCCCTAACTCGGTCAATTGAGCAGTCTAGACCATCTCAGAAGGTTCCTTGAAAATGGCTGACAAGGACACTTGAAAATGTTCATCCAAATGAGGTTTGAAAGACTAGAATAAGAAGTTCAACTAGACAAAATGGAGGTGATATAGATGACTCTGATTCAACTTTTGATATGGATGTTTCTTATGATTGTGAACTAAATTTGTCTTCAAATTTTGAAGAAAATTCCTTCAAAGAAGCCGATTCTCATGATGAATCGAAGTAATATATGCAAAAAGAGTATGACACCTTGATAAGTAATGGAACTTAGAAGGTGGATGATCCTCCATTGGGAACCAAACCAACATGTTGCAAGTGGGTCTATAAGAACAGGTATAAAGTTGATGGCTTAATTGACAAGCACAAAGCCAGGCTTGTGGTAAAAGGTTTTGCACAGAAGGAAGGGGTCGATTATGACAATAATTTCCCCCCCCCACAATAAAATGGGATACCATCTAGACACTCTACATTGGTAGCTCAAAACAACTGAAAAGTCCATCAACAGGATGTAAAAAATGATTTCATGAATGGAGATATGAAAGGTAATGTTTTTATGTCCCATCTAGAAGGATTTGTTGTGAACGGTCAAGAGAAAAAAGTATGGAAGATTGTAAAATCCTTGTATGGCCTAAAGCAAGCACTGTAAGCCTGGTATGAGAATTTCACTAAGAATCTTATGAGACTCAACTTCAAACATTATGATCTTTATGATGCAATTTTGTTTGTCAAGAAAGTTGGATAAATGGTTATATATATTGTGTTTAATGGTTAAGGCAACAAATTCCCGAACTAGCTCCCAATTTGAGGCTCATGGTTTCAAGTTTATTAACTATTGTATATGTTGTGGTGAATAGGCTTAATGCAACAAATGTCACTCTCACAAAAGCTAACATAATATAAGATAAATGGCATGGAATCTAAGATAAATGGCATGGAGGCTAAGATGGACTATTTGAAGATAGATTTGAAGAGATACATTGAATATTTGAAGGAGGATTTGAAGACAGATGTATTTCAAATGGTTTTGTGAAGGTTATATTTTTTTCTCAAGTAAATGAATATCCTATTTAATGTTACAAATATTAATATTAAAAAAAAACTCATATATATCTTATATATAGATATATATAGATATAAGGCTTCAAAACATATTTCATTAGCTGGATCATGGGGTGTATCACAAACGTCATCTATGCAATTCTAATTAATGGTGCAGCTACTCCTTTTTTCAAAGGACAGAGGGGTCTGAGGCAAGGGTGCCCCTTGTCCCCTCTGATTTTCCTCTTAGTTGCAGAAGGTTTAAGCCAGCTGATCCAAAAGGCCAGAAGGGAGGGGAAGGTAAAAGGTATTGAAGTAGCATTCAATCTATACATTTCTCATCTCCTTTTTGTAGATGATATTTTGATTTTCACAAATGGAGAGTCTAATGAAATTAAGGAAATAAAAAACATTCTTGATCTGTTCTTGAAAGAAACTAGAATGCAGATTAACTCCAAGAAATCTCAGTTGATAGTGGCAGGAGTAGTCAGACAAGAGAGGGCACAGATGCAATCCCTCTTTCCCTTTCAATCTTGTACTATGGAATCTCCTTTCAAGTATTTATGTTTCTAGTTAAAACCAAATGCATACAAGAAAGAGGATTGGAACTGGATGATTGCAAAGATAGAAACCAAAATCTCTCATTGGAGCTTCAAATGGCTCTCCAGAGCTGGGAGACTGACCCTTATAAAATCTATGCATCTAGCTATTCCAGTCTACTAGGCAGCTTTAACATGGGTTCCTAAAGGTATCCTAGAGAAAATAAGAAGAATTTGTAGCAGATTCTTGTGGGATGGCTCAAAGGAGAACCCGGTCCTCCCATGGGTGGCTTGGAATAAAGTGGCAAGGCCAAAGGACTAGGGAGGATGGGGGATAAAAAGTCTTCCTGACTTCAGTCTCTCACTGGCAGCCAAATCAGGATGGAGACTTATAACGATGGAAAACTTATGGAAAAGAGTGGTGAAAAGGAAATATATAGATCCAGCTCCCTTGGAAGATTGGATTACAAACTCGGTAAAGAATAAGAAGAATGTCTTAGCGATATGCAAGGCAACGGCAAAATCCTTTAAGGTGATCGAACAAGGATTGGCATGGAAGATTGGGAAAGGAAGGAGGTTGAAGATAGGGAAGGACCCTTGGGTAGGATGTAATTAAAATTATGCTTTATCCCCAGGGTTAATCAGACACTTAGAAAGTAAGAGCATTATTTCCTTAAATCAGGTGGAAAAGGTGGGTCACTCATCTATGTGGGGACGAGATTGGAAATATGGGGAAGACCTAGAGCTGAATCATAGATGGTGGAATGAATGGAATTCATATATCCAAGAACTCACTCGATTGAATTTCAGGCTAAAACACAGCCCGAATTTGCTGAAATAGGTGTATTTTTTAGGACAAGGAAACTCCAGTAACCGCCAGTGCTATTCAATGGGTATCTATTTATTCATCTATCCATGAACCAGAGGAGAAAAAAACTCAAACTCAAAATAAGGCTATTCACATTAAAGAGGGCATTCCCCAGGCTTTCTTTGATGGAGCCTCACAAAACAATAGGGCAGGAACTGGTATTTTCATCCATGTTAACGCAAATCATATTCTAAAATCCTCAGTTGTTCTAGGGATAGGAACAAACAATTTCACTGAAATATCAGCCTTGAGGCTACTTCTTTGTTGGCTCATTCAAAGAAACATCCTCACAATTCAAATCTTTGGAGACTCTCTCAATGTTATAAAGCAGGTTAATGGAAAAAGCACATTCAAAAATCAAATTCGGAAACCTTTGCTGGAAGAACTACAGGTATTAATATCATCTTTCAAAATATTTTCCTTATGTCATATCTACAGGGACAACAATGACTCAGCGTACAAGCTTTCTAAGGAAGGTTTGCAACAGAATCTGGGAGATTGGAAAATAGTTGAAGAACTACAGGGACAAGTCCATACATCAGATCAGCTACCCCATGCATACCAACAGTGACATGTTTTTCATTATTTTTCTTTCAGTTATAGTTTTACTCAGACTTTATACTTGTATTTAGAATTTTGGTAAGACTATGTTTTTTGAACATTATGAAACACATCCTTATTGTAAGGTTGTTTTCCTCATTTTTCTTCGAGGAGACCCACTTTATGATGGTTTCGGCAGCCCTCTTGAAGGAGGGGATGATTTACACATGGTTAAACAATACATAACAGCCGATATATTATGTTTGCAGCTATCCTTTTTTGAGATCAGATGGTCCTAATGGCAGATAGGACGTTTCTTTTCTTGATTGCATGAGCAGTCAAATAGTAGCAACTGAAATGCTCACAACATATGCAATGTAACTTTTTATTTCCTTAATAAAAAGTTTGTTTTTTCTTTGGGAAAATATATATATATATATATAGAAAATGATGAATTCTATAATTTTATTGTAATTAACTTCAAATTTTAATATTAAAAAATTTTCATGTTTTATTTTCTTGCGAAGTTGTTTTTCTATTGTTTGGATTTATAAATTTACACTCATAGCACAAGAAGTGTGTTGGACTGCAACTAGGGAAGCCCAACCAAACAAGTAACCTCAAATGTTTCAAAATATGAAAATACACAGAGCTAAGACATGGAGCTAAGACAAGAAAACATCAATGAAAACTAAATATACATAGGAAGATAGGCATATATGCATGTTTCTTGGGACCAATAACTTTTAGTGGGATGGGATGCTTATTTCTCCTAGGAGTGCACCAAGGATTAGGAGGAGTCCCCATTTACCATTAAATTCTCACAAGAACACCCATTGTATGACTAACATCAACAATCCAATCTTCAACCTTTGCAAACATCTACGCGTGGTCATGTGGTCATGTGGGCAACACTAGTCTCAAGGTGAGGCTAACCACCTGACCTTCCCACTAGGCCCTTAAATGTTGATGCTGAGATCATGCGCATGATCCATAGGATGTGGGTCTATCCCCCTTGCCTTAGGACCTCTGAAAGTGCATTAAAAATGGTCTCTTGGTGGAGCATATACCCAAGACCTCGGGCTATTACTGAGTACTCCACCTTCGCACCTTCTGTTGAATGCCAAGGTCATGTGATTAGCGTCGTGACCGGGGTTAGTCTAAACATCTTATGCCCCTCTCCACCATTGTTTCATCAGCATATGGCACCGAATATGACCAGGGGTCAGGGCTGGTAGCCCAACTCCTCCTTCCTAAAGCTCTAAACTTAAACATTATATAATAGTTCAATCTATGTTATGTTAAGAACTACCATGTGGCATGTCAGTGAAGTGATCCATTATGGAGTGGGAGGTGAGGGGTTCAAATCCCTCAGACCTTTCTCAGACCCATACCAAAATTTTAATTGACCCTCGTGCACTATGTGGTAGCCCATGACTGGGCCACACAACACCCAATTATTGGTCCACATAAAACTAACATGAAACAATCAAATGTTGCAAAAATAAATGAACTAGAGGATGAAACTTAGCAAGTTTTCATTAGCTGATAACTTACCGAGTCACTCTGCTGACTCACTATATGATCAACCACTGACCAGTCAACGAACCTACTAGAATTTTAATTTTTGGGCCAAACAATGAGCACATGATAACTTCAACATATGGTGTCAGATTGAGGTAAAACGAATGTCACTGGATTGAGAACAACAAACACTTCAACTTGATGCTACATTTAAGAATTTATGGACCCTCCCATTTTTGAGAAAAATTGTGATCAGCTGATGATCTATGGAATTAAAGATCTTTAGCTTCCTATTGGTCAAATAATTTCTAGAAAGAATCTAAATTTGACTTGGTGAAGGTATTATTTTTATTGTAAAAGTAAATCTAGCTTCCAAGAATACCCCTATTACAAAAAAATTGTTCAACTGAAACATTTTATGTATGAAATTCTATGAATGACAAATCATTCTTCCTAAATTTCAGGAAAATTAATTGTTTCCCTTTAAATTACTTTGAATACCCAAAAAGAGTCATATTTGTATAACTATTAAAATATTGCATTGTATACTAGTGGTGGGAGAGTGTTCGTGATTATTTGATATATCTTCTTACACTCTGCTCCAAAATCGGAATTCAAAAATAATTATTCAAATATTCATGGATTCGATGGTACAATTTCAATTCACCTCCTTTTCTTAATGTCTTAGGGACACATAAGGTGTGGGTAGATCGTTTGCACAACCAAAGATAACACATGAAGGAAAATTCGATAAATAAAAAATGGTGGAGGCACCTATCATGATGTCACTTCCTTCAAATTATGAGTAATTAGTGTGCCCATATAATAATTGACAAGTGGATTTACACCCATCCCAGAAAAGATAGGTACTTAAATCTACCAAAGCATAAGAACTTTGGCCTATTTTACTAAAATTCAATAATAAACTTTTGGGTGAGATTATGCTTTCCTCTTGTTTAAAATGCATTTTTTGAATGCATATATAGATTTAGCACCTAATCCATTTAGGGAAAATGTTACAAAGAAATATTCCGAGAAAGGGGCCAAAACATATATTAGAGTACAACCTTAAATGTTTTAAATATTCATTCTAATTTTCATACACCGAGATCATGATGTAGGAGTTATTTAGGTATTGGATATACGGAATCTAGATTTAGTATGAGATTTTTTTCCTTTGTTATCCATTTCCTTTGTCTCTCAAGTTTGTATACCTTCGCATTGGTTCAAGATTGGGTGAACCTAGAAATCAAAGAGCGGCTTGAATATTATCGAATGTGAAAGTGAACTTGTGTCAAGATATTTCCACGGATAGATGTGGAAACCAACATTGTGAAATGTAGAAGTGTGTAGAGATTATATAGCATATGCAGGCGATAGAATGATAAGAGACTTGCAAGAAACTAATGAGAGGTGACAATAGGGACCTTACATTGGTGTGACTAGCATGAAATGTAGTAGAAGAACCTACAAATGTAAGAACAAGAATAGACAATACACCACAAGATATAAGGTAGAGGTGGTGGTCCAAGTTTGGTATTTGACAAAAATCAAATAGTTTAAGAAGAATTTTGTAACTTTTATTGAAGTGTTATTAAAAGAATTTACTGAATTGTTATGGACCCTAAACCATAAAAACAAAATACTAAACACAAAAACATAAACCCTAAACCCAAAAATGTAAACCCCAAACCCCAAACCCTAAACTGTAAACCCTAGACCTTAACCATTTTATAAAATTTTAAAAATTTCTTTTTAACCTTTATTTAAGTGTTTACTAAAATCATTTAGTAAAATGTTGTAGACCCTAAACATTGAAAACTAAACCTAAAGCCAAACCCGAAACCATACACCCTAAAACCTAAACCCTAAAGCTTTAATCCCAAACCCTAAACCGTAATCATTTTATAGCATTTTAAAATCATTTTGAAACTTTTATTTACATTATTATTAGAATAATTTACTAAAGTCTTATAAAACCTAAACCCTAACCACTAAACCATAAACCCTAAACCCTAAATCATAAACACTAAACCTAAACCCTAAACCCCAAACTGTGAACATTAAACTCTAAATCGTAAGAATTTTATAAAATTTTAAAGAGTCTTGTGATTTTTATTTAAGTGTTTATTAAAATAATTTACTAAAGTGTTGTAAACCCTCAACCCTACCAAACCCCAAACCCTAAACAGTGAATTCTAAACGCTAAACCCTGAACTGTAAACAACAAATCCTAGACCATAAACCCTAAACACTCTAAATCGTAAGCATTTTATAACCTCTTAAGAAAATTTCTAACTTTTATTTAAGTGTTTACTAAGAGGATTTACTAAAGTCTTATGAACCCAATACTCTTAACCCTAAACCCTAAGCAATTTATAACATTTTAAAAAGTGTTCTTTAACTTTTATTTAAGTGTTTATTATAAGAATTTACTAAAGTCTTATAAACCATAACCACTAAGCATTTATAACATTCTAAAGAGAGTTTTGTAACTTTTACTTAAGTTGTTATCAAATTAATTTACTAAGGTGTTATAAACCCTAAACCATAAAAACTAAACCCTAAAATATAAACTATAAATCCTAACCCGAAAAACCTAAATCCGAAATGTTAAACCCTAAGCCTTTTATAACATTTCAAAAAGCATTTTGTAACTTTCATTTACGTGTTTATTAAAACAATTTACTAAAGTGTAATAAACCCTAAACCCTAAACCCTAAACCCCAAACTGCAAAGGCTAAACCCTATACCTTATACCCTAAAACCTAAACCCTGAGAATTTCATAATATTTAAAAGTGTTTTGTAACCTTTTTTTATGTGTTTATTAGAAGAATTTATAAAGTGTTATAAACTTTAAACCCTAATCCCTAAAACCTAAACCCTAATTAATTTATAACATTTTTAAGAGTGTTTTGTAACTTTTATTTAAGTGTATTAAAAACATTTACTAAATTGTTGTAAAATTCTCAGCGTTTATTGTTTAT
>Ga0115844_100477_pt1 | contig 11509 bp, 5 predicted proteins | sample InSIn1gowninarea_FD_83858 | JGI IMG/M metagenome (GOLD analysis project Ga0115844, IMG submission 83858) | reverse complement strand
TTTCCTTCATAGCATACACCTATTTCGATCACACACATATGTTTCCTTCCAAGCATACACCTGTTTCGATAAGTGTAATGAGAGTTCTTTGATTGAGTTGACAGCCTCATCATACAACTCAGTATGATGTGTAACACTGTTAGTTCATCATCAAAGCTGAAATTTTTCTCATGTTTTTCTTTTCTTTCTTTTTTTGGTCGAAGAAACTTTACTATATTGTCATAACATTAAATTCAACAAAATACATCATTGCCACAACATCAAAATACATCACTACTGCCTCACAAGGCTATGTTGCAGGCTTAAGAGCTGGTGCGGGCCTTGCTATGAACAGTATGAAGCCTGAAAAGAAGCCAAGAAAACCTGTGTCATTGGTTATTGCAGATACAAAAGGAGCAAAAAAACATTTCTAAGGAATACACATTAAGGAGGGGGGTTGGGGGGGAACACGGGAGGAGCAACAAAGAATGTAGCCTGCTTGTGTGTATGATAGTCTATGTGTTCCACCCGAGTGTCCAAGGTATGAAGACAGTCATTTGAGCATCAAAGCTGTTGCCAAAGGCCCTCTATGAAGTTCAGGATCTCATTCTGCGTATGCTGGAGGTCATTAATATAAACCATTAGTTCATTCTTGTCATCATATCTTTGCTCCCTTAGAGTTTCCATGCTGAGATGGATGTTGTTCAGCTGGGTTGCAATGGACTCCAGGGTGGCCAAAGCCTCGACGTGACCCAGGGAGCGGCCTGGAGACATGGCAATGTCTACAGCGAAATGGTGACTCTCGGTTGACTTTGAGTCCGAGCTAGGCTCTCCATGGTGTGGACGTTCATCCATACGATAGCTAACAACCCCCCTTCAGGCGCGTCCTCTCTGTCTAGGCATGCAACCATCACGACCACCACTGGTCGCACTACCACGGGAGGATACTGTCTGTCCTATGAAGCCCACCACACAAGTCAAATTTAAACTAAACACAATAAAACTTCACTTATCGTTCCTGACCCAGGAAGCCCTAAGCAACGAATGCCAGCACTGTGACCATAATTTGCGAGGGAGTAGGGAGGTGCGTCACTGTTCCCGGAATTGGGCGAGCCGCTCCTGCCAAGGTACCAAAACCCATAGTCCCCGCCATGCTGACTCTCTAGAGGAGCTACCGCGAATGAGAGATATATCCAGACTGAGAATGGCATGACGTTTGCTCCCCCACACTCCCCAACCCTAGAACGATACCACCTATCACACTAACTAGAGAATTCCTCCCTCGGATCCCATGGCCAAATTGTCTGCAAGTTCTAGTTCTCTGAACGCCTATATGTGACGAAATCACCCTGAACTGCCACCCCAAGCCACATCCTGAGCCAGTATGCCAACAACCCACAAATTTGTCTCGCCCAACACTCTTTCCTCATCGCCCAACGTTTACAACTAGCCAACCTCCTACCTTTGTACTGCATTATGTAATACTTGCAGGAAGCGAGGTCCAGGTCCCAATGACGCGTTAATTCGTTCGTGCAACGTGTGGGGGCCTATCTGACTCCACTATCCAATGCACCGCCATTTGTCCCTCACCATGATAACTCCCATAGGGGAAAAATCTGCCCGATTTGTGTCCAAAAAAAAAAAAAAAATTAAATTAAATAACTATACAAAATATTTAAATAATGCCTGCTCATAAAAAAAAATTGCAAGTGAAGAAATTGGATCCCTCCTGGCTCATGTTAGATCCGTATTTAAGATGGATCTATACTAGTTTATCCCATCACAAATTATCCTCAGATCCATCACAAATTTTAATCAAATTAGAGATTATTGCTCCTTATCTACGATCACACTTGCTTGGAACCAAAATACTTTATCGAGCTTACGCACTAGGTCAAATTGTTACATTGGATTTCATCAAAACAATGAAACCATAAAACCGTTGTGCTACTTTATGGGATCCAAACAAATTAGAAATATCATGATTTTCGTTTTATCATCCAAAAACCACATATCAAACTTCAAGCTAGAACAACACATCAATGTCGACCAAACCAACCCCAAAAATAATAAGCAGTTAAGCTCGAGGATTAGCCCTTAAATAATCCATAAAGCTCTACCTCAGCCAACGAAAATATTAGAGAAAATATATCCTGAACTTCCATCAAAACACGAACTCACTCCAAATGTGTGTTCTGGTCCTGCACTTAGATAGAAATAGCTTGAGGCTTGCATTAGAGAGTGACAAATTGAGAGAGTAATATAAGCCTTAATAAATAGTGAGGGAGGGGTCTTCTAGAGGACCAACTTGGCCTTATTTCTGGATGTTGACCTTACAAAAATAAATTTGATTTTTCAAAATTTGACAATTACGAAGCCAAATATTAATGATGATAAAGGAGGGTGGACTTAACGTAATTTAATTTATTTGTCAAAAGGTTTTCAACCAAGACCGATTTGACAACTTGCCTTCAAAATTAAAATTTTATTGTACTTAATCTGGGCAGACTTTAGGGCCCTTGACCATAACTTTAGGGCGTTATCTTTAGTGAGCATATTGCTATAATCAAGAGGAACCACGAGGCATGCCACTTACTGTTGGAATCAACATGATTAGGATTATCAAATGATGATGGTATTGTAAGCAAAAATACTGATCTTCACACCCAAATTCCCCATCAAACGCAAACCAACATAGGCACAATGTAGGAGCTCCTCATCCTTGCAGGGTTTCTTGACTTGTGGGACTTCCAATGAATGTAATCCATAGATGAATATTAGGAGCGTTCAAGGACAATGTTGGCATCAATGACAATGCTATTCGACAATTATATGATGATTTTATTTTTATTAATAAAACCACAAATTATTTTTTCGAAAAAAATTCATAATATACAAATCAGATTAAAATAAATAATTAATAATGATTCGTATGAGTAACCATGATATTTCAAAATATATAATTAATAAATGATACAAATTTAATAAATTTAATTAATAAACATATAATTAGAAATTAAGAATATTCTTATATATGGAGTTGTGGAATATATATAAAATATAAATTGTAGCTATAATTAGGATTCAATTTACCATGTAAATTAAAATAATAATTCATGTTCATAACATTTTTTTTCCAAGTAAGGAATCAACCTCCTTCTTAACTCAAAGGTAAGAATCACATTGCTATTAGTAGTCCAACCCACAATTATATTCACTTAAAGAGTTTTTTTCTCAAGCTAAAGCCATTATAATAATATTCATCTACCAAACAACTCAAGATAACCCAATTGATATCATAACCATTATATTTCACAACTTCATATTTAAATTTAATTAATAAACATATATAAACTTAATATTACAATTATATATATATTTTTAATAAAAAATATTCCTATATAAAAAGATGTGAAATTTATATAAATATAAATAATATTATTAAGAACCAACACAGATCCATTTTAAATCCACATTTACTAAGCACTGAAAGGATTCAAATCTCTTGAGGTACAAACCTTTCCTCAATTTTGTGCTCAAAACTAGGTTTTCATCTTAAGAGATTTGATCCCTCTTGGCACTTGGTAGATCATTATTTAATATGGATCTATGTTGGTAGCTAATCTACAACAAACTACCTAAGGTTGAGGGAAATAACAAGCCACCGATGCCAAAACCATGAAGACTTTAGAATGACAAATCCACATTCAATGATGAACTATAAGGCATTATCTAGAATCATAGGAAAGCCAACGATAAACTGACAACATAAACAATAAAGCCAAGAGTTCACCATATCTACTTTCACCATCAATACCATAATCACTAAGACCTAACATGAAAAAATTACAATGACAAATGAATCTCCCAACAACAAAGAGAGAAACAGGTGTATGCTTGGAAGGAAACATATGTGTGTGATCGAAATAGGTGTATGCTATGAAGGAAACATCTGCGTGTAATCCTCTACGGTGGAGACATATCTCCTCCCTTTGCGTGCACCTAAGAGATATTGCCCACAAATCTCTAGTTGACGTTTGTGTGTCTACCATATAGTCTTTTCGGTGAAATCAAATTCAGGTAGCATGATGTTGTATGATTAAGGAGAGACATTATAAATGTAAAACGACTTCTCCTAAATACTCAATGGTGAAACAGATATAACTACAATTTGGCAACAGATATCTTTTGCTATATGGATGAGTTGGTAGTAGATCTTCAATGATCCAGCGGTAGAATAAATCTGAACCAACACATCAATTGTCTTCAAATTGATTGGTAGAACAACTCATTATATGAGTTATCGGCATATTGATCGAGCATTTTTTAACTGGCACCATGAAAATAATATTGTCTTCCTTAGATAAGAGTATAGTTGACATGATGTTTGTGATGTTGTGTTTTGACTCGCCAATCGATCATTGACATGAAGGTAGAATGTACGCAGTGACTTTGTATACATATTGTTATATTTTCCACCAAGGAAATGTTATGTTGATTAGTGTTGGTGGTTGAATGTTGACTATAAGTTCACACTTGGGTCAAGCCCGTATAATTGTTTGGTTAGAAAGTTATTTTTATTTATTTAATGTTTTCTATTTGTTGAATAAATAACAAATATATGATGACACAATTTGTCATATTGATTGTTGAAATTGAGAATTTGTCGAAGGACACCTTGAAATGGTCAATTTGTAGAACTCTTAATGTAATATATTGGTTCGAATGTTTTTGAAATTTGTTTTTAGTGGAAATTGAAAACTGAAAGAAGCATTGAAATCATAACTAAGAGACAAAACTTGTTGAAGTGGTTATAGAGAATTGGTTTGGTAGGAGCAACAATGGTTACAAAGTTTTCAGGTTGGTAATATTATGGCAGTGTCATAAACGTGACCAGAGTTGATATTGTTACTACAGGACAGAGTGAAGTTGTTGCTAGGGTTTGGCAATGTTGGGTAGAACTAGGGATTGATATTTTGTGCAGAAGTAAAGCGGATATTAATAAGGATAGTATCATGTTATTGGTCACAATTGTGATGTATTTAGCAGAGTTTTGTTGAGCTAGCGTTTGGCAGTGAACATGTGTTGCTAAGTTGTTTCTATTGATGATGGATGTATAAAGTTGGTGGGGCTTATCATTTTTATAAATTGTTGAGCAGAGCTAGCTAGGGTTTGTATGTATAAGGCTTGTTAACATATGTATGCATATTTTACTAGTGCTTAATAGCTTGATGTGCTAAGCAAACTTGGTTATTGAGCAATGGCTACAAAGTGCAGCGTAGTGGTTGAGCAATGTGACCAATGTGATCTACTTCATTCTTTTATCTTTCAATTTCAGGGTGGGTGCAAAGCAGAGATTGGATTTTCCTTCAAGTTCGAGCATGAAAACACTCCAGGGTGGCAGGGTGGTGCTAAGGCAAGTTGGAGCCTGTGTAGGGTGTTAAAGCATCCTTTTAGTCAGACTTGATAAAACCAAGGTGTTGGAGCGTCCTTCCAGTTAGAGTTGGTAAATCAGAGCGTTGGAGCATCCTTCTAGTTGGAGATGGTAAACTAAGGTGTTGGAGCATCCTTTTAGTTTGAGTTGATAAATCAAGGGTTGGAGCCCCCTTCCAGTTGTTGATGGAAAGTCTTGGAAGTTGGGGCTTCTCGTTGATGTAATCTTGAAAAGACCTATATTAAAAGCATTTAGTGCTTTTTCCCAAGGAAGGGTTTCCACCTAAAAATATATGGTGTGTTTTCTTTGATGTTGTGTAATGTTGAATGGTGTTGTTAATTATTTATGTTTAATCTAATGCTAATGTTAACTAATGCTTTAAAGATTAAAATTAACTAATTGAACTGAAATATTGATTCACCCCCCTCCCAATGTTTCCAACAATAACAAACTGAATTGAATCAATTTATTATTTTTATTACTTTTTATTCGAGCCAACATTATGTTTTATTATTATTATTTATCCAACATACCCAGTACAACTTCTCCCCATACTAGGCTGTAGAGTGTCACTCAAAAAAATATGTTTTTGTGCCTTTGGGAGGTTTTGAGTGTGTTATTTTCCCTTGGTACTTGGGACAATGGAGGTCCTAGGGTTCCCTACAACAAGGTAAACTTTTTCCCTGCATTGAACTTGAAATCTTGGATTCAAAGATGTGGATTCTAGTTTTGGAGGAGTAATTGTTTTAATGGCCACTATTTTCATTGAGTAATGGTTTGCTTGGGGTTTCTATTATTTTTCCATGGTGTCCTTTGAAGGATTGTTTATACTCTGGGTTTTAGTATATTACACGATTTCCCTAATCCCTATGCCCGAATGCATTCTAGTCCCTTCTATGTTTCTAAATTCTAAATTGTATAAGGTTGTGTTGTTTATGAGGAGTTCAATGTTCTTCTAGTCATATTGTTTAAAAAAGTTGTTTGAAAAATGAATTACTTGTTTGTAATGTAGGAAGAAAGAAAAAAAGGACTATGAATTTTTGCTTCTACATCTTTATCATTTGATTTTGTAATTAGGGAATGTACCTAACCTATGAATTGATTTTATTTCATTTGCTTAGGGTTTCTATTGTTTTTCGATGGTCTCCATTGAAGGATTATATATGTTTTACATTGTAGCATGTGTTGCCATCACCCTAGGTCACGTGCTCAAATATAATCCAACATCCTTACAATTTATAGATTATGAGTTATGCAAATTTGATGTTTTTGAGAGGTAATACATTATCCATTTATCTTTGTTGTTTAAAATAATGTTGTTTCCCAATTGAAGTATTTGTTGGTTATGTGAGAAGAAGGAGTAAATGTTCTAGGTTTTTGCTTCCATTTGAATTTTCTTAACATGCAGTCTACTTTGCCTTCAAATTAGTTTGACATTGTTATAAATGATTTAGTAGCTAGAAGGATTGAGATGTGCTTCTGTTTCTATGTAATGTCCCAATTTTGACCCCTAAATTATAACACATTAAATTGTATATTATTTAATGATATGTGTGATGAGACCTAGATCACGAGGGTTGAGTTAAATGAACCTATGTGTAAATAATGTAATTGCATTGTAAATAATCCTAGCAAATTGCAAGGCCGGCGCCCAACTATTAATGTGTATGAGTGCCCATGGTGCACTAGGATTATGGTTGAATTGTAATGTTTTCATGTTATACTTATGTTTATGTAAAAGTAAGAATAAAAAAGGAAATATATAAAATGTAATATCTACAAAGAAATATTGCTTAAGGAAGCAACAAAGGGACTATGACACTACTAGAGGGGAAGAGAAAAGGGGGTCCAAGGGGATGATATATAATCCTTAGTTTCCTAACTTTGTCTTTCTCCCAACTAGTATGTTCATTGTTGAAACCTCGACCACCAATCATCGAATGTATGTGCTATTTAGTGTGGAAGTCCTCCTTCCATGGTTATTAGGGCATGGCAATTGAGTATAATAGGAGGAAGGAGTGTAAGAGATTCCATGTTCACATTAATTTGAACACTCCATTCGCATTCACTCTCCTCGTCCAAATTCCAATTGGCTTTTACTCTCATTATTTACACATTAGTTGCAGTTATTCCCACCATTGGAACCATATCCTCTTATGCCAAAGACAACATTGAAGCTATGGGAGTTACATTTGCATCTGCAAGTGACTAAATCGAATTAAAGAAGAGAAGATGACAAACCTGAGAGGAGAGATAGATGACTACACAAGAGAATAGAGGTTAGGCTATAGATGAACCCATCCCTTTCCTTGTAGATTGTTGCTCATTGAATGCACAAGGGAAAAGTAAAAAATAGTTGAGTTATTCCCCAAGGTAAACATCAAATCAGAGTCCTTCTACATGCACTAAGGAACATTGGAGGGAAGAAAACTATTGAGGGTCTACTGAGCAAATAAGGGAAATATGTTCCCCATTTTATGTGGGGCAATGGAAGGAAATGCCATGTCTATGCTACCTAGATTGTTGCATAGAGTATTATATGGTAAATAATTTGGTTAGGCCTGAGAAAAATTAGGTTAGGTGAGTGACCTAAGAGTCCTTGATTGGTTTTCTTCACCCTCATGGTATCATGCCATGGATTAGGGGTGGAATCCAAAGTTGATTCCCATGTCTAGGTGGGATATTACTCCATAGCAACCAATTTTATGGACTTGCATTAATTTACAAATGAGTACTTGTATCTATTTGGAATTATTTTTGTTTATAATATGATGTGTGGGCCTTAAATCTAATAGGTAAAATATGAATTTGAGATATGCATTGTTGTTCCGTTGTTATGTTGTTTATGCATATGAATTCAAATTGGTATCCATATTAATGTTCAAACATAGCCTAACATTTGGTTAACTAAAGAAATAATTTTGCATGGAGCACATTGCCACCCAAGTAAGGCATTTATGTATATGATATTCTAGTTGAAACAGGGCCTTTTCCATACATTTGTTCCTATTAAGGCTTTCGTCATATATATTGAATGTTTGACTATATGTGTTGTCATTGAATGCCTAAGATTTCTTAGTTGCTAACGATGGGCCCCAATTTGACCTTCCTTTTTGCATGCTTTTAGCAACCTTCCATGCCCCTTTCACTTACCTTTTCCACACCTTGCACCCTTTTGGCGTTGGGAGCACCCTTTTTGGGCAAAAGTTATTATTGGTGAATATTTTATCATTCATTGCTAGATGTTAGGTAGTAATCATGAGTAATTTGTACACTTACTTCATTTAGCATATTGTTATAGTTCTATGTTCAGGCAAGACATAGATTTTCCTGTAGCCAAATTTTGCAAAGGCCATGGGAAAGCTGCAAGACTCTTGTGGCCATAACCAGTTGCAAGAAATATACAGTAACCTACAACTGACTCTTTGTGAACCATAGGAGTATGTTGTTGGTGTTATAATTCTAAACAAGGTAATGTAATCCCAACCATTTCTAGCCTATACCCAAAGAATCAAGATTCAAGGACAAAGAAACCAAGATGCAAGCACAAAGGTACCATGAGGAGATATTTAAAGATGACAATCATACCTTACAATTGTGTATCTTGATAGGCATCTCACGTGTCTAATCAAAAATTTTGTTTAACAATAGTTCATGGGTCAACCAATTTGAAATTAGTTGAGCCCAAATCTAGAAGCATGTAGCATAATTTGTAACTTGTTTACATGATTGTTAAGTAAGCTTGATTTAGATTATAGGGAGGCTTCTATATAAAGAAGTGAGCCCAAACATAAAAGAAGATGAAGATTATTATGGAAAGGATTGGAATGTTGCTTTATTGCCCATGTGTTAAGCTTTCATTTCAATATAAAGACCCATGTGATTTGACATTTTTATGCCTAATCATGTCGATGTGGATTTTATAAAGTAATCAATATAGTTTTTCCATAGTACCTTGTATGAGGAGGTAGGCCCCCTCCCTGAGACAAGTATTACTATATTAGTTAGTATTTCTTAGCATTAGCTTAAATTGGTTATTGGTTGATTACTTTAATTATAACCATTGCTTTCCTTAGTTATTCTTCAAACCTTTCATTGAACATTATATGCTACAATACGTAGTTTTGATAATGTTTCCTTTAAGTTGGAATTATAATTGTATTCATTAGTGTGGAGAAATTAATTAGATTTCCATCAAATCATTTTGAGAATTTAACAATATGTTGTATTGCACTTTCTGTAGCATATTCTCAAATTCATGTTTTCAAGTTCACTGTTGTCAATTGCAATAGTCATTTTTTTAATGTTATGGTATTTATTTACAATGGCAGTGAATCCTCTAAAAGCTCGAAGTATTAATTGCAATTACAAGTGTCACCAATTAATCAATTGGAAAAGGTTAGTGGTAGTGATTTCCTTCCATATAAAATGTGGTTTAATTTCAGCAAAAGTGTCCTAGTTCTCAAGTAATTTCTTCCCATACAAGTGTGGTTTAATTTTAGCATGAGTGCTTTGGTTCTTAAGCAAATTCGTTCCATGCAAGTATGATTTAATTTCAACAAGACTGCTTTAGTTCTCAAGCAATTTCCTTTCCATGTAAGTGTGACGGCATGTGTGTTTTAATTCCTTACAAAGTGAGATTCAATTTCAAGCAAAATGTGATTTCAATTCTCTCAACGAGTGATTCAATTTCTATCAATATCAAGAGGTGATCAAGTAGCTTTAGATGGATTTAAGGAGTTAATCTTATTTGATTGCTTACACTAGATACATTGATTTTAGTGTAGATGTTGATTTCTAATCCTGTTTGATTGGTTTCTCTATATTCATTGATTTCACAGTAAATGGTGATTCCTAATCCTATTTGATTACTTGCACTAGATGCAATGATTTCAGTGTAGATGTTGATTTCTAATTATATTTAATTGCTTGGACTAGATGCATGGATTTCGGTGTAGATATCAATTTCTAGGCTTACTTGATTGTTTGCATTAGATGCATTGATTTCAATGTAGATATTGTTTTCGAGCCCTGTTTGATTGCTAACATTAGATGGATTAGATGTTGTTAATCTTGAGGCTGTAAATTATTAAAAATATTTTTCAAGATTAGATGAGGAGGGGAGGGACGAAATAAGATTTCTTGCACTATATGCATTTATTTCAAGGTAGATGGTGATTTCCAATCTTATTTGATTGCTTGCACTTGATGCATTGATTTCACTATAGATTGATTTCTTATTATATTTGATTGCTTGCACTCGATATATTGATTTTAGTGTAGATGTTGATTTCTAATCCTTTTTTATTGCTTGCACTAGAAGCATTGATTTCAACGTCCATGTGGAATTCTGTTCCTATTTAAATGCCTCCACTAGATGCATTTATTTCAGTGTAGATTTTGATTTCTAATATCATTTGATTGCTTGCATTAGATGCATTGATTTCAATGTAGATGTTGTTTTCTAATCCTATTTGATTGCTTGCATTAGATGTTAATCTTGAGGCTATAGATTATTAAAAAACAATTTTTTCAAGATATATTTAGCAATACCTAGAGGGACACTATTAATAATTAATTAGTTGTCAAAAGTTGTGATACCTAGAATTAAAATGAAATAGATGTGCATAATCGATCCTCCTGCAAAGTGCAAATTAATCCTTAACAAGATTGTCTCCCTTCTTCATCACCAACTAATTAATAATTGACAATCACATATATTCAAAATTACTAATAGATAATTGCATACAACAATGTATTCAAAATATTCATAAGAGAAATATATATATATATATATATATATATATATATTTTCTCGGCAAAGACTAAATTCTATTGACTTAAAGGATAAATAATATTACAAGGATTTGAGGCCTTAGAGAAAAGAACTCAAGGGCGCTCAACACAGTAGATCTAGCCCAGTATAGAAGGAACCTAAGAATACCAGTTACAAAAAGCTAGAGAAGATATATATAACTCAGAGATAGACCAGTAGAGCAAAAGAAGAAACATGAAGACAAGAGAGCTAATTTCCTTAGCCAACCGGACTGTAATTATGTTGCCATTGCCTTGGAAAGAAACAAAAGCGTCAAGTTG
>Ga0115844_100476_pt1 | contig 11539 bp, 9 predicted proteins | sample InSIn1gowninarea_FD_83858 | JGI IMG/M metagenome (GOLD analysis project Ga0115844, IMG submission 83858) | reverse complement strand
GGAGTCCTAGGCGTTGAGTGCCGCCGCCCCGAGGAGGCAAAGCAATAATTGTCACCAGGTGCTCAGCCGGCGGCGCCTTTGGATGTATTCGCGTTTAGCTTGCTCCTGTTTGATTGTCTGTTTTGACACAGACCTCTGTAAACGTTCCTTTGATTGACACATGATGTTTTGACCACCTACTTTTTAATCTGAACACTTTTAGGACGTTCTTAATCCGAAACACAACACGTGATAGCTTATCATTCACCATACACACCACAGACACATTTTCATCACAGAACATTTTCTTCTTTTTTTATTTTTTTTTTATGATCACTTACGCCTGTTTTTACTTTTTATCTTTGTGGGATGAGTCCTATCGTTCGGTAGAGTAATTTTATCCCCATCAGTTTTAAAATTTTTCAAAAGGATTGTCTGTTTTGACACATACCTCTAAAATCGCGTCATTGACGGACACATGATGTTATTTTGAATTTGATATCTTTGTTAAACCATCTATTTTTTCAAATGAACATTTTTTATACGTTTTTTACCTAAAAAAAACCATTTATAATTCACCATATACACTACTACAAAGGCAATTTCATAGAGAACATTTTCTTCTAATTCCAATCAGTACCCAAGTTTAAAATTACCCTCTTTATCTTTCTCTCTATACCCACCCCTTCTCTCTCCCATCAATAGATCAAATAACAGTCACCACACTCCAATGACCTTAGTAGGGGTGGCAACGGAGACGGTAACAGCCACCATCTCCTCTTTCATCTTCCCCTTCTTTTATTTTTTTCCTAGCATATCTTGTTCGGACTTGCAGAGCCAAATCAAGAGTCTCTATTCAGACCTCCAAGGCCAAACAAGGTGTTCCCAAATGAATGAGAGAGAAAGGGATGGATGGATGGATGTAGGAGAGAAGGGAGGGGTGTTGTAATACCCTGCACCATGATACACGTATGACTATACACATGTCACACTTAAAATGCTAACACATGTTACATAAGTTCTATATACACATAGGATCACTTAAATGTACATATGTTAATCTGAATGTTATAACAACTTTAAAAAGACAAAAACAAAAATATAAAAAGAATTAATGAGTCAAAGTTATATCTTTAGATAAACATGAAAGTCTAGAGTCCTATACAACAAACGACAAGCAAAATAGATACCAAACGAAAAAGTTAAAGGCAATTTATTAAGCAAAAGAAAAAAAAATGGTCAAAAACATGACAATTTCTGAAACTACTCCAAACAGATAACACAACTTCATAAGTTAGTATCTATCAATTCCATAGAAATCACCCTACAAATAATATATGTTTAGAAAGATCTATAAATCTACTTCTCAATGCGACAAACATTTAGTGAATTAAAGTTTCTTATAAGAAGTTATGACAATTTTTCTAAAACGTGTCTATATCGTCTGGTATGGTATAAATTAGTAGATTTTGGGGTAACTTTAAAAATACACCAATAAAAATATAGAACGAATTAGAAAGTAAGCCTTATAGATTTTGAAATATCTTCAAATCTAGTTTCCAACAAAAAAAAACGGTGAGTGAATCTGAGTTTTGTAGAGAAATGTATGCCATTTTTCCTACTAGGTGTCTGTATTGGAAAATTTCTAATGGGATGATGTCATCATAGCAGAAATTCTATACAACCGTAATTTTTACAAAATTTTAAAGACTTTTTCACTAAAGACCTGCTTAAATATGAAATTGGGAAGCAGGGTTGTTATTTATGCTTATAAAAACATAGAAACTCATAAGAAAGATAATCTTTTAAAATTTTTTTGCAAGAGTAGGTATTTTGACAAGAAAGGAAGAGGAAAAGCTAGGTTTTGTAAAGATTTGGGGATTTTTTTAAGAACAAAGCTTGGCAAGAATTTTGCATCAACCAAGAGGTAGGGGACACTAAACTAACTTCATTTTTGAATGTCGTAGGTTCTTAGAACCAATCAAAACTTGTTTTGCAAAGATTATTCTGGTTTTTGAATGGATTTACAACTATACTTCACAAGTTTTGATTCATTTTGAAAGTGAAAATTGGTTTTGTATGAGATATTAAACTAATTTTTTTATCATAAAAGTGTCTTACTCATGTGTTTGTAAAGATGTACTCTGTTTTTTGAATTGTTTTAAAGTAAAGATCAAAAGTTTTTAAAGTAAAGATCACGTGTTTGTAAAGTTTTTTGAGGTTTTTTAAAAATGTGAAATACCATGATTTATTTTGTGAAATCCTAAGGTTCTATATTGTTTTATATTCATATTATACATGTTAAGGTTGATTTGCTACAAATTTTGAATCTATTTAAAGTTCCAAACTCAATGGTTTTAAAGAGATGTTTTTTTGTTTTAAGAACGCAAGTATTTCTAGTTTTGGTATTTGGTTCCGTAGGATTGTAGAAACCATTCTCTTATTTTGTAAGAACTGTATATGTTTCTATGATTGATTTATGATTTGAAGGTGATATGTTCTTCATGATTATTGTAAAAATTTGATTGTTTTATAGTTTTGTCTTTAGGAGGATCAAACATCTATGATCTAAAGTACTATAAATTTGCTTATGTTCTGTTATGGATTATTATATGTTTTGTACTACTATTATAATTTTTTATTGTTTTCTATTATAATATTGGTATAAACCACCCTTTGTCATCAATGGAAATAAAATATAATATTTATCACACCTGGTTTATGGTGTGAACTGTACTAGACTCTTCTCACTGGAGGTCAAATGGTGCGACTAGCTCTTCTCATCGAAGACTAAATGGTGTGACTGGACTCTTCTCATTGGAGACTAAATGATGTGACTGGACTCTTCTCACCGATGGTTAAATGGTGTGACTGGACCCTTCTTACTTGGGTTTAAATTGTGTGACTAACCCTTTTCACTACTTGGGTTTAAATTGTGTGACTAACCCTTTTCACTGGGGATTAAATGGTGTAATTCTTATTTGTATTGACTTATGGAATTATTATTTGTATTGACTTATGGAAGTGTTATTTGTATTGACTTATGTAATTGTTATTTGTATTGACTTATGGAAGTGTTATTTGTATTGGTTTATGTATCCGTTTTACACATTTTGTTTAATTTGGTTATATGCACTTAAGTTATTTTGTTTAGACTGTCTATATATATGTTTTCAGTTCAGTATCTGTTTTCATATGTTAATTGTTCAGTTCTGTATATTATTAAAAAAAGTGTATGCAACTATTTGTTTCATTTTGATCGTATTAAGTCTTGATCTAATATTCTTTAATTTATTGTTATCCGCTGAGTTTGTCAAGTTCACCCCAAATTTGACACCACGGATGATGATGAAATAGCTATATAGCGATGCTAGCAGACATGATTAAAGAGTTAAAAGATTGGATATATGCTATGAGATATTGAGATATTACTTTATTTTATTTCAATTCAGTATTTTATTTCAAATTATTTGAAAAGAATGTAATAAGTTAGTGGATTTTTGTTTAGATTTGATATTTGATTTTTAGATGATGGTCTAATTATATCAGACTATTAGTTTATGTGAATAAGAATGTTAGGACATGATTATGGATTATTTTTAGGTTTATGGAATTATAGAAATTTTACTACAAATTAATTATGAGAGATGGATGGTTATGATTTATGATGTACAATTCCGTTGCACATGAATGAAAATAATGAACAAAAAAATTATATGAAATTTACAAGTTAAGAATGAATGGTTAATGTCATATTTCAAAATTCATAACTCTTCTGGTGTGGGTTTCAAGGCGCATCAATGTGGGCTTATTTTTTTGTTTGGGATCAACCATTATTGGGTTATGTCAAAAGATATGATGGAGTCGTTTTTTTCAATGAAATATTTTAGGTATTAGGGAAAGAGGCAAGGTTTTTTAGGCCTTATTGATTAATGCAGTTATTTGGAGCATTTGGAAGGAAGAAATATGAGGATTTTTTAAGGGATACATAAATTCAGGAGAGCAGTTATTGATAATATCATTCAGGAAGTAGGTGGATGGATTTTTGTTGATAAGGCTTTTCAAGGTTTATCGTGTCAACTTTTGTTAGAGATTGGGTTACTTCTATACATTCCAGCCCCTATAAGGAGAGTTTTACTCATATGGAGTGGTTGCCTCCTCCGTCGGGTCACTACAAACTCAATTTCAATGGCTCTTCTATGGGTAATCCAGGTCCAAGTGGTTATGGGGAAGTGATTAAAGATCACCTCGGGAAGGTGATCCGTATATTTACTAATTCAATTGATCATGGGGATTCTATAATGGCTAAGGTGATGGGGCTCATCATGGGGTTGCAGGAGTTTAAAAAGATAGGGGTGGATAATATTAGTGTGGTTGAGGGAGACTCTAGAGTGGTGAACGGCTGGGGAAAGAATTCTTCTCAGGGAGTTTGGAAGTTAACCTTATTCAAGAGATCCGATAATTAGTTACCTCTTTAAATATTTCTTTGGTTCACATTCTGAGATCTCAAAATACCTTAGCTGATAAAATTGTTAAGTGGGCAGTGGGGATTGATGGTTTCTCTTTTTCTGATATAATACCAGATTTTCTAGCTGGTGGCTCTTAGCTTGGCAGTTTTTCACCCTGTTGTATTCTATTTCTTTCTCATTTTTCTCTAATAAATTTGTTATTTTTCCCCCCCCCCCTCAAAGAAAAAGATGTATCCTAGGATACTCCATTTTTCACTTATTATTATTTTTAATTTTATTTTGTTCGGTTCAATGTGATCAGGCCACCTTTCTATAGCATGGAAAAAAAATGAATGACCTCCTAGTTAAACTACACAAATTCATTGCACTTCACATACTAAACACCTTTACACATGCCCATGTCACTGTTTTTTTTTGTTGGCTTGGATTATGTGAGAACGAATCTCGTGAGAACCGTGAAAACGGCACCAGAGGGGCTGACGCATCAGTACCAAAAGTGATTTGCACTTTTTGGGGGGCACTTATCACTTTTCGGCGCTTATGTGTCCGTACCCTGATGCCATTTTCACAGTTCTCACAAGATTCGTTCTCACCTAATTTTTAGTGTTTTTTTTGTTTGCATAATGTGTATATGCAGAGAGAGGATCATCTACTGTTTGAAATCGTCTACAGTCACAAATGCGCTTATCACAGCCACACATATGGTTTTGATTTGACTGAAGTTTGAAAGTCAAATCTCAAGGGTGAAAAAAAGAGCCACATTTGTGGCTATTATAGATCCGTTCATGACTGTAGAGGATTTCAAACTGTCAACGATCATCTCTCATATGTGCATTGCATGTGCCTCTTCACTATTTGTACCATTTAAAAGCCTCCATTTAGTTCATGTTAAAGTGTAACCCACCCAACATATCTTTCAATTTCTCTAATATTTCATAATAAAAATTATAGATATAACTAGATGAGGTGGCTGATGGCAGGTTGTAGTCTCAAACCACAACATTAACCATTCAAAATTAGTTTATACTTGTGTACGTTGCTGCCCACTTTGTAGAAGAAGCACATACAAACTATGGTTCCGGGTTTAGTCCATCCCTTCTAAATATATATTTATTTAAAGTAATTAAGATGAGATAGCTAATGATAAAACTAGGTTCAGCAACCTCTTCATTGAGTTTAGGGAAGGTGCATAACATCTTTCTTCGCCTATGGCTGCGGCATCTATCTTCCCTAGGGAAGACCAAGGGTTGAATCCCTAGATTACGCCGGGGTGGGGCGGTGAGCTGTGGTGTCACCTGCGCAGGTTCTCACCAGCTTAGTCCGATCCTGCCTAGTGCGGATGTCAACATGATGTAGGCCCAAATGACCGTGCAAAAAAAAAAAAACTCCTTACTCAAAAACCACCCATTTTTATCTCAACGGATTCAAATTTTAGTAAAATAGTTTTCAAAAATATTTCCAAAAAAAATAGCTATAAAATTTGTAAAAGCTATTTACAAAATAAGATATCACAAGATTCAAATGGGTGGACTCTTTCACCCTCTCCCATAGCATGAAGAGAGCAAACTTAACATGGTATTGGAGTTGACAGTTCTTTTGGTAACCCAAAAGGCCTGCTCATGCCGAGTAATGGACTTGGCGGTGCTTGAGCTTGCCAAAAGTCCCATATTGCTAAGGTCAGCCCGACTCATCCCAACAAATTGCCACCCCCTAAACCAGAGGAGAGGACAACCTAAACTAGAGGAGAGACGTTGTTTTAAGAAATTCTAGAATATCTATAATTGTCAATATCCTCAAGAGGGGTAATTTGTAATTTGTAACTTCCCCTAGCTTTACCCTTGAGTAGGGCTGTCAATGAGTAGAGCTAACTTGGCTTCACTTGGAGCTTGAGAGGTAATTTGTAATTTGTAACTTCCCCTAGCTTTAACCTTGAGTAGGGCTGTCAATGAGTAGAGCTAACTTGGCTTCACTTGGAGCTTGGTTTGTCATGGGCTGAGCTTGAACCTTGTTCCATAGAATTGAGATTGAACCTCCAACAGAGTTCGTTTAGTTAAGTAAACCTGAGGTGAGTTACAGTTGCTATTTTTTTTCCCGCCTTTTTAAGGGTCTTTTATATGTAAATAATATTATTTACGTTGTTATTAAAAATAACCAAAGGAATGGAGACACATGGATCCCACTAATTTCAAATGTGGCTGTTAGCAAAGCGACACATAAAGCAATGAAGGTGGGAAAACAAAGAGTGCGAATCGCACCAAATCATTGATGCATGTTTCAACCATTATAGTTGGAAGCATAGGGTTCAAACGTGGAAGTTTGTTATTTGGAAAGTGAGAGGAAGGAGGCATGATAATCCATGCTCTCATGACTAACAATAGGATCGGGAACTCGAAGGAGTTTGCCATATACGTAATTTATGGCAAATAATAGATTGGTAATGTGAAAACGAAAGAGAAACTGTTGTAATTAATCGAGACAGTATAAATTGTATACGAGCATATGACACAAAGACCTCTTCACAATTAATCAAGTATTTTCTTTGGAGTGTGAATAATTTAGCATTTGTTGTATAGTCTTGTAGTCGTAATCAATAGTCTGTAGTCTGTAATGTTTTGGATTGTACTTAAATTACTTACTGTTGAAAGGAGTATGCTTGAGAAAGAGTAACGGTTTCAATCAAATCAAGTAAGACATTTATCTTATAATTGCTTTTAAGTTATAGTTATTCAATCAATTTGTTTTTCATCTCTATCTTTCCAAGATTAGTTGAAGTCCTCTTAATTGGGGCAATTACGAACTTATCTAATTAGGACATAGATAAAAAAATAATAACTAACAAATACACACACGCACACACAAACACTGAACTAAACCTTTGGGTTTTAAGATTAGGGCTTGAAACAGTAACGTTGAGTTTGGTGAGCTGAACTGAACTTGAACGAAGACTAAGGTTGTTAATTGGACCAAATTGACGTGAAACCCAACATGCCTGGCCTAAAAAACAAACAGATTGGGTCAACCAAACTGTGAACCCAACTTTTAGGCTTAAAGTTTTATTTGGGCTGAGTTTGGACAGACTTATATTATAACAAATTTGTTATCATCAAATAGTTTAATGTGTCAAATGTTTTAAAAAGCCCATGTAATATGTATTTAGGGCATGGTTATCAGGATCCCGATCCGAATTATAGGATCTTACGATCATAAATCATTCAATCGATCTGACTCCTTACCAGGATCTTAGATTATAGGATCTTAGTAGGATCTCATTTTGGATCATGGGATCTTACGATCCTACGATCTAAAATCATCCAAGCGATCCTGGTCGATTCTATTATGATCCTACAAAAAAAAAACATGTTTCATAATTGTAAAACACTAAAGTTTAATAAAGAAATCTGTATTCATAAATGCTAATTACTTAATTCAGGTTAAACTATTAAAGAAAATAATACTTGAATGTGATTCTTCATTTTCAAATTGTTTACATTGTTTTGTTTCTTTTATTGGAGAGTTCAATTACTTAAGCTGAGCAGAGCAAACCAACCCTTGTAACCTATCCTATTTTGCTGTTCTTCAATCAAAATTCAAGAGTATAACTCATTATGATAGATCTAGACAATAGTCAAGCCAATGTTGGTTTGATTGGAATTATCATATTTTGATGATATCAATTTATTGGTGGAGTTTCAAGTTAAGCAAAGCTAACCATAATCCTGTTTCTTGTTGCAAGGTGACCTATCCCATATGAGAGTGAAATACCTTCATTTGCAAGAGCAACTGAAGAAGGAATGAGTTTTATGAGTTTTGTTTTTAACCGTAGTAAAAAGGGATTGAAATATGAATCCACTTAGTTAATTTAATATGTTTTGTTATTGTGGTGTTGGAATTTTGAAAATATTATAATTTGATTAATTTACTTTTTGGGTAATTTATTTTGAAAAAACTATAACATTTTTTTAGTTAATAGAGATAAAAAATATAGAAGTTGGATTAAGTTAAATTTTATTAATTTTCCTTTAATAATTTTAATAAATCTTTAACATTTATCATTGGTATTGTGGTTTTCCCTTTTATTTCTAATAGAAAGTAGAATCTTACTATCCTTGATCCGATCCATGAGGCCACCCCACCGGTCCTATATAGGATCTCGATTTTAACAACCTTGATTTAGGGGTAATTATGTGCCCAAAATCAGCACAAAGTTTAAGGAAAGTGTTTTAAGATCAGGCAATCCAAACTTTGATAGAAGCCCATTATTTTAAAACAGGCTGAGTTCAAATTGACTCTCACGAGGGCTGAGTTCAGGCTCAGGTACATGTAAAATATTTTGGGTTAACATTGGTCCAGCTCAACCCGAATTGACAGCTCTAACCAAGCCTGATCGTGATCTTGATGAGGCAAGCGTGAGACGAGCTGGGGACACCCCTACACTAGAGGTGTAATCAATTCCCCATATGTTTCACATGGGGATAATGGATTTCCACTTGCAGATAAATATTCTCACAAGGTCTAAGACCGAGATCAATATTAGAAAGAAGTTGGTGGGGCTTAGAAAATCTAAAGGCCTGGGATTGTTAGTCATGCTTAGACCAAACCTACTCTTGATCGTTGATCTTTTGAATATACTTTCAAGTTTTTTTATTTTATTATGTTTCAAGTAAAACAAGGACCGCATAAGAAGAGGGAAAACTGCGATTTTGAGGCTGACTAGGAGAGTTGGACCCAAAATCAAAACCAAAACGTAGACTGGAAATTATGTTGAAACTTCTAAGTTCTAACTTCTTGTTAGAATAAGTTTTACGGAAAAATCTTCCAGGAATTCAACCCAAATTAAAATGTTTCAACAAACCCTTTTCTTTTCTTTTTATATTTCCTCTTCCTTTTTTTTAATAACGAAATCGTGGAAGAATTGTGTGGGCCCTTTAATCTGGACCATTTGTGATTTGACCCATGGACTAACGCTTTGGTTGAACCAACTAGACAACCTTCTTTTTTTTTGGCTCGCCTTCGTTGATTTTATGTGATAAGGGATCAGAGTATCAAACACAGGGAATTTTCAGACGATGGTTCAACTAAACATGGTTCCACCAACAGGACGGTTCAAATTGATGCTCCAGTCGTATGTATTATTTATTGTTCATACCATACTAACAAGTGGTTTTATTTTTAAATAATAAAAATACTAGCAAGTAGGGTACAAACAAAAAAGAGTTAAGGACTCCCATTCTTTTTTTCTTTTTTCTTTTTTTGGGTAATTTAGGACTTCCATTCAAAACTAAAGATTCTGTTCCCGCATTTTCTACCAAAATGTTTTTGAGTCAAAAACGCCTGTTGGAAATTAAACATTGAATGTTGAACAAAAATGCACAATTCCGCCCATGACCAAAGGCGGCCAATGCGAGAGGCTCTCTTTTGGCTCTCTAAGACACTGATTTCAAGTTACCTTGCTCCTTGCCTAACATTGAAGAACTTTCATTTCTGAATGAACAAAAGCCGCTTCTTTGTATTTTATTTTTAAGCACTTGTATACTAACCTGTATTTAACATATTTCTTTTGCTAGCCGAGAATGATTCGAGGCCTTCCGTATACTTGGCTCCCATCATAACTGCATTGCTCATGTAAGACTCTTGGTTGACCGGTCTTTGTGTCTTTAAAAAGCCAGACAAGGGCAAAATGTCAACTTTGAATGCATTTAATTATTTAGTTAATAAGCTGTTTTGATACGTTGCTTTTTCTGTCACCACGAAGGCTGAGAATATGGAATAGAGAATGCGTCTTTTAAACTTAGGTAGCAAACATTCTACTCCCCATGCTCCCAGGCTTTGTGCCTGGGTGAACAAAGTTAACTTAAAACAGCAAAAATGGTTTTCAAAAAACGCATCACGTGCCAACCTTTGTATAGACAATTTGTTTTCATGATTACAAAAAGAACAAAGAAAATTTGTTCCCTTAAACTCAATAGGACGTTAAAGGGTGCAATAAGCTTTTAGTGAAATATTGTGGATGCATTACACGATTCATCCACTGCCTACAACGTGGAGAGTGAGTTGGGAATCCCAGTCTACTGGAAATCTTGTCATGTCAACTCTGTTTCAGCCAAGTTACGGGTTGCCTCGTCTAATTTTAATTGTATGCACAAAATACGCATGAATATTTTTTTGGAGAATGTTTGTCTGTGTTGACACGAACCTTTGTAATGACCCATGATGTTTTTATTTTGAATTTGGTCTCTTTTTGGACACCTGCCTTTGCATCTGAATGCTTTTTTGGACGTTTTTAACCCCCTAACAGAACATGTGTCAGCTTATAATTCACCATTAACACTTTTTCATCATAGAAGATTTTCTTTCTTTTTGTAAGTGTACAAATACATATCAGGGCTTGTACCAGGCATTCATAGGATTTGAGCTTTGGTACGACACGAGATCTTCAAGTCAATTTATAATATAGATGATTTCAAGTTTACTATTCTTCTGTAGACAATGTAAAACAAAAGTTCCTAACACATTGCAATAAAAAGAAGAAAGCCTATAGTTATAAAATCCACTTAATACACAATTTAAACTCGTCATAAATGATGAGTATGCATTAATTTTCATGCACCCTCTTTATTTTTTTTTTCTTTTAATCTTAGTTTATTAACAAACCAATTTAGACAAGAAAATATCATAGGGGGAAAGTGCAACACACAAAAGGTTATGACTGATGTGGACAAGGGAACTATACACGATGCTAATTTAGAGAGTTTCTTATTAAAAGAATTGATTTTGATATGGCATTGCAGCACTCAACATAGCTGTAAATCCTTGTCACTACATGCTTCATAGCCTGTAAACCTGTATTGTAATTAATATCAAATATAATACTTACTAGTGTTGCTAACGTAGACGTGTTGTTCACATAGAAATGTGATTTTAACGCGTCATCAAAGTCAACTGGTAAATAGTCATTTGTGCTATCATTTTCCAATAATAAGGTATTATAAGACATTAATTCAAAGGTGTTATATTGCATTACATTACATAGGACCAATGAGACTAGACCGTTGTAACACCCTTACAAAAAGCCGTTAATAGTCAAGCTACTC
>Ga0115844_100475_pt1 | contig 11543 bp, 6 predicted proteins | sample InSIn1gowninarea_FD_83858 | JGI IMG/M metagenome (GOLD analysis project Ga0115844, IMG submission 83858) | reverse complement strand
AGACCATTTTTTGACTTATTTGAGGGGCAAATAAGTCAATTGAAGAGGAACTTTAGTTGCTCTTTAGTTACTTATTTGAGAGGGGCCACCCAATAAGTAAATTGAACCGGCAACGGGGCTCGACTGATAAGGAGAGGTCCGACAGGGCTCGACCAACGCCCCCCCACCCAATAAGTAAATTGAAACTTTAGTTGCTCGACTGGTAAGGCCGCCATCACCGGCAGGGGCTCGACTGTTAGCCCCCCCACCCAATAAGTAAATTGAAACTTGAGTTGCTCTTTAGTTACTTATTTGAGAGGGGCCACCCAATAAGTAAATTGAACCGGCAGGGTGAGGTAACGAACTCTCGACTAAAAGGCCGCCATCGGCTCTCTTTAGTTACTTATTTGAGAGGGGCCACCCAATAAGTAAATTGAAACTTGAGTTGCTCGACCAACGCCATCATAGCACACTCGACTGCTAAGGCCGCCATCGTGAGCCTGCCGAACTCTCGACCAACGCCATCGACTCACTCATTCATATGGGTGGGGGACATTTTATAGATGTGATGATGGGCGGCACTTTGAACATCTTTCCCTAGTCATTTTGCCCCACGAGGAGGCGGAGGTTTTGGACATTCTCCCTACGAGATTTGCCATTTTCCCTTTAAGCCCCATCATTACCCAGCTAACTACCAATATGATCCCATCCAGTTTCTCCCCATTAGGATCCATCTGGTTTCTCCCCATATGGTCCATATAAACTCCCCCGGTTATAGAGAGAGCCCACTACCCTGGTTCCATATTGACTCCCCAGTAGTTTGAGAGGGCTACCCGCATACACGCCCCACTTTCTGTTCATTCCCCAGCGAACTCCCCATACGATCAATCTTTTCATAAGTTACTTGCTAAGCGTCTCACCCCCGAAGATGTGTTGTCAGTTGTGTCTGTTGTAGGGCCCCCCCTACTATGGCAGGTGCGTATTTAACAGAAAGCGAGATGCGGACAGATGCGTACAGAAAGCGGACTGGGGAAAGCGGATTGAACAGAAAGCGGTAATGCGGATTGCCTGGGTAATCTGGGTAAAGCGTACTGAATGCAGACTCTAATCGGGCCTTGAGATGTGGAGTTGATTGGGCCGTGATCTGTGAATGAAGGGGCCGTGAGACGTGGAGTTGATCGGGCCAATAGACGGGAACGATGGGGCCTAAAGCTGGGAATGATCGCTACGTGAGATGGGTATAAAGTCAGAGAGCTAATGATTCAGTGAATGATGGGTACGTGAGCTGGGGAGTGATGGGTACGTGAGCTGCTGGGTATGATGGGTACGTGAGATTGGATCATACTTGGTACGTGAGATTGGATCGTATTGGGACGACAGAGTAGCCCTCCTCGTATTGGGATTGAGAGATTGTACCTTGATGGGGCTCTCTCCGTGATAGTTCTACGCGTTGAGCTCTAAGCTAAATGGGATCCTTACAAGGGAATATGGCGATAGCTGCTACTAAGAATCGTAAGCACTTGGTCTATCTCTAAGGGAAGGGCTAGTTATTGGGTAACTAGAATGTGTGGAACATGTGGTTAGCCCACCTACCAAAGTCGTGACTGGGGTAAGGGATCAACTAATCCAATCCGGTGCTTATAATCTTAGGGATGATTCCCGACTCTCCCTAGGCGGTTAGTAAACACAGAAGCTAAGAGGTCTAAGAATAAGGGTGTTTCATGCCATCAAAGCCATCCACGCTATTCCGCCCGGTTGGTTCTCTAGCTGCTCGTACATCTCTCCTAAGAATCCTAAAGGCAAGTGTGCATTTCCTAGCAGTCATAAGCTCGTCCCCATCCAACGAGGTAGCTCTGATGGACCAACCACATAATCCCAAGCAAGCCATCCGGCAGTGAAGCGATATCTGTCTGCTAAAGGTCAGTCAACCCTCCCGCCTGACTTGATCTGAGACTTACGGCTATATCGAGATGTCATTTTGATATACGTAACAGCGTGCATCGAGATACTGAAGGTGCTAGTGATCCATAGTGGCTCGGTTGATTGGCGTTCTAAGTTCGGTTTCACGATCGACACATCTGCATATATATATGAACAAGGCTCTTTTTTTATAATGGTTGCGTGCAATACGATCATCAGGGCACTCTTCGCTAGGATGGATCGGATTGTCCGGCTCACTTTCAAACCCTTCGCTTCGATAGGGTTGTTGATTAACCCTTACCAATATCAGTTTGTAAGAGCATTGATTTCCCACTTGTGCCCTCTGAGCTGCTCTCTAGCGAAGAAGCTATGAAGTGGTGTCCATGTAGTTCCAAAAGAAATGAGACTTCTAATGAGACACCAGACTGTGTTGTGTGTGAGTTGCCGCCTGTAGTCCCTAGTTGCCTTAGTCAAAATCGAACTTTTCGCATCGATACGTCCTTTCCATTTTCATAGGTGAGATCCTTTTCATCCCCCCCATACATACATGCATACCCTTACTAAACAACCCGTTGAATCCATATGTGTTGGTTCGGGTGGGACGACATAAAATCAACAACCAATTGAATCCATGTTGGTTGGGCCAATCCCCTAAGTACACCTCTACTCGAATAGAAAAGAATCCCTCCATGAGCTCTGCCCTAGTGGTTGGTGGGATATAGCACCCTTTCCCACTTACATAGCTGATAGGAATTCCATAGCCGAGAGGAAGGAAGGAGAAAATAAGTTCCCCTAGTCAACATAGTCAATATAATTCCCATAAGTCCGAGAAGTAAGTGCCCATATTTGATTTGCTCGCTGGTAAGCCACCAGTATCAACAGGCAATGGAGACTTATCACTACAGGGAGAAGGGACTAGAGCTCTTAGGGCAGCAGGAATCCCAACAGCACTACCAGCAGAGACAGCTTGCCTACCCCCTTCAAATAGTAACAACATCCCCATGAGACATAGACAGGAGGTGCTTTTTATGGGCCCATCCAAGAGAATCCTCCATTACCAGTTGGGCGTGATCCGTAGATCCACGAAGTCCCCTTGCCAACATACCCAATTTAGTATCCCATTTCCCTGTATGAAAGACACTTAGAATGGCGAGAGTAAGGAAGATAGAGCCAGGTAGAAGGGAATAGGTGTATAACCTCTTTTTTCACGTAGAACCTATTTCATGCAGGTCCGCGATAGTCTAATTCATGCAGGCTGGTAAGGTTTTGCCAGCGTGAGGTGACCAATTACCCTAACAACTAGCATATCTACGTTTCACTTGGACTCGCATCTATATGTTGACCTTTACTATTGTAAGTGAATTGTAAGTAATCTGCTGAATATGCAATCTTAGGGCATTAGGAGTAGTACTACTTGGAAGCTAACTAATAGGTCTCTCTATCTCTATGGCCTTGGGGCAGGCAAGAAAGAAAGACTATATAGGATACACTTACTTTGTCCTTTCTTTGATTCTGCTAGCTGTATCGGATAGGCCAGAGGGAACAACGGAGTAGTCCCCATTGAGGTTGTAAGCACCCATCATATTGGAGCACTGCAGGAACATACCAACCACAGTTCCCAACTTCTTTGGCTAATTACCAAATGAGAAGAAAGTAGTCCACATGCATGCACTAATAGGAATAACTCTTACAGTTGAAATCCATTTTATATAGAATACTTCCCAGACAGTCCTCTTTATCATATGGGTGCTGCACTTAATCTATCTTTTTTGCACGCTTACGCGCCTAAAGGTCTACCCGCTTTGAATCTGTTGGAGTAAGGGCAATAGGTCTTGGTGGGTCGGGCATTCTAAAGGCATTCATTGACTACATGGTTGTCTTATTGTTGTTATTTGCCAACTGACAAAAAGACCAATAAGTCTTTTTGTTGTTCTTCATAGCGAGTGTGAGCCGTTCCTCCTTGCCTTGAGAAAGGCTATTTTTTCGCCCCGATGAACAAAGGAATCTGCACTCGGCACTTCTTTCTCTTTCTCCTCTGCTCCGAGGGCCCTGGGAAACAGTAAGAAAGAACTAGCCCCGCTGGAACTATAAAGTCAGTCTCTATACTGCCTTTTCATTCGAATCCATCCCAATGCTCTAGCTAAGCCGCCTTGTTCCGATACTAAGTAATCCGAATCTTCTGTGTAACCCGAATCGGAATGAAGTATCTATAGGCCGCCTCGCGCAGTAGTAGCCTTGTAATCTGAACCGAAATAGGCAGGCATCTTTTCGCCCCGCCAGTTCTTGTAGTGACTCACCCGCTCCATATTCTTGGAGGTAGGAGGGACCTATTTATGCCCCGCCAGTTCTATCTAAAGATGTAGTGCCCGCCCAGTATCCTTAGAAGATTCCACCCGCTTCTTTGGATTCTGCTCCGCGAGCTTATTGAAACTGCTGATTCGCCTGTCAGAATGGTCAATTATTGACTCCTTGTCAAATCCCCAGGCCCACCTCTGGAGGTATCCCACCCTCCCCTGAACCGGGCTTTTCTTTTCAGAATGTTTCTACTCGTCTGCGGGAAGAAAACCTTTTGAAGATAGGTCGATAGAGGTGTAGGAGGTGGTAGATAGCTGCTTCTAACCCGCATGGTTGGTCCTACTCCCTCCGCTCACTGGCACTAAGGCGTTGCACCGGCACTATTGTACTGCTTTGTTACCCATGAAAATAGAGGAAATGGATAAGCGAACCCCTATCTATCTATGGTTTAGCCCCAGATCGATCGAAGCTCAACATCTATCCGCTCGACCAAGCAGTGAAGTCCCTCGGCCCTTTCTCTCTATAAAGCGGAGATACTTTCTCGGAATTCTGAAACTAAACCATTAGTTACTTATTTGAGAGCCCAGTATTTCTTCTTATGATTCGCATCTCTTTCTATGGGTGAGAGTAGAAATGATGGATCGGAATTGAGTCATTGCTATAGTTTTATTCGCAAACACCGCACGCACTATAGTATAGATCAAAGTGACTAGTGGGGTAGTGGTTTCGTTTCGCTCCGTATGGATCAGGATTTTATATGACAAAATATGGGGGGGGTGGAAAATAGAATTAGAATAGGTCCTTCAATGGATAGGCCTTTGAATTGGTTTCAGAGCCGCCATCCATCCATTGCTAACTCTGGTTTCAACGGAGGGATAACTAATATGTAATGCCCGGCCGGAGGGAGAAAAGAATCTGTTTATTAAGCAAGTATATCCGCGTGGAACTAATCCATTTAGCTGAGGGAGGGTGGGACTATAGACATTGGAATGGCCTAAAAAACTATGAATTCTGTCTTCCCCAGGTGGGGTTAGGTGCCCATGCTTACCCGTGGTAAAGAAAGAATAGAAGTTCGGTCCTCCTTATCTCAACTGAGGAGTAGACCCCAACCTCTTATTCGTTGAGAGTCGATCATCTAGGGACCTGCTGCTAGTCACTCACTTCCTAGAATCGATAGGCCTCTTTACCATCTGAAGCCATTCTAAAGCACGGAACTGAAATCCATCTACGCTACGGGGTGGGATCCATCTCTCTATCTTTCTTCCTTCGGAAGAGGCTATCTGTCTGAATAAGGTTTGGGGAGGCCAAATCAATAAGTGAGTAATAAGAATAGGTAGAAAGCTATAAATAGACAAGTTTTGAGCTCTAGTATGAAATATAATAAACTATATAAGAGAAGACTGAAATAAAGCTGGTTCTACAATCTATTTGAAGTAATGTCATTAACTAGAGAGAGAATTGTGTTTCCTCGAAAGCAATAATGGTAAGCGAATCAATCTCCCTGACGCAGACCTAATGATTCCAGTGATTCATCTCCAGCACGCACTGGGGATGAAATGACCCATCATGCTTGCCTGATCCACTCGTTAACACTATTGAGTGATCGGGAGATAACGTCTAGTATAGATAATATAGAAGAGGAAAGGGAATCAATCACTATTGTATGGTTTATAGCCCGCTAGGTTCCTACCTTTCTCGTGGTCCTATCTACTCTACTCTGCACATTACGCGCACTCTCGAGCTTCCGCACCAGAACACACACAGCGGTGCTAAACCACAAATGCATGCAGAACCACCAACCAATAAGTGAGTGCATGTGGTTAGTTAGGAGTTGAATGGTGAGCTAGTACAATATTTGAGGTCGCTTTACTTGCTCTCATTATCCCCGCACCCTTTCTTCGCTTCGAACCGATCGAACTTACCTGACATAGATACATTTGAGGAGTAACTAAACGAAACAAGGGCGGGGAAAGGAAGTAATGGGCTAAAGAATAAGTAATTGCTAGAACGACTTGTCACCAAATAATCCGCCAGTTACACCGAAAGAGACGGTCAGCACAGCCAGAATGACGTAACCCAAGTTAATTCACAAGGCATTATTTATGTGTCTAAATCCCGCTTTCAGGTATTAGAAACTAGATAGGATGGGTTCACTCGCTTCACTCGTTCCCCTGCTACGGGTCACTCGCTTCGCTCGCTCACTTTGAAAGAAATGTGATTTACGTTCTAATCATTAGAACCATCTCCCTTGCCGACTTGCCAACGATAGACTGATCGAAGCAAGAAAGAGTAAGTTGAGATTGGAATCTAAAGACGTGGGTGGTCCGCGTGTCCTGCTCTCAAGGGACATCCAATTCCCTCTCTTCCTTGCTCAACTGATAGAATATTGGAACGGAAGATTATATCACTTCATTTTGGTGGAAATCATGTATATGGAATAAGTGGATTTACATATAGTTAGAATGGGATGGTTAAATTGGCATGCACCAGGGCGGGTGCGCTAGCGAGGACCTACCTATTGAAAGAATGCCGGGAAGGCAGTATGAGGGGGTCCAGTACGTACGATAAGGTTGTTTAGCAGCTTGGTCACTAATAAGCTGATTCTGCCGCCAGCTGGAACATGGTGACTCTGTGTGAAAGGACAGCCAGCCCCTCTGCGTGTCCGGTGGAGGCATTTCGAGGACCGGCAGGGGCTCGACCATAAGGATGCGTAAGCAGGCTCGACTGTTTTGGTTACTTATTTGAGAGGGGCAATAAGTAAACCCTAACCTTTAGGTGCTCGACTGATAAGGAGAGGGAGAGGGCCGCCATCGAGAGGAGAGAAAGATGTTCAAACCTCCGCCAAGCTAAAATGGCCAAATTAGTAGGGAGAATGTCCAAAACCTCCGCCAAGGGAGCTGAATGTATGTGATCCAGCAAGCAGTGAGCCTCCTTACCTTCCTTCGCTTCGCTCTTTGAGGGGAAGAAAGCTCGCTCGGTAAGGCGTCAATTTCTGATATTGGTCATGTGGTTTATATAGAGAAAAAGTTGATAGAAGGGTAGCAATCTGACCTAGTGAAAGGATATAATAAGCCATCTTGAAACTATTAGAAGGTGCTTAACCTTACCTGCCGACAAAGATGGATGTATTGCATAAGAAAGGAAGGAAAGATGGTAGTTGGAAGATTCTGTCTGTGAAAGCCAGCCAGCATTGGTTGGTTGGTTGGACGGTGAAGGGATACTGAGCACATGGGGGGTTGGTTAGAGCCTTACGAAGAAAGGGTATTGTAAGACCTAAGGACATGAGCTCAGGTATGGTGTTGGTCCCCAAGGGCAAGGTGTCCCAATCAGCCATCCGGTCCTAGTCTTGGCACGTACCACCCTGAAAGGATGGGCCTATTACTACACTAGTATCTACCGTGTCCGATACAAAAGGATTTTAGTTCCCTAAAATACAACAGCTATGTCTCAAATGTGAGTGGTTGTGGCAAATGATTTGGATGCGTATTCCCACAACCCTAACCTAACTAAAATGTTATTTACCAGAGGTAGAGGAATAAGCCAATAAGACTCTGTTTACGGGGTTGAATCATCTATACATCTACTCTACGTAGCTACTCAATCTGCGGGTGGAACTGGCTCTCGATATCAATCTGGGTAACGATTTACTATCTCTGGTCCGGACCTTTTTCCTTTTACCACCACTTTTGGCGCTTAACCTGGCTTTCGAAGCAACCAGAACAGGAATAGTAATACAGGAAAGTATTGAAGTTGCTATTAATGTACGAAGCCTATTTGAAGAAAGCAGCTTGTCTTTCACATAGGAGGTGATAGAACGCCCGATCAGTCACTCCGTACCTATCACCAAGGAGGCACGTTTGGGGCCCATTCGCTTGGGGAGAGGCTACCAGCTCCCAGCCTTTTATGCCCTCGATTCGTTATCTTTGAGGTGGTTCTCATTTTCAATATGGGACCAGCACGTTGAGACCGGAGCTCACTAGCGCATTACACGGCCTATGTCACTTTTTGGGAGGACCGCCACCAGCCCAGTCCGTCAGCCTTTCCACCCCTCACTACGGCAGCATTGCCATCGTGTTCCATTTTACTCACCAGATCATCTACATCGCCGGCCACGTTCCGCAGATCGGCATAAACACGGTATATAATGCAATTGGGTATAATGCAATTGGTCCGTAGGCCTATAGAGCGGGATCAATCGGTAGTGCTTCCCCTACATATGTCACACTCCGACCCCTCGTCGTTGCGCAAGAGAAAGGAGAAATCGTTGATCTTCCGGGCAGATGTTCCACAGCCTGAGACACGTTGCCGCATCCCGATGTTTGGATCTCATCACCCGATGGTCCCAATGAACTCTACGCTAGCTGGCACATGTGGTGCGGAGAGGGCCCTTATCTTGCGCGTCATTCGTTCTGCCTACTTCGCTCATCCTGTTCCCCACCCTTTGTTCCAACCGTATCCCATCCAAAGATCCAGCTACAGTTCACGATTCATAGCGAGCAGGACCATCACCTTGCCTAGACGCATATCCATATACAAATCCAGATACCGTGCCTGCTTCTCGAGATCCAGATGTTCGTAAGCGAGCTTAATATTCTTATGATCGTGACGGGCGTGATGCAGGATTCTCGTGATCGAAATAAATAGCCGGATGCTAGAGAGGAATATTCTTATTATCTGCAATCATCAAAAAAGATCGATGGCGGCCTTAAGGTCCTAAGCCAAGCCATCCCAACATCCATCAACAGCATGAAAGGAAGCATCAGTAGCAGAGGTAGCTAAGGCATAGACAATAGCATATCCATACGCGAAGGCAAAACCTATAGAAGCACCAGTAACAGAGCTAGTTGTTCCAGATCCATAGCCCGTAGCTTACCTTGCAGAGCTAGGTACTTACCTTCTAGTTCCAGGTCCAGGTTAACCAGTTGAACCAGTCTATAAGTAGCACCTGTACCAGGCTTAGCACCACCATTATTACGTATAGAATATCCAGCAGTAGAGCCGTCTATAGCACCAGCATAAGTCAATCCAGTAGATGCTCCAGTAGCAGCCGTTGATCCGGTTGATCCAGATTTGAACCTTTACCTTGAGTCAGTTGATCCAGTTGATGAAGTCGTTGGTTAAGCAGCAGTTTAAGCACCACCTGTAGAAGCACCTGTAGCTCGTGAGTCAGATGCTTGTGATCGGGATGAAGAACCGGGTGTTCCAGATCGATAGTCAGATGCACCAGAAGCAAAGGTAGCAGTACTTGACCCAGTACCAAAGCCTCCAACACATAGTCGATCGAATTAAAGAAAGTGATGATTGATTGATCGAGTAAGTATTGATTTCTTTATTGATTTCATTTTTTTATTTCATGGTGCTTATTGATTTGAAAGAGTAGCCCTCATTTCCGAGCAAGCAGGTAGTGCCGATATAAAACCATTAACCTCAGTGTTTGAGGTAGGTAACCCTTATCTGATTCATCTGATTCATCTGACTCATCATCATTTCCTTTTCTATCTCTAACAACTAGAGAGCTCACTCAAGGCTGTTAGTCGTTCCCGGTCTGCTCTCCACTTCAACTCTCTTCTAACACCCAATGGCATAGTCCATGATTCGTCTGTATGCAAAATGAGAAGTGCATAGTCCGTCTCAACGTTTGTGAATGCTTGAAGTCAGTTTCTTGTCCGTCCAGTGCTATTCTGGTCGATCCTTCTTAAGTCAATTGGTTAGGGACTCGATTGAGGAGAAGCCTTCGGTCTCGGCCATGCCATCCGGCTCTAAGCTCATTTCTTTCAATGTGTTCTTGCTCAGAGCATCAGTCCAGGCCGAACCAGTGCCCGAAAACGTCGAGATCTCAACATCTGATTGATCGAAAGCCGTCTTACTTAAAGTGAATCATGAATTAATATTGATAAAGATCAGGAAAGATCAAAGAAAGATCGACAGCTTCCTTCAATGGAAGTTGGCTTCAATGCAGTCTTTCAAAAGGTTGGTACAGATAGATATCAAGCTGGGAATCCTTGTCTTCCCTGCCCTGTATAAATCCATCCATCTATGGGCTTCACTGGTCCCCACTGTACAGAGAGAGAAAAATCCATACCGGCCGGGCTTGTTTCCCTTGATGGGAAAGATACAGCATCCTTGACACAGCTTGCTTGACCTTAAGGGAGATTAAGTGACCATAGACCGCACGCAAATGCCCTTTGAAACCGTTCTGGGCATTTAAGCCGTTCCCAATAGCCGGTACTTGAGGCTAGTTCTTGGGTTGGTGAACATCTATTGCTGTCTGGTTGATAGGCCCAGATCTCAGCTCGCAACTTTCTGCGGCTTCTAGTAGTGTGGCGGCCATTCTGCCCACGGGCATAACATTGATTTTTATTATACTTGTGGCCTTTACTTCACTGTTACCAACCGCTCCGCTCCTCACCTTTAGGATTTGATTCTTTATACCCTGACCAAACTTGCCTTGAGGTTCATTAACTTTGAATAGGCTTCGCTCACCGCTGCGCGCCTGCTGCCACTTGTCTTATTGGATGGAAGGAATTAAATGCTGGTACGAAGTCGATTTGGCTTTATGAAAATGAAGTTTGAGAACCCGCCAATATGCCCCAAACTTTGAGCGATAGGAATGGGGACGGGCTTCACATAGAGCTGTTGGACGGGACGGGCGTTCGAAACAACCACTTGCTGGAGTCATGCGGGCGGGTAGGCACTATTGAGATTGTTGGGGGGACAGGCTTCACCGGATACAATTTCTTAATTAAGACAGTACCCTACAACCCCAGCTTATAAGTGCTTTCAGAATCCAACTACTTCACCACACGCTCTGATTTCTTGCTTGGAGGGAAGGACCTGCTTATGCCTACTGGATTAATGGAAGTCTTACAGCTACCTCCTTTTGGATCGATCGGAACCACCCAACCTGGGTGTCTACCCCCAACTTGGTGCCTTAATATGGGAATCTTATCACTTCGTGCCCCTTTCTGCACCTGCCTTAGAGTAAGGAATCACCTGACGTGCTGGAAATAAGCTATTTGGCTAAATAAAAACAAAGAGTTCAATACCCTGGTGGAATATTACATATTGGGTCCCCGACAAACACAATTGTTCTTTATCAAAAGCGTGTTTGGGAAGGACCGAAGGCGCTCTCCTGAGGTACGAGGGGGAGGTTTTTGATATCGACCAGAATCGACCCACTATACCACGATACAGACCCTTACAGGAAGGAGGGAGGACGAGCTTTTATGCATGCTTCGCACCTCACGCTAGGACCTGGTTCAGCTGGCCTAGAAATTACACAGGAAAGGAACAACCAGTATTGGATTGGATCGTCACAACTAATTATTAACTACTGCCAGCTTTCACTT
>Ga0115844_100474_pt1 | contig 11545 bp, 14 predicted proteins | sample InSIn1gowninarea_FD_83858 | JGI IMG/M metagenome (GOLD analysis project Ga0115844, IMG submission 83858) | reverse complement strand
TCTTTTTCTTCTTTTTTTTTCTTTTTTTTTTTTGCTTCTACCCTACCCTACTTGAAAAACAAAATCATTCTCAGGTATAGTAATACTTCCAATGGAGCCATGTGCACATCGAGATTAGAGACAAGATGATGTGAAGGCTCGAAATGCATGCTTTGACAGGTATCTGGATTTCAGAGACCAAATGATCTGACTTTGAAGGGATCAAACATAACTGAGGAAGAGAGTACCGCTGCAACTTAGTGACCTTCTGAAACCATATCTCAATATAGCTTTGATATCCTTGGTTCTTTTGCTGATCTGGATCAGTCTACATGTCACCTTCTAACATGACTTTCTCATCTTTCTCTTTTTGCTGATCTTTCTCTTGAATACATGGAAGACTTGATGGTAACCATGAGAGATCTCTCTCGATCTTTGATTTAGATGCCTTCTCTTCATCAAGTGCAGCCCATGGTTCTCTGATCTTTTCTTTTGAATCTTCTTCTGCTGTATATGGTCCCTCAATGCTTGCAATATAGTCTCTGCTTTGCAACACCCTTCCTGAGCTATGGTGAAGATCATTTAGCTCAAGAGGAGTTGTCTGGCCATGTTGTGCCTCAGCTTTGCAATTAGGTTGAGCTATTCCAATGTGCGAGTTTGGAAATGGTGGTATGGGTAGCTGAGTGGGGGTGTATATTTGAGATGGATGTGGATGGGGTTATGGTTGGGCAGGCATTTGGGGCTGCCTTAGTGGAGGAGGAGGCGATGGTTGTGGATGAGCAGGTGGTGGAGGAAAAGAAGCGGGAGGAGTGTTGTATTGGGGCCTCCACCCCTGATAAGGTGCATTCCACTGAGGCTGTGGCTGAGCATAAGAGTGAAATGAATGAGCAACTGGTTGGGCATAATATGGATCTGTGAAGGAACAAGGAGGAGGTGTGAACCAGGAAGGATGAGCAGGGGGACCCCAAGAAGGCATGAAAGTGGCTTGGTAGGGGTCATAATAGGTCTCAGGTGTCCCTTGCAGTTCCAGCTGGTAAGATTTAGGTCCAGGCGGCCTCCTTTGGTTCATATGATAGAGTGGTTTAGTGGCTCCTTTAACTCTTTGATATGCAACTTTAAGTCCAGGAAAGGAAAGGCATTGATTCGTAGGATGGTATTCTTCACAAACAAAACACACTTCTAGGGAGTGCAATGGACATTTGTTCCTAGGATGCTTTCTAGTGCACCTAGGACAAAAGATGACCAAAGCCCTCTTGGCTTCCTCTTGCTTCTTTTGGATCCACAGGGTATCCAATTGCATGGCAAGAAACTGCCTCATATCACTCTTGAAATCTTCCATCTGATCTTCAAATTCATCTTTGGATAAGGGACTTCTCCCAACATTTTTGCTTGTAGCCATTTGCTCCAGAGGAATGGTTTCTTCTTCTTATTCCGTTGAGGTTATTCAAATATGTCTTGTTGTCCACCTAAGGGTTCTTTAATCACAGCCATCGAAGAAGAGAGAGAAGTTTGGCTGTGTGAAGCAGTGGGGGTGTTGTGAAATAATTTTTCTAACTTATCTCTACTCCTTTAAGGCATGAAATGAAATCTTTTTGGTTGATTTTCTGTATTTTTCTTCTCGTACCTGCAAAACTAAAATAGGTTGAACTGCAACTAAATATCTGGCTGAAACGAAAATGCGGAATTGAAATGAAAGAAGGAAAGGACTAATCTATTTTACACAAATGAAATTGCAGGAATGAAATGCTAGGCTATGCTTGCGGAATTGAAATGCTAATCCACTTTTGCATAAATGAAATTGCATAATGGAAATGAAATAAACTACTTAGCAGAAGATTGGAGTGGAAAATAGAAGAAAAGCAACAATCACTAATACTCTGACGCTTCCCCGGCAACGGCGCCCAAAAGATGGTGGGATCCAGTATTGTAGCAATAATGCTACAACTCCTGGAGGTTCCTTCTCTAATTTTATCAACCCGGTAGTTCGTAACAAGCTTGGAAGCGATGATGCTGAATGCACAAGTACTAGCTCTTGCCACAGCTGTCACTTGGTCAACTGGCACAAGTCCACTAGGAGCTTAAGCCAACTTCTATGAGCTCTTAGAAGAAGCTTTTTAATTTATGGATGAAAGCTAACTCGAAGGAAGCTAATCTAATTGCAAAAAGAAACTGAAAGACAAAAAGAAACGCAAACCCTAGCAAACCCTAATTCTACCAGCTAGTCCTACTGACGCAAAGGAGAGCATGCAAACTACTGAAAGAGATCCCATTACTTCTATGAAGGTAAAATACATGTGTCTAGACTACCTCTATCTGAAGAAAACATATTTTTGTATTTTTGATTAAGTTGTTGGAATTATCATGCATGTGCTTTTAACTGGCTTTTCACTGTGCAGAGGTGGATCAAGGAGGTGAAATTCTTGGAAGTGGTTGGGAAGGTTCAGAGAGGGCCTAAGGGGTCCCTAACATCCTTCCAGAGAGTTTCATAAATTCTGGATATGCCATGCAACCGTGTTTATGAACTTCTACAGAAAGTTTGCAGGGGTTTCTACAAGAAGTTCAGAAGTTCTACAGGATGTTCTGTAATTCTTCTACAACATGTTTCGAAATGGGATTTTATAGCATGGATGGAGGGAAAAGGATGGAGGAATGAGTATGGAGGTGAAATGGGGGTGTGAAGAGGTCTGGGACTTGGTGGATGAGGCTAAGGAGCGATTGGATTTGTTCAAGGATGGAGGAAGCGATGTTGCACAAGAAGATGAGAATCATGGCAAAGTAAGCGAAGGAGGCAAACATAAGGTAAGGGTTCTAAGTGAAGGGTGAAGCAGGTAGGTTGGATGGAGTATGGGCAGGTAAGGAAGGATAACAGGTACCCTGCAAGTGGTTTTTCAAATTGAACAAACAAAGACATGCAAGAAAACAAAGATCTAGTTATGCTACCCTAATATGATCTAGCTAACAGTAACAAGAATGGACAACAGCTTTATTTATAACAAGAACCATGTACAACACGTGAGAAATAACATTCCAAAAGATCTGAATGCATGACTAACTCATACCAATCTATTCTAAACATAAAAAGCTATTTTAACCATCAAAGGCAACCTAAATAACAAAGCAAGATTTAAATCTAAAGAGCAGATTTTATTTTAAGAACGCAACAAACACATAAAGATAAAAAAAGGAGGTACTGGGAACTTGAGATGGGCCCAACCCCAAGAGCTACAGCCTCCTAAGAGAGAATTAGATCTGGTGCAAAGCTGGATTCATCTTTATTGATCAAGAAATGAAGAGTTACATCAAAACTGTCCACAAGGAGAGCTTGAAAAATGAGCTGAAAGCAAAGCTAATCTATTGCCTAAAAATCAAATTACAAAATGACTATCTACTGGCTAACTAAAATGACTAACCCCTAGCTAACAGCTAACCCAAATGAGGCCCTAAGCCTTATTATTTATATAAATTGAGGACCCAATATTCCTCCTAAACTTTAGGGACTCGGCTGCCCAAAACTTGTAGTTAACAGCCGTCCTACTTGACTTGCTTGGCTGCCCTTGTGCTAATTGATTCGGTGGCCCTTGAACTACGAGCTAGTGGTGGAGAATTCGAGGTAAGGGCCCATAAATGAAGGGGACACCTTCCTACAATTCCTCTCCCTTTTTCTCCCATGAATTTGGCTGCCAAGTGCTCATTAAGACCTTCAATTTTGTCTCCAAATTGACCAAAAAGGCTACACAAAGCACCCATTAGACTTGTTGGCATAATGACTAACCAAATTCACTCTATTAGCATAAATATAATAGAAAACATGCAATAAACTAATGAGAATGGTGGATTAAGTCAAATTAGGAGGTTGAATGAACCCAAATAATTATCCATTTTTGGGGCTCATCAGTAAGCACATTCCCATATTAGCACAAACCACAGACTTTAAAGTAAATAATCATTTGAAAACAAATACAATCATACACAATAAATTATATAAGATATAAATACTAGCTATAAATTAAAATAATAATTTTGTAATCATATTTAACTTTCATTAATAAGCACATAAAAATTTAATACTTACAATATAATAAGTTTTTTAATCATGGATATTCACCCTCATTTTCCCATGGATTTTATTAACTTGTAAATAGGCTTTGTAATAACACTGTGGGCTAATACCATATGCCCAAAAATCATCTCTCATTTCTCAATCAATATATATATATATATATATTAAATTTAATTTTATTACATTTTTCCATGAAAAAGCACTCTCTAGCCCACTTTGAAAGAGATGTTTTAATGTCCTCTTAAATTATGTTAACAAAACATTTTAGCTAAATAAAAATAAAAAAATAAAAATAAATTAATAAAATTATTAAATAACTTTTAATTATTAACTTTTAAATCTTAGATCACGCTGAATCTAAGCTGGTAATTTATCATTCGTGTTTATCTTAAATATTAAATTTATTTTACTTTAATAAATATGAAAATTAGTAGCTCTACCCATCCAAAAACCCTCCCGATCACCCTAGCTAGTGAAACATAGTTTAAAACTTACCTTAACATAAATTTAATTAAGTTCATTTTTTTAATAAAATCGATTAAATTGTTATTTATCTAAATTATATTTCCCAACTCCATGTTCAGTATGGAAGGATATACATACCTCTTTCATACTAGGATATAAAAGGAACATTTTAGTGAAATCACCCCACTTCATATGAGGTGGTGGTGGAATTTGACATTCGAGGAAACAAACATCCAATACCATCCTTATATGATGGAGGATGACAATGCAGAAAATATTCATCATAACTTATTAAGTTTCCCATGATATCACCTCAAATCCCATCCTAATGTAAGGGAAGGTGGGAAGGGGAGGTGATATTAGGGTTAATTTAATAAGTTTATACTAATATCACATACACACCCCTTGTCCCTACCCCCGCCCCTAACAATTTAAGTTTTTGTTGATATTATCCCCCATCCCCATTTCATTTTATGTAAGAGAGGGTGAGGGTGGGTGTTGACATTGGTAGAAACTTATTAAGTTTCCAATAATACCACTCCTCACTCACACCTTAGATACATTATATGAGAGAGTTTTGGGAGTGATATTAGTGGAAACTTATTAGTGTGAAATGTGGCAATGAAATTTCAAGCTTTTCCTCTTTTATCAAATTGAAGCCCTCAAAATTCATATAAGCATTGTGAATTTTAATTTAGAGTAAAAATAAAATATGTGGAGCATTATGTTGTTTTCCTACTAATATTTTTTGCAATACTTTTTAGCATCATATAATCTTTCAATTTTCCATTAAATGCAATACTTGTACTTGCGAATTTTCACACATCTTAAGAGGTATGCATGTGTTCATGTAGCATAACTTAGCCTAAAATGTGTAATATATATATATATGAACGTGATCTACACTAAGAGAACCAAGTTTTTTTATATTAAAAAGATATTTTCTTATGCAAAATTATATTTTTTATTATTTTTTGAAGTTGGTGAAGTAATATTTCAATTGAATTTTGGAGACATATGTGTTGATGTAATATTTTTTTCCCTCTCTTTAAATAAATTGAAAAACCAAGAGTACCATTTAGAAGAGGACTTGTAAACGAAGATAGTCGTATTTAAAAAAAAGAATTGTTGTGTATATTTTATGTTATTGATTTTTATTTAGCCCCTTTGAAACCATCCCAAAAAAATTCAAGCATTATGTTTAAAAGAAATTAGATGAAAAATATCATATGCATTTGAAAGTTTCCAAATCATATGCCATTGGATAGGGGATTCTTTCATGAATCCAAAATGATCAAATCAGTCTCTTAAGGAAAAATTATGCCCAAAATCAAATAGGGTACAAAATGGAGTTGCAGAGAAATCTACAAAAAGGGGTGCTAAAGCTATGATTTTTAGGACCTTAGGAGCTTGATCGAGCACTAAAAAATGTGATCGAGGGCTTCATTTTTATATTCAAATAGCTCAATTGAGGGTTTAATAAACCATTGGTCGATCCCTTAATGTGCTTAAATAATGTGTAGGTTTATCTTTAAGGCTTGATCTAGCTTTAAGGCTAGATCTAGTTATAAGGCTTGATCGAGCTCGTAGCTTGATAGTGCTTTAAGGCTCGATCAAGCCACTCTTTTTTTATTTCATGCCTATTTTGTATTGGAGGGAAATTAAAAAAAAATGGCTCAATTGAACCACCAACTCGATTAAACTCGTGGATAACCTTAAGTTACATTGTTGAAACCCTTAAACAACTTGATTGAGGGCTTAAATATTGCTTAATCGAGTGCTTAACATGGCTTGATTGAGCTATTGTTTTTCACCCAAAGCGCACCCTCTCTCACCAAAAAGTGTAACCCAATTCCATGCCCTCACCATTAATTTTCGATTAATGCCACCCACCAATCTCACCTTCACAGTGAAAAGCCAATTAAAAGCACATGCATGATAATTCCAACAACTTAATAAAAAATACAAAAATATGTTTTCTTCAGATAGAGGTAGTCTAGACACATGTATTTTACCTTCATAGAAGTAATGGCATCTCTTTCAGTAGTTTGCATGCTCTCTTTTGCATCAGTAGGACTAGCTGGTAGAATTAGGGTTTGCTAGGGTTTGCGTTTCTTTTTGGCTTTCAGTTTCTTTTTGCAATTAGATTATCTTTCTTCGAGTTAGCTTTCATCCATCAATTAAAAATATTCTTCTAAGAGCTCATAGAAGTTGGCTTAAGCTCCTAGCGGACTTGTGCCAGCTGACCAAGTGACAGTTGTGGCAAGAGCTAGTACTTTTGCATACAGCACCGTCGCTTCCAAGTTTGTTACGAACTATCAGGTTGATAAAATTAGAGAAGGAAGCTCCAGGAGTTGTAGCATTATTTCTACAATACTGGAGCCCACCACTTACACTAATATATAAACACATATAACAATAATTAAAGCAGTAGTAAAAACAAACACATAAGGCAACAATATAATATGGAGTTCACCCTGATATCTCGGGCTATGTCTCCTTGAGGTCTAGTCAACTCGACTAAGCTCCCTGGGATTATGGTAACAATTCTTTTACAAGTTCCACACTCAAATCTAATGTTTTACATAGGAAAATTGGGCTCAAAACACCATCTTATCCCTTAGCTCTTGGAGCTCTTCGGTTTTCTATCTCTCGCTCTAGCTTTGGCTCTTTGTCACAGGCTCTAGTTCTAGCTCTCAGTTCTCACTTCTGGCACTCGCTTTGGCTCCTGGCTCTCGCTGTGGCTCACAACTCTCTGCTCTGGCTTATTTAAGCTCTTTCTTTTGGCCTTTGCATGCCTCTGTGAGTCGCGCGACCTTCGAGCAACTTCAACAACAATATGTTGTTGTCAATTGAGCTCTCTGGCTTTTCACTCAACCTCCAAGTGACTCCAAAGACTCTCTACGCATTTAGAATTTTCTCGCTATTTGCTCTCTTCTCTTCTTCTGTCCCCCCCCCATCTCTGTCAGTCTGTCGCTTTAAGCCATCTACTTCCTTACTGTTATTTTCCATTTTTAGCTCTCTCATTCCCTGCCTCTGTCCATTTGAATGCCTTCTTTTTCCTGTTACAGTCACTACATCACACCTCACAAGGAAGTGGCCACCTATTCCATAACAAATAAATGTCGAGTTCACTGGAAACGCTCGATCATTTGAAACGGCCTTATTTCCATTTACTCCAATAATGCCCACAAAACACGAATCTCTACCAACTCATCATCCCCATCGGACTTCAAATCTTTATGCGTCATAGCTTATTTCTCCCTCGAGTTCGGTCATCCATTGGGTGGAACCTCCGCTGTTGATCTGGGACCCCCATATTCTAGAGTCTTTGGTTATATCGCACGATTGAGTTGTTCGACCATTAGTCCACGATGTAAGTGGTTTTTCTCTCTCACCGGCGGACACACATCACTCATTGTATGGAATCGTTGGGTCCTCAACCAAACCTTCTTACCACTCGAAATGCCTCCAATATTCCACCGGCTTTGAGAGCTGGACCCACTTGTCAATTTTAGCGCTTTCCCACAGTTTTTCTAGTTTCCCTTATGACCGAGAACTCAGGGCTTTTTTTTCTCGAGTGGTTTTTCCCAGCGATCAGAAACAGCTTCCATTTCTGGGTTTGAGCTTCCCAACTGCCATTTTTGTGCCATGCTCAGTCTCCATGGGCTAATGGTCAAGTGCTTTGATCGAAGGTCCTCGTTGCTCCATGTTGGCTGCAAATTACCATGATTTATAGGTTATTTCCAATAAGCTCGATATCCACAAGACTTTGAACTTGGGCATAGTTTCTTTATAGAGTTTGGGTAACTTTAAGAGACCAAGTTAACTTCTCCCAACACTTGCCTTTACATAGTGTCTCTGAACCACAATCTCTAACCACCTCCCTTCTTGGATAGATTGGTCGTTTTGGGAAGAACTGTTTTCCTCCTTGACTTCATGCAAAACTTTTGCTGTGAATTTTACAGAAGGTAGTTTGAACTTCTTTGCCTTGATCCTTGATCCAAGGTGGCCCAAACAAATGTGAAGTACATCTTCTCCACAAAACTTTCATTTGTACTTGTTTGAAAAGCTGCCAACAACAACAGTTAACAGCAGCAAGTATAAAGACAACAACTGGATGGACTGACTCCTACTTCAACAAAGAAACATATTTCACATCTTGTGAACCCTTCCTTGTCTTATATCTGTATACAAATGATTGACTAGATAACAAGCCAATAAAACATGCCTTTAAAACAAATGACCCTTCAGGTCAAGCATGTAGAAAAAGACCTTTAGGACTCTTTTCCAAAAGATGAAACACTTCATCATTATCTCCATTTTGGAGACCAAGTTAACTTCTCCCAAGCCAACATTACTGCATCTCATGCTCATGCATGCATTCCATCTATTTAAGTACATTGTACTTTCAAAGCTGAAATGAACATATTGTTGCAGCAATAAAGTGAATTTCCTAATCCACCTCTTTCCATTTACCATTTTGTTAACATCTTGCAACTTGCATTTATTCCACAAAAAAATGAAAACAGATGCATCAAAGGACATGCAGTCTTAATTGGATAATAATTCTAACCATTTCTTACCAATTTATTTGAAAGGTCCCTCCTTGGTTTGCACATCAACATCAATATTTGAATCATCCTGAAACACACCAATCACCGAATCTTTATTTCCATCCCTGCCATTTTCTTTTTCCACCTTCTCTTTCAGCTTTAGTGGAAGCAGTGTTGGTTTCAAAGTCCAACACCCTTCAACAAGATTCCCTTGCTTATGGCAGTAAGTGCAACACATGTGCATCCTTTTGACAACATGATATGCCTTGTCCTATGGACCTTTGGCTGCTTGCTTCTTTTCCTTCAAAAGTTTCCAATATGTGGCCATCCTCTTCCACATCTACAAACATAATGGTTATCCAAAACACAACAGGAACATGCAATTATTTTTCCATGATTTACAAAATCAAAAGGAATGTGTTTAGAACCAAATTTATACTTGCCTTTTTCACCTTTATTACCTTCATGAGTAGGTGAAGCAAATGAAGAAGTGGCTCCCTTTGGATCACCATCATTTTCTTCAAGGCTGTCAGAGTTTCCACAACTCTCTAGTTCAAGTGTGTGCTTCTAAACACCTGCATCCTATGAATGATCTTTCGAGCTATTGCATTCCTCCTTAATAAAATCTTCACACTTCTGAGGTAGATAACCTGTAATGAAACTCCTTTTTGGAACTATTTCAATGGTCTTCATGGAAGCGTTGGAACTCTCTCCACAAGACTGTCCATAACCAAGACCCAAATACTTAGGCCTTTCCTCTACCATTATTGGTTCAACAATACCTTGTGCATTCTTTCCCAAGCCCTTTCCTTCATAGCCAATCTTGGACATTAGCTTGGAACCTATGCCTCTAGTATGTTTTTCAAAAGAACCAATATAAGAATTCTTAAAGGAATTTGAAGACAAACTGGAATGGTTTACCTCTTCTTCAAGATGACACTTGACCAAGGCTTATTTGGCAATAAAGCATTGTGATTCCAATTCATGCATCCTTTTTAGGATCATATTTGCAATATGAAGTCGCCTCTCCATTTCCTGCAATTTTTCAGAAAGCAATCGCTTCTCTTCCTCCACAGAATTCAACTGCTCTCTAAGTAGATTGCTATTCCTACTATCCTCATACATTTCTCTCACCATATCCATCATGGTGGACAATTCTTGCTTCATATCTTCATCAAAGACTCTTATGAAGAAAGAAGAATTTGAGGACTCACTTGTAGAATTTTTCATTATGCCAATGAAAAAAAGAACTTCAAACGAGATTAATAAAGAGCTTATTTAAACAACCTTTTGCAACAAACCTCTTGTTCTTCAAGGGTTTCTTTGAGGTATTTTGGGGATAAGAAGAATTCCTTCAGCCCTTCTTCCTTCTTGTCCTTCCTAGACTAAGCTATCAATAGATTTCCCTTGACCTTTGCAAAGTCAAACAATAGTTAGTCTCCAAACAAGAATACGACCAATCAGACAATCAATTTGTGACTACCAAAACACCTTTTGGACAAAAAATATTTTCCCTGTCACTCAAGCATTCTGATACAACCTTCTTTGAAGGTGGGGTTAAGCAATCTTAATCTCCAATACCACCTGATCTGAAAATGGCACTCTCAGTATTCTGGTCTAATTTACAAGAACCTCTCCCACTTCTAAAGCTTTCAATTTTCCCACGTCTTAATGATTAACCAATGTCGAATTAAGAAATGCTTGAAAATAAGGTGTATGCTTGTATTGGTTTCCAACTAATTATTTACTTTAAAGTTTGTTGTTTGTGTTGATATGGGAATGTGCTTAAACTGATATATAAATGCATATAACAATAATTAAGGCAGTAGTAAAAACAAACACATAAGACAACAATATAATATGGAGTTCACCCTGATATCTTGGGCTACATCTCCTTGAGCTCTAGTCAACTCGACTAGGATCCCTGGGATTATGGCAACAATTATTTTACAATTTCCACACTCAACTCCAATGTTTTACACCGGAACATTGGCCTTAGAACACCATCTTATCCCTTGGCTCTTGGAGCTCTTCGATTTTCTATCTCTGGTTCTTTGGTGCAGGCTCTAGTTCTAGCTCTCAGCTCTCAACATATACCTCTATCCTCATAGAAGGTCACAGGTTTCCCACATAATATCACCCCCACATTGTCCTCATAGGATGTGGGAACTTTCCTCTAAAATAACTTCTAAATCAATGCTAGGGGAACTTGATGAGTGTGGAATTGGAGGTGATAAATACTACAAAAAAGAAAAGTTAATATCATCACCCACCCTTAGATGAGGTGGGAAGTTTCCCCTAATAACACCCAACACCTCCACCCTCATATAGGGTGATATTATGGAAAAATTATTGGAGGGTGGGGGATGTCATTAGGGGAAGTTGGTTAGAAGTGTTATGAGGGAAAGCATATTATGTTTTCATTAATAACACCCCCTACCTTGACCTTATGTGAGGGACAATGGGGATGAGAATAGATATCAGT
>Ga0115844_100473_pt1 | contig 11557 bp, 11 predicted proteins | sample InSIn1gowninarea_FD_83858 | JGI IMG/M metagenome (GOLD analysis project Ga0115844, IMG submission 83858) | reverse complement strand
TAAAACAATTTGGCTTTTGTGTGTTGTGGCTGCGCTTGTTTCAGCGGTTGGAGTTTTACTAATGGGAAACCTGGGATGGAGCTATTTGTGGCTTGCAGGATTGCTGGTCATCTTTTAGATGTTCCTGAAGTATCATGGAAACCTCGTATATAACAGTCGTTCTACCATCAATGAGAACCTTACTTGTCGTATTAGTGATGGCCCTGGTAACGCTTACTTCTTGTAATAATTCTGATAGTACAAAAGCAAATTCAGGAAAGCAGGAAGTTTATAAACGTTATAGGGTAAACCCTGAAGATCTTGTGAAAAACTTCACTGCATGGTACAACTACACTTATTACAATGTAAAGCTGTCACAAAATTTTGTAGGTCTTAATGTTGACTCAAATATTATTGCAAAGGCAGACTTTCTGAACATCCTTTCAACTGGTAATTTCATTGCAGTTAAGGTGCTATCAAAAGATGACTTACCTTATTATAAGTTGTATAAACTTACGAGTAATGCTGAAGACATCAGGAGTACGATCAAACAAATGGCCTTAACAGAAATCGAGCATAATTTGATTGAAGGAAAGGAATTGCCTGCTTATAATTTTAATGACCTTAATGAAAATATTTACAACAACACAAACACCAGGGGAAAGATCGTTGTTTTAAAGTGTTGGTTCATTCATTGTTTTAACTGTGTGCAGGAATTTCCGGAACTGAATAAACTAGTGAACAAGTATAAAAATCGGGACGACATAAAATTTGTGAGTTTGGCTTTAGACTCAAAGAAGAAGTTGGAATCTTTTTTAAAGACAAAAGAGTTTAAGTATGCAGTTGTTCCAGACCAGGAAAAGTACATGAAGGATAATTTAAAAATAACAGCATATCCTACCCACATCCTCATTGATAGAAACGGGAAAATCGTAAAAGTCGTAAATACTATAGAAGAACTCGCTCCATTTTTAGAAACATACGCATCAAAAGGAGTTACAAATAAGGTTGTATCCTCTAAATAGTAGAAGCCACATCAACCCTTCCATCTTTCATATGTATAACCCTGTCACTCATCTGGGCCAGTTCCTCGTTGTGGGTTACGATTAAAAATGTTTGATTAAACTCTTTTCTTAGTTGCATAAATAGCTCATGCAGGTCTTTTGCATTTGTACTATCAAGGTTACCAGTTGGTTCATCAGCAAAAACTATTTCAGGATCGTTGATTAAAGCACGTGCAACAGCTACCCGTTGTTGCTCACCACCACTTAATTGTTGCGGTTTATTATCTAGTCTGCCCGACAACCCGAGCTGATTGAGCAGCAGCTTTGCCTTATCTGACACGTCTTTTTTTCTTTTCCCCGCAATCCAACCCGGTATACATACATTTTCCAGTGCATTAAACTCTGGCAAAAGGTGGTGAAACTGGAATACAAAGCCAATGTGCTGGTTTCTGAATTGAGCCAATTTTTTACCCTTAAGCTGGTCAATCCGCTGATTGTTCAAATAAATCTTACCCTGGTCAGCAATATCAAGTGTACCTAAAATATGCAATAAAGTACTTTTCCCGGCGCCCGAAGAACCTACTATCGATACTATTTCGCCCTTATTTATTGTTACGTCAACCCCTTTAAGTACCTCTAACGAATTATATTTTTTGTGGATATTTTTTGCGGTAAGCATGCAACTCTTTAATTATTAAGGCATCAATTATTACAAACGTACAAGTTAAGCGCCAACAACAACCCTATCAGCACTAAAAAGTCTAGGCTAAAAAACATCAGATTTGGTTATATCGTTTATAAAACTACATTTGCAAAAATTTTAAACCGACGAAAAATGTTTTGGACACTTGAATTAGCCAGTTACCTTGAAGAAGCTCCCTGGCCGGCAACAAAAGATGAATTGATCGATTATTCTATTCGCTCAGGTGCGCCTATTGAAGTAGTTGAAAACCTCCAGGAACTGGATGACGAAGGTGAAGTATACGAAAGTATCGAAGACATTTGGCCAGATTATCCAAGCCAGGACGACTTTATGTTCAACGAAGACGAATATTAGCACATGCCTATGAGGCAGTAAATAAACTCTTAATAAAAAACCATCCTCTTTTTGTGGATGGTTTTTTATTTTGTACTAAGCCAAAAATAACTATTAAGCATTGTTGCGTCGCACTCTTGTACCGCAACACTCCATTCAGCTTTTAAATTTATAGGTAAAGTATAGCAATACCAGCGACATCAAAAGCACCACACTGTTAGCAACTATTACCGGTCCCTGTAAAATAGCTATACCATAAGTCAGCCAAACACTTGCACTCAAAATAACAATGAGAATCATAGACCTGCTAAGGTCTCCAACACTCTTTGTTTGCCATGCTTTATATACCTGTGGTATAAAAGTAATTGATGTAAGAAACGACCCGAGGTAGCCCATGTAGTCGTACCAATGAAATGATGACGATGAAATATCTAAAAGTAGAGTCATCAAATAAAAATTCTTTTTGAGTGTGCGTTACAACGGCTTATCTTCCTGTGCCTTTCTATTAAAAGCCTTCTGACTGCTAAAAGAAAATACCAGCAATCCTGCAAGCCACAAATAGCTCCATCCCAGGTTTCCCATTAGTAAAACTCCAACCGCTGAAACAAGCGCAGCCACAACACACAAAAGCCAAATTGTTTTAAGCTTTGATGTAGTATTTTTTAGTCGAAGAGTTTTACTTAAAATAAGAACTCCAGTCAACGCATAAGCTATTGCAACAAAAATTAGTGAACTGCCAGGTTTTATAAATCTAACTAATAATAAAGTAATAGAAAGTGACGAGAGCACAAGTTCGAAAGGCGTATTTCTCTTAATCATGTAATAAAATGCATCCATTATTTTTCCATCTGCTCTATAACTTCTGCAGTTACACCTGTAAAGCTAAATCCACCATCATGAAACAGGTTTTGCATAGTTACCATTCTGGTAAGATCACTAAATAAAGTAACACAATAGTTAGCACAATCTTCAGCGGACGCATTACCCAAAGGACTCATCTTTTCTGCAAAAGTTATGAAGCCTTCAAAACCCTTAACACCACTTCCTGCGGTTGTGCGGGTAGGAGACTGGCTTACTGTATTAACGCGTACTTTGTTCTTTACTGCATACTGGTAACCAAAACTTCTTGCTATGCTTTCCAACAGAGCTTTGGAATCTGCCATCTCGTTATAATCAGGAAAAACTCTCTGTGCAGCTATATATGTAAGTGCAATTACGCTTCCCCATTCGCTTATTGCGTTCATCTGGTAAGACAACTGTAATACCCGGTGAAAACTCATTGCGGATATGTCGTAAGTTTTGTGTGTGAAGTCGTAGTTGAGCGCTGTGTAGTGATTGTTCTTACGCATATTCATACTCATGCCCACACTATGAAGTATGAAGTCAATCTGACCTCCAAAGTGCTCCATGCTTTTTGTAAGAAGATTTTTCAGGTCATCGTTACTAGTAACATCAGCAGGAATTACGGGAGCATTACCACATTCTTCAGCCAGTTTATTTATCTCACCCATTCGCAGTGCTATTGGTGCATTGGTCAACACTATTTGCGCACCTTCTTCATAACATTTCTGTGCAACCTTCCATGCAATAGACTGGTCATTCAGCGCTCCAAAAATAATTCCTTTCTTTCCTTTCAGTAAGTTGTACGACATGAGAATTTTGTTTTGTTGTTTTTGAAAGATGGGTAAAAATAGAAATTCAATTCTTAACAGTAAAAAAGAATGTGAAGTAAACCCACATAGTAACAGTATGCATTATAAATGCAATGCCAATTACAGCAATAGCATAAACTAAAAGATTAGCCAGGGTTGGACTTGCAAGGGTTCTTTGCTTCAGTTTTTCATGTACAATATAAACGGGTATACCAACCAGCGCAAAGTAAATAAGCATTAATAGTTGCCAGTGCGGTACGTTTTTCATTAGGCGTTCCTTCTCCTAAATTTTTCTTTAGCTAAATCCAGTAACTGAAATGCGTCAGGCGTTAGCTTTAAAATGAAGATGGATAGTACAAAAGCTGATGTGAAAAAGAAACTTCTGATTATTATTCCTAACAAGTTGTTTAGATTTCTAAACAGGAAAAAACAGGCAGCATAAATAAGCAATGCAGATATAATTGCATAAAGCGTTTTAATGCTAAAAGGTTGCATTTTAAACTTAACCCATATAAAAACAAGTCTTACTATGTTATATAATCCAAAAGCAATCAGGTTAGATATAGCTGACCCATTAATTCCAAATCGTTTTACTAAAAAATAATTTAGTGGTATTGAAACAGCCAGGAGCATAATACCTGTGAAAACCTCGAACTTCCAAAGATTGGATGTTCCAATAATCTGACTGTTAACTCCTGTACCTGCATCAATGATTTTACTAATGCCTAAGATTAAGATTACAAACGTTCCTGCCTCATAGTCGATATTAATTTTGGCAACGGTAAAGAGATCATGAATATTGATCCAGATATTAAAAAATATCAACAGCGCAAGTAATAGCAGGTTTATACTTGTACGCGAATAAATTCTTCTTATTTCATTATAATTTTTGCTCTTCCATGAGTTGGAAAGGACAGGTAGTACCGCTGCCAGAATACCCCGCTGAGGTACTTGTATAGTTGTAGTTATAAATGTAGCCAGCGTAAAGACTCCAACATCTTTAAGGCCTCCTTTGCTTATACTTGCTATTATTATTGAATCAACATATTGAGCAAGTGTGTTTACTATTACACTTCCATATATAAGGGTCATTAACCAAAGGAATTTTTTATGAAATTTCCTGGTAACCCTGCTAATCTTAAAATTAAAATGAATATTATTTGAACGAACAAGATGCCACAGCAGGAGACTTGTGATTAATAGAAAGCTGAAAGAAAAAGCTTTAATGAATGTTGAAAAGCTGATTAAACCTGCAATAAAGCAGACAATTATTATGCTTTGAAAAAGGCGAATTGCAGTCTCTTTAAGAAAGTTGGTAAAAATACCTTTTTGGGCAAACCATGCGAAGCCTTCGAAAACTGTGAAATATAAGAGGCCAAAAGCATAAGGTAAAATCCAATAGTAGTAAGATATCAAAAGCCGGGAGTTGCCTGAATATTTTCGTATAAATAAGGGCTTGAAAAGAATAGCCGCAATCACTACTAATATAAATCCCACAGTTACTATTGCTACACTTACTGCGGGCTGATCATTTTCGTTATCGCTTAAATTTTGTTTATAAAAAGGGTGAAATTTAAATATATAACTACCAACACCAAAAGAAGCAAATGAGTAAAAGGTTATACCAAGAACACCAAATAGTTGAACGAGTCCATATTGTTCAGTAGTGAAAGTTCCGTTCTTAACATACAGGTAAGTATTAATGAAGCCGATGACAAAGCCAATGTAAATTACCAGAGAAGAAAAAATTGTCTGCTTCCTTATTTGTCCCATTAATTTTTATAAAAACTTGTGTGCTAAAAGTATTCAAAGAAAAGAACATCGCTTCATAAACAGTTACACGCTGCTTTTTAAATTTTGCTTTCTTTCTAAAATTTATAATAAACCGTTTACTTTGCAGCAACTTATTAAACCGTACTATTGTAGATATGAATTTTGCGCCCACACCTTTAGCAGGTAGTTACGAGATAACGCTAAAGCCAAGGGAAGATAACAGGGGTTGGTTTGCGAGATTTTTTTGTAAAGATGAATTTCAACAAATTGGTCATACAAAAGAATGTGTTCAAATGAATCAATCCCATACTAATAAAAAAGGGGCGGTAAGAGGAATGCATTATCAACATCCTCCGCATGGCGAAATAAAATTAGTTCGGTGTATTTCAGGTGCAGTGTTAGATGTAATAGTTGATTTGCGGGAAGGGTCTCAAACTTTTTTACAATGGTTTGCGACGGAACTTGCAGCTTCTAAAAAAAATATGTTGTACATACCCGCAGGTTTTGCCCATGGCTTTCAAACACTAACTGAAGATTGCGAACTTATTTATCTTCACAGCGAATATTATGTTCCCGGTTCTGAAGGTGGTATTAAATACAATGATCCAACAATTAATATTAATTGGCCGCTTTCTGTAACTGAACTTTCTGAACGTGACAGCAATCTTCAAAATATAAATAACAATTTCAAGGGAATATAATTATGGAATGCAGGTTTTGCCAGGCGCCTCTCACAAATGTTTTTATCGATCTTATTAATTCTCCTGCATCAAATTCATTTTTAACTAAGGAGACTTTAGATCATCCGGAAGTATTCTTTCCCCTAAAAGTGTACACTTGCGATAATTGTTTTTTAGTTCAAATAGCTGAGTATAAAAAGTCTGCTGCAATATTTACAGAGCAATACGTTTACTTCTCATCTTACTCTACTAGTTGGTTAGAACATTCTAAGCGCTATACCGAGAAAATGATTGAAAGGTTTAACCTTGATAAGACTTCGCAGGTAATAGAGATTGCATCAAATGATGGTTATCTTTTGCAATACTTTAAAGACAAACATATACCGGTATTGGGTATTGAACCGACAGGCAATACTGCAAAAGTGGCTATATCAAAAGGCATTGAAACCTTGGTTGAATTTTTCGGAACCTCCTTCGCAAAAAAGTTAGCATCAAAAGATTTAAAGGCAGATCTTTTACTTGGTAATAATGTATTGGCTCATGTACCGGATATAAATGATTTTGTTGAAGGAATGAAGTGGGCATTGAAAGATGATGGTGTAATAACTATGGAGTTTCCTCACCTAATGCAGTTGGTAGATAACAACCAGTTTGACACCATTTATCACGAACATTTCTCGTACTTGTCGTTCCTTGTTGTAAAAAAGATATTTGAATCGGTTGGTCTTGAAATGTTTGATGTGGAAGAATTGCCAACACACGGCGGATCATTACGAATTTATGCAAAGCATAAAGAAGACTCCAGCAAAGAAATCTCTCCAAACGTGCAAGCACTCTTAGATAAAGAGATAGCAGATGGAATGAATAGTCTTGAGTATTATAACAACTTTCATGATAAGGCACTAAAAGTAAAATTAGACTTCACCAATTTTTTAATTGAGCAGAAGAAACAACAAAAGAAGGTTGCAGGATACGGTGCAGCCGCAAAAGGCAACACACTTTTAAATTACTGTGGAATAAAAAATGACCTGGTAGAATTTGTGGTTGATGCTAATCCTTACAAGCAAAATAAGTATCTGCCAGCAAGCCATATACCTGTTGTAACGGAAAATCATATAAAAGACTTTCAACCTGAATATGTAATTATTTTTCCCTGGAATATTAAAGAAGAAGTTATGGAACAGCTGGAATATATAAAAGCATGGGGCGGTAAATTTGTTGTTCCTATTCCTCAATTAGAAGTTGTTTAGTTATGCAAAGAGTTCTGGTAACAGGTGCTTCAGGTTTTATTGGACATCATGTTATTGCCGAGTTACTTAAGAACAATTTTTCAGTAATAGCTACCTCAGCCAACAGCTCAAAAGTTGAAGGCAAAAATTGGATAAAAGATGTAGAGTATATTCCTTTCGATCTCAAAAATTTCAAATCTGGCACTGATTACTTTCACTTTTTTGGTTCACCTGATATAATGATCCACTTGGCTTGGGAAGGATTACCTAATTATAAATCTTTATTTCATTTTGAAGATAACTTGCCAAGACACTACGCTTTTTTAAAGAATATGCTTAATAATGGTCTTAAAGATCTTTCAGTTACCGGCACTTGCTTAGAGTACGGAATGGAAGAAGGATGCCTTAGTGAAGAGATGAAAACAGATCCACGCAATGCTTATGCAATTTCAAAGGATGCGTTACAAAAGTTTCTATCCCAACTTGCTTCGATTACGCCATTTTCTTTCAAATGGATAAGATTATTTTATATGTATGGAGGAGGACAAAGTCCAAATTCAATATTATCGCAACTACAAAAAGCAGTTTCCGAGAGCAAGGATTTTTTTAATATGAGTGGGGGAGAGCAGGTAAGAGATTATCTCCCTATTGAAACAGTTGCAAAATATCTTGTGCAAATTGCAACACAACAGCAAGTTTTAGGCATAATAAATTGTTGTAGTGGTAAGCCTGTTAAATTAAAAGACTTTGTGAACAACTATTTGAAGCAAAAGAGTTTGACTATTAAACTTAATTTAGGTTATTATCCATATCCAGATTACGAGCCAATGGAGTTTTGGGGGAATGATAAGAAGTTGAGTACAATAGTAGGTAAAGCTGAAACTTAATGTCCATCATATTTAGTTTTCCTCATCTTTATTCGATTTTTTTTTCAACTAGAAGCAGGTAGCTGAAAGGACGTATGGTAATAGCATAAATTATCGGGAGAACTATTTTTTTTATAGAAGAGATAAAATAAGTAGATGAAAACGAAGTTTATTATGTTTGGATAACAAAACCAGAACTGCTGACCTCTTACTTTCATTTTTATGAAAAGCACCAAGCTATCTCAACCTTTTTCTATTAAGTATATTGTTTCATCATTTACTTACACCCCTTTTAGCTTAATCCTCATATTTCTTTTTTCTCTTGTCTCTAATACGACTACTGCCCAGATTGATCTTACAAAGGGGCTTATAGCCTATTATCCTTTTAACGGGAACGCTAATGATGCTACGGGTAATGGTAATAATGGAATACTGCGAAATGGTGTTCAGTCAACTACTGATAAAAATAATATTGCAAACAGTGCTTATTACTTTGATGGGGTGGACGATTATATAATAGTTAGTGATGCAGGCAAACTATCACCTAAAGCAGTAACAGTTTGTGCCATGGTTTATACAGAAAATACATTGCCACAAATGATAGTTGGGAAAATAGATTATTCAAGTGGTAATGGTGCAACGTATGATTTAGGTATTAATTACGATGTTCAAACAGGTTTTTTCTTTGGTGCGTCTCCACCTAATATTTCCTGCAACAGCCAGTACCCTAACAACCCAAACAACCCCTTTGTTAAGTCAACAACAACTGTGTCAACAAATGCATGGCATTGCGTAGTAGGAACATTTGAGAATTCGACACTTAGTATTTATGTTGATGGAGCATTGGTGCAAACAAGGCAGCAGTACTTCAATAATGTCCTCCAATGTTCCAATACACAACTATTAATAGGCTCATGGTGGGCTGGCGATAATGTGAAGTTTAAAGGAAAGATTGATGAAGTTAGAATTTATGACAGGGCGCTTAACCAGGCCGAAGTAGGTGCCCTTTGTTCTACCACTACTCAAACACCTGAAGCAAGTTTTACATCGCCTGATACTGTTTGCGTAAATACTCCCGTTGATATAAAAAACACATCTACGGGCGCTTCAACATACTACTGGAATTTTTGCGTTGCAGATATTAACACTGCACCTACCGGTACTAATCTTGGTAATCTTGGTTCTTCTTTATCGAACCCAGTTTTCATGGATTACGCATTTTATAATGGAAATTATTATGGCTTTCTCGCTAATCATTACCCCGGCGGTTTACTTCGTCTAGACTTTGGTTCTAGTCTACTAAATACTCCAACTGTTGTAAGCCTCGGCAATTTTGGAGGTATTATTCCTTCGGGCTATGGAGCTGAGGGAATTCAAATAATATATAATGAAGGGAAATGGTATGCTATTATGGTTGGAGGCTATCCACCAACCGGAAGTACTCCCCGAATATTAAAAATTGAGTTTGGAGCTAACCTGGCCAATCCTACTCCTGTTGCTATTAATTGGGGTAATATTGGTAATATGCTTCAGCCAATAGATCTTGATGTATTCAAAGAAGGCAACAATTGGTACGGCTTCACAATTAATGCAGAAAATAACACGATCACAAAGTTTAGTTTTACTAACAGTTTTAGCAATACACCTACTGCTGTAAATCTTGGTAATATTGGTAATCTTAGTTATCCTACCGGTATTTACACAATTAATGATAATGGTTTTTGGAGAGTTTTCATTGTTAACGCAGGAACCAATGACAGGGTAACCGGTCCCTTTTCATTAACCAGGTTAGACTTTGGTTCATCCTTGTTGAACACGCCAAGCGGCGTAAATCTCGGTAACCCTGGAAATCTGCTTAAGCACCCAAGAGATTTAACTATTATGAAAAGTTGCGGGCAAATCATCGGGTTTGCCGTTAACGGAAGCTTGTCTAATAGTGATGTCGTGAAGATGAACTTCAATAATAATTTATCCTCGATACCTACATTCAGTTCTTTAGGTAACGTTGGAAATTCAAATTTTCCTCACTCTATTTCAAAACTTTTTCGAGTGAAGGACCAGTTGTATGCCTTTACTTCAAACGTAGGTAACAATACTGTTACTAGACTTATGTTCAATGGTTGCAATAATTCAAGTATAAGTAGTTCTCAGTTGCAAACACCTCCCGGCGTCTCATACAACACAACCGGTACGTATAATATAAACCTTACAATAGATGATGGATTGCCTACTCAAAATGCTATCTGTAAACAAATTGTAGTTATCCCTGCATTAAATCATACAGCTTTAAAAAGTATTAGCTTTTGTGCCGGTGAAACTGTTAGACTGGGAGCAAAAGAGCGGGGAAAGTATAAGTGGAATACAGGCTCAAATACAGATTCTATTACGGTTAGCTCTAGTGGTATTTATTGGGTTGAGACTTCAAGAGGTAGCTGTTATAACCGAGACTCTTTTAATGTTACTGTTAATTCAGTCCCAGTTCTAAAACTGCCTGGTGATACCACTGTCTGTAAGGGATCATCGTTATCCTTAAACCCTCTTGCAAATAACAATTTCAGCTACTCGTGGTCCCCGGCAACTGGTCTATCTAGTAGCACAGTTGGTAATCCCATCGCTATAGTTAATAACGCCATAACCTATATTGTTACAGCCTCTAACTTATCCTGTGTTCAAAAGGATACTATAAGTATCTCCGCCATAGAAACACCTGTAGTTAGTTTAGGCAACGACACTACTTTATGTAAAGGACAAACTTTAGTACTGGATGCAAAAAACATTGGAGGCAGTTACAAATGGAATAACGGTAGTACTTCAAGATTTAATACAGTAAGTGCAGGTGGAATTTATAGCGTAACTGTGGCAAACTCAAGTTGTAGCACCAGTGACTCGATAATGATTAATATGAGAGACCCTAAAAACTTTAATATCAGCCCAAGTGTGTCCAGTGTTTGTAAGAATGATACTATAAGGATAAAGGCGAGTGGCGGTGACACATATCAATGGCTTAACATACCAAGTCCTGCAAATATCGACTCTTCAATTTGCGTTATTCCAACTACTACAACTACATATTCTGTTAAAATAGTTGATAATTTTTGCAACTATGCTGACACGCTCTTTTCTACAATATCTATTAAGGCATCACCTAGTATCTCAGTTACAAAAAGTAACGACATTTCTTGTACTTTAGCTACTGCCCATTTGAATGCTACAGGAGGTAATGATTAGCGAGAAAGCCATAATAATTTCCATTATAAAATGCGTAATCCATGAAAACTGGGTTCGATAAAGAAGAACCAAGATTACCAAGATTAGTACCGGTAGGTGCAGTGTTAATA
>Ga0115844_100472_pt1 | contig 11562 bp, 16 predicted proteins | sample InSIn1gowninarea_FD_83858 | JGI IMG/M metagenome (GOLD analysis project Ga0115844, IMG submission 83858) | reverse complement strand
GGTAATCAATCCTTCCTCATTGGGAACGATAACAGATATACACGTATTAAAAAGGTAAACCTCGGATTGACTATTGTCGAGGAGCCTGTGGTTACTTGTTGGTAAAACTTGGATTATGTGAAGAAGCCTTCAAGGGGATTGAGATTTTTTACTCTGCCCTTGCGTGTGTATCGAATCGTAGATTGTTCCCCCAGGTATATTTGTCTCTATTGGTAACCATAGTGACCATAATCTATAGGATTCTTTCTAAAGGTGACAGTGGGGGGAAGATCCCGTTGTACCTGGAGCAGATGTCGACTAGACTCACTTGGACTCTCTAGGGGCTTCTCTTCACTCGATACGGTTTTGTGAAGAAACTTGTGCTAGTCTGTTTCATTAAGCAGGTTTTCAGTGTAACTGTTCCAATCGCCCTTTCTATATTGAATTCTGTGACATTGGATTTCATCACCAACTAGTGTTTTTAGTATGGGAAGTTATTGTTTGTGTGTGGTTTGATCTCTTAGATTTTTTTAGGCATGTGATTCAATTGTTTGTTTCTTTAGAGACTTTAGGTTGTTTTATTGAGATTTTATTTGTTTGTGTGTGAAGTAATTAAAATATTTAATCATGGTTGAATTACTGAGACAATCCTGTAGACTTCGAGGGCAACCTCCCGAATATTCACCAAGTTAGCTTGAAGGGCTACGAGCTCTTGTAACTCCTAGTGAAACTAGAGTTGGGTCACCATAAGATAGAGAATCTTCTTTAGTTGTTCATCCTGATTATCAAGTTCAAGGAACAGAGTATATTTCTGAACCAATTTCATTTTCCGAAGTTACTGGTAATATTTCTTCTACTAGTGAATTAGCTGAAGAACCTAAAATTTCTGAGCTTGAAACTGAACCTGTTGCTGCTCCATCCTCAAGATTTGCTTCTCCAACTTCTAGTGGTCCTGGTTCACCCAGGGTAGGAAGGATCATTACCCAAAATCTTCCTTCGAGACTCATTGCTATTGAAGAATAGCAGCGATCAGAGGAAGTTGGTGCTAAAAGACAAGCTTCATAAAATCAAGTGTGAAAAGGGCGACATGATCTCTACATATCTGAACAAGCTCACCACCTGTAAATATGAGCTTGGAAGTGTAGGAATCATGATAGCGATGATGACATAGTGAGTCTTTCTCTCCTCGGTCTTCCTAAGAGTTGGCATAACTACCAAGACTTAGTGAATGGAAGAGAGAAACTACTAGATTGGGAACGACTATGGTTGGATGTGATCTAGGAGGAGATCAAGAGAAGCACCAAAGATGGTTCTTCATCAAAGAATGATGATGAAGAAAATCTATCCTTAGCAAGTAAGGTGAGGAAAGGGAAAGGGAAGGCTTCCCATTCCAAATCGAGTTCTTCCCATGGTGGGAAGAATATTGACAAATCTAAAGTGTGATGCTTTAACTGTCATGAGGTGGGCCATTATGCAACAAGTTGTCCATAGAATAAATCCAAGAATGGATCCTTGAAAGGATCAGATGGTGAGGCATTGGCCTCACAGTTCGAATAGGATTTTACCCTCATTTCATGCATGATTTCATCGATGGTGGGTTGTGTTTGGTACCTGGAAAATGGAGCCTCATTCCACATGACCGGCGACAAGAGCTTATTCAGTACCGTGGAAGAGAAGGACCTCCAGATGCGCATAGAGATGGGTGATGATGGAAAGTACTGTGTTTCAGGTGAATGCATAGTTGTGTTTCAGAGGGAGCATGGAGCTCCTCTCACCTTGACTAATGTAAAGTATGTGAGTGGACTAAAGAAGAACCTAGTATCCATCGCAATGTTGGAAGACAAAGGCTATGATGTAGTCTTCAATAAAGGAAAGGTGTTCCTGAGACACATCGCCATGGGTCAGACCAAGAGGATTAGGATTCGAGTGAAGAATCTCTACAAGCTGGAGGTAGATGACTATGCTACATTGAGTTCCAAAGCAAAGTTGGTGAAAAGCCAAGATATTGGCGAGTTATGGCATAGAAGGTTGGGCCATTTGGATCGTGGGGCCTTGAAGATCATGCAACAAATCTGTACCGGACTTCCCAAAGGTAAAGTTGAGCAAGTAGATACATGCAAAGGTTGTACCTTGGGTAAGTATGCAGAATATTCCTTTCGGGATCGAGACAGTTGAGCTGAGGCGATCTTGCAGAAAGTTCATACAGATGTGACATGTGGACCATTCTCGACAACATCCACTACAAAACAAAGGTACTATGTTATTTTCATTAATGATTTTTCTCGTAAGTGTTGGATCTATTTCATGCAGAAGAAGAATCAGACCTTCTCCAAGTTTTGAGAGTTCAAATATTTAGTTGAGAAGGAATCAGGGAAGAAAATAATGGCCTTGATAAGTGACAACGTGGAGAGTATGTCTCTCAAGAGTTTAAGGACTTCTGTGTAGCGGAAGGAATTAAATGGGAGTTAACAGCACCCCATAACCCACAACAGAATGGTGTGGCCGAGAGGAAGAATAGAATGATTGTGGGAGCAACTCGGGTGATGTTGCATGGCCAAGGCCTGCCACTTCATTTGTGGGTTGAGGCATGAAATACAGTGGTATACTTGCATAACAAAATCCCACATCGCATACTTGGGATGAAGACACCAGAGGAAGTTTTCTCTGGGAAGAGACCAGATGTGAGTCACTTTAGGATATTTGGCTCATCAGTATTTTTCCATGTGACCAAAGATTCCTGGAAGAAAAATGAGCTAACAGCTAGGTTGGGAATACATGTGGGGTACACTAATACACCCCACAACTATCGGATGTTCTTTCCTGCCAGTTAAAGGACAGTGGTACACAGAGATCTAAATTTCAACGAGCAGAAGGCCATGTGATTTTCCCTTGAAAGGGAGGTCAAGTTTCAGGCAAAGGAGGAAATTTTGATTCCTAAGGAGGAGGAGCCTCCGACTGATGCGGAGCAGCCGCATGTAGAGGTTCCGGGAGTGGAGACATCCACTCATGTAGAGTCTTCTAGAGATGGGTGGAAACACTCAAGGGAATCTCACAGATTGTTGATGGATGTGAGAGAAAATGTGGGAGAGCCATATTCTCACCACAGACAGAGGAGGTCACCTGATCAGTACACTAGTTACATGGCCCTTGTTGGGGAATGTATAGAGACCGAAACATCTTCCTTTCTAGGAAGCAGTGAAGTAGCCAGTTTGGGTTGATGCTATGGTGGAGGAGTATGACTCCATAGTTCAGAATAGTGTTTGGAATGTTGTTCCAAGACCAGATAACAAGTCAGTGGTGGGTTCCTGTTGGATTTTCAAGGTAAAGCAAGCAGTTGATGGTAGTGTGGAAAAACATAAGGCAAGGTTTGTTGCCTGTGGTTTCTCACAGGTCGAGGGGATCAACTATGATGATACTTTTCCTCATGTAGCAAGGTACTCATCTATCAGATTGGTGTTGGTACTATCAGCACAGATGGGTTGGAAGATCCATCAGATGGATGTGAAGACTGCATTCCTCAATGTCAATATTAAGGAAGAGGTGTACATAGAACATCCAGAAAGATTTGAGACCTTCAATCATGAGTCGCATGTGTGTCGACTTAAGAGAGCTTTGTACAGGCCAAAGCAAGCACCTTGTGCTTGGTAGACCAGGATCGACAACTACTACACTGAGTTAGACTTCACAACGAGTGAAGTAGATGCGAACCTATACCACATTATGGTAGAAGGTAAGCCATTGATCATTGTTCTTTATGTTGATTGTCTAATATTAATAGGTGATGATCAGTTAATCAAGTCTTGCAAAGAGCATCTTGCAAGAAAGTTTGAGATGAAAGAAATGGGTCTCGTGCACTACTTTCTAGGCATGGAAGTGTGGTAGAAGGATGGGGAAGTGTTTGTGTCTCAAGGCAAATATACCAACGAGATACTCAGGAGATTCCACATGGAGAAGTGCAAGCCCATGCAGACTCCTCTAGCAAGTAACTAGAGGAAGGAGGATGCTACTTTAGGTGAGGTAGTAGCTGCTATTGTGTATCAGTGGCTTGTGGGTTCATTGATGTATTTAGTGAACACGTGACCAGATTTGTGCTTTGCGATGAACCAACTGAGTCAAGCTATGGTTCAGCCTACCAAGATGTTTTGGAAGGAAGCTAAGCGTGTGTTGAGATACCTCAGAGGCACATCTCAGTATGGATTATGGTACAGATAGACAAAGGGAGTGAAGCTTTAGGGCTTCTCAAATGTAGATTAGGCAAGGAGTCCATCAGGTCAGAAGAGCACTTCAAGAGGAATTTTAAACCTTGGTTCAGCTGCAGTTTCTTGGTACAGCAAGAAACAGAGGTCAGTTGCACTTAGCTCAGCAGAGGCTGAATACATGGCTGCAAGCCAAGAAGCGTGTGAGGCCATTTGGATGCATAAAATTCTAGTTGGGTTGTTTGATCAAAGGATGGATCCAACTGTGATCTATTGCGATAATTGGAGTTGTATCAAACTCTATGAGAATCCAGTATTTCATGACAAGTCCAAGAATATCGATATCTGGTATCATCATCTTTGAGACTATGTGGTGAAGAGGATCATGTTGTTGCAATATGTTCTGATCGAGGAGTAGGATGCAAACATTTTGACTAAGGCGTTGTCAAATGAAATTCGAGTTCCACAAAGACAAGATTGGGGTGGAAAATAATCCCTTTCTTGTTGAGGAGGAGGGTTGAAAATAGCACAAAGAAATGCTAAAAATAACATTGCTATAGATAGAATTTGAGGATACGCTCAAGTTTTAATTAGTCGCTAAATTAAAATTGAGAATTAAAATCGAATTTGATCTCAGCAGTTATTTGTAAGATAATTAATTAATTCATCTTGAGTTAATTAGTTGGAGAAAATCAAACATGAAGTCTATGTGAAGACATGCAACAGTTATCCCTTTGATTGAGGAAGTTATCCATTAATTAAGGAGATCGGGATGAGTTGTACTTTGAGTTGTAATTAGTTAGTTCAGTTAACTGAGTTAAGTCAAGTTAGATTAGTTCCAACAGTTTGTGGAACTGATTGTGAGTTCAGTTAGTCAATGCATGCATGCATGCAACTAGTGTACTTCAGATAATTGAATATTCTCTCATAAATAACTCATGCATGTCAGTTCAGACAAAGACCCAGTTGAGATCAAAGGATGGGACAGTGTACTATCAGTTGTAGGAATATTCCCATGAGGATATCTCTTGCATGCAGAAGGAATTATTTCCTTGAGGATTGCACAATTATTTCAGAGGTTCGTTAGCAGTGTGTGAGGTAATTACACATAGGTGGAAGCTTGAGGACCTAGGAGAAATTGCGCAAGGAAATAGGAGGCTTGGAGGACTGAAGGAAGGCATATGTGTTGTCTATTATTTCTATGAGCAATAGTGAGGGATTGTACTGAGAGCTAGATAGCTTGTGAGCTAAATATTTGTGTAATCCTGAGATATTTCCACTTGTATTATAATACAGATAGCAGGCCTTTTAGTTGAGGCTTTTCCCAGAGCATTCTTCTATGTTCATGTGTGATTGATTTCTTCTTCATCTATTATATGTGTTCTATTTGATCTTGCTCAAAATCAATTAAGCTTCTGCAATTTTTCTTGTAGAAGTAGATCAAGTATTTTGCTTTAGTGACATTGCATTATCAGGTGATCTACAGTGAGAATTTCTACAATCCACACCATCTCTCAAGGGAATCCAATTCCCTTAACAGATCCATTGTATCTAGAGAGTAGCTAATATACCTATCAAGTACATGTTCATGAATCTAACACATATCAACATAATGTCATATGAAATCAATGTTAAAAAGACTTCTGGTATGCAAAACACTCATTCGTTTGGAATTAGGGTTTCCAAACACTTCCAAAGGAATTATTTCCCAATTCCTTTCTTTTACCTTTTTACTTTGTTGCAATTGAGACTTACTATGCACTGTCACATCACCCAACTATTAGTTACATAAACACGTCAACTATTACTTTGTCAAGCTAATACCAAGCATGTTTCCCTGCAACTACTCACACATGTCAACCACATGTTCCAAATATAAAGACAATCATATCTATTAATTTGGAAACCTTTACCAAATCTAACAACCATGTCATAATCCATAATCAACTCATAGTCATTAGGCATAATACTACAACTATCACCTATTATACTCAAGTTCATATCAACTATCTTAACACATATGTGTTAGTACGAACATCTTAAAATAAGATCATTTCGACAAGAAATCTTATAGACACATGCTCATATCATTGAATGAAGCATAAGAACCAATATTGAAGCAAGAAAACCGATAGCTTGAAAACTTAATATGTTAAAATACACGAGGTATTTAAAATAATAATTTATTAATATATATAAAATGTATAAGTGATGATTGTTTACAATGAGGACCCACATTTATATACCTAAACAGGTGTCCTTTCATGAATGGGCATGTCTTTTAGACATGAATTTTCACTTAATTTAATGACTATTTAACCTAATTAATATTAATATTTATTTTATTTAATTACTTGTTATGAATTATATTCATAACATAGCCCCTTCCTTCAGAAGCTTTGCCCTCAAAGCTTTAATGTTGTGGATTTCTTCACTTAGTGGTTTTTGTCTTGATGTATATAATCTGGCAAGTGTCTCATCATGTAAAATCTGTAATATTCCTCTTTTTTTAAACAATTTTTTTTTGTAACTCTATTTTTTTTTTTTTGTTAACTCTATTTTTTTATAATAATGTTTTTTTTAAAACCTGCCTTTTTCATATAAAAAGGAAAGTGCAAAGATTCAACCGATCATCCATCGCGTGTTGTTTTAACACTTTATGACTTTTTAAGTTATGTTAATAGATATAACATACATTGAAGTCACAAGATATGAAAAGACGATGGACGAAAATGAAACAATATGACGATTGTTCGGTGAATAACACTAGGGCAACAAGGGACAAGTCTGTGGTCGTTGTGACACCATGTGCCTTGTCGGAATGATAACTACAAGGTATATTCATATCAGGACAGAGAAAAACAACTGAAAAATGGTCAACGCAATGGAAAATACAGACGAAGCTGGTAGGAATCGGACAAAGCTGACCAAAATCATGGTAGTGGGAATGGTAGGGATGGATCGTGGGAATCAAATGGAGCTGACCGAAATCATGGTAGCAAAAATGGGCATGGGTAAACAAATTTTGACAAAAGTTAGTGGCGAAATTGATGATAGGACGCAGCGGTTTCTCCATAGTTCTCTGACGTTTTCATCCACAGCTGCATGAAGGCTAACATCTACTTCTTCCTCTATGTGACCACTAATTACTACCCCCTTTGTATTGTTACTCCAACCAAACATGATAACTTCATCTCTGAAATTGAAATTACAAGTATTGTCCTCCAAATGTTGTTTGATCTGATGCCATGTGAATCTGGAATTCCATATAATTTGACCACATCGAAAATCCGGTTCTCGGTTGGCTTGGCGATTATCTTGTACGTATCAAAAAACAATAGTATTTTCTGGAAATGTGAATTTTGTTATATAATCCTTGCTCTCCTCGTATCTACTTTCATCCATTATGAAATGACGAACATTCTCTCAACGTCATTCATTATCTAATTCACATGTATCAATATTCTCTGATAAACTCTTGATTCCGAGATGAATGTTATCAGCACGTTGTTGATCATTAATTTCGTATACAACATTATTATTAAACCTCACAGTTGACACCAAATGGTCAACTTCAATTTTGGGCATTTGGATTGTTGCACCCACTGTTGCACTTTATAGAGCAGGAGGAATAATACTTCCACTCACCTCAGCTTCTACTTCCACAGTGCTCATAACATCGAGAACCAGTTTTCTCACATATTCATTATGGGGATTTGTATCCATGTTTTCGTTTTCTTCTTCCATTTTTTCCAAATTAACTAATTTGGATATACAAGAATCTCCCGCACTCTTGAATCTACCTATACCCTTTTGTTGATAAAATTCATCGTATTTGATATCTTTAATATCATCACTTGCGTCATCTCCAGGCTTTTGAAATTTCTAAAGCTCGACAAATGTTGGCTGGATAATCTGGGAACTAATAGATTTCATGGAAGCAATTTTGAAAACATATGCATCTTTAAACATCATACCCTCAATTGTCTCAAACACCTCTCCTGTGACTGGATCTCGTTTATGTTCAACTGGGATATGCATTTCCTTCACTTCACGCATGTTAATAAAGTGAGGGGGAGGAACAAAAGCCTTCTTTTTCCTAGTATTCTTGTATACCAACCCATAGCCATTCATATGTGCAATAATTTGGGAAGTGAAATTGATATTATAAAATTTTACAAAACCATAACCTTTGCTTGAACCTTTTACATTGTCCCTGATGATTTTGGCTTCAACATGATTATGTTCAAAATGAGGTCCTAAACCCAGATGGAAAACGTAAGGACTGTCAAAACTAGATTCCAAACCCACATGTGAAAAGTTGGGGCTATATCACTGCAAATGAAAACCTTGTACAGAAGAGGTCCCAAATTCATGACCCTTGCTTATGTCTATTCCTATTCCAGCGTCTCCATTTTTTTGTTGATTTTAGATTCTTCTCCATCCCAATCCTTGTTGAGATTGTCTTCATCTAAATCATCATCTTGATCTACATATTCTTCATCGATATCATTTTCATCCACATCAAGATCAACTCCATCTGGATTGTCAACATTATAATCTTCTTGATCTACATCATAATCATTATCTAGATCATTTTCTTTGTTATTGCTTTTCCTTTGACATTCTTTAACTTCTCCACATGATTTTTCTAATCGCTGAAATACCTCTTGAATTTCACTAAAATGTTCAATGTGTTCAGGACATGAACGTAATGGCACATTGTGCTATGAACAACATTCAAAGGCTCGCATGATTATATCGTGCACCATGGCTCTGATACCACTAAATCATACAAACCAATACTGAAGCAAGAAAATCAATAGCTTGAAAAATTAATATGTTAAAATACACGAGGCATTTAAAATTATAATTTATTAATATATATAAAATGTATAAGTGATTATTGTTTACAATGAGGACCCGCATTTATATACCTAAGCAGGCGTCCTTTCATGAATGGGCATGTCTTTTAGTCATGCCTTTTCACTTAATTTAATGACTATTTAACCTAATTAATATTTAATTATTTAATATTTATATTTAATTTATTTAATTACTTGTTAGAGATGGCTATGATACCGCTAAAGCATAAAAATTGATACTGAAGCAAGAAAACTAATAGCTTGAAAGCTTAATATGTTAAAATACACAAGGTATTTAAAATAATAATTTATTAATATATATAAAATCTACAAGTGATGATTGTTTACAATGAGGACCCACATTTATATACCTAATCAGGTGTCCTTTTATGAATGGGCATGTCTTTTAGACATGCCTTTTCACTTAATTTAATAACTATTTAATCTAATTAATATTTAATTATTTAATATTAATATTTATTTTATTTAATTACTTGTTATGAATTATATTCATAACATTGAAGTAATCAAACAATCAAACAACAGATAAAAGACATAATAAACATCAAACACTCAAACACCAAATAAACAACATAATCAAACATTCAAGCACAAAGTAGATGACATAAGCAAGCTCATACCTTAATGTATCTTAGGGGTCTACACAATCAATCCAAATTAGCATGAATCAAATCAAACATAAATAAGATCATGGTATCCACAAGCATCACTAGCCAACATGTCCACACCATAAGATCATAAACATTTATCATTCATACATAATAATCACATCTGCACAGTCAGTATAGGTTAGTATAATATTGCAACATATTAACTTATACCTAAATTTCATAACCCTAGCCATTTTCATATACCATCCAACTTAGTATGATACATATAACATCAAGATATTAATGTAATAACCCTAATCATCAATTTACTAGCATATAAAAACAACAAGTTCTATATCATGCTCATCAACAACATATAACCTAATGATCAAGCTAACTATCATATAACAACAAGTTAACCTATAACATACCCATCAACAACATATAACATAATCATTAAGTTATCTAACATAAAACAAAAATAGCAATGCATACAACCACATGTTACTATCACTCATGACTATCTCACACATGTGCATATGGCTACACAAATCAACTAGCATCTATCATGAATGTAACCATAAAATCAATAGAATGAAAGGCATACACATAACCATAATGCATATAACACTCCTTAACCTACATACCTGCATGCCCAACATACAAACCTATATGATGATGTGCACTTGCCTCGAGGTCCAACGTTGCGACTTCACTTTAATCATTTGCATCTCATACTCTATCTCATCCAACACATTAGCATCATAACATACTAATATCATCATGATGGCATAATTGCATACAATGACCTCACAATGCATGTTCGACCTAACGTGCATGTGTAACCATAACTATGACAATGCGTTCATATAGACACCGACATGCATAACAATGCAATACACTCATGACGACACATCCCACAACAACACCATCAACCTTCACATGGTGACATCACTATAACCATGATCAACACCATGAAAATGCAACAAGCACATGGACTACAAGCATAAGGAACACATATGCAACCAACATGAATGCATAACGAACGCATAACCCATCCAGTCTGAGGGGTGAACCATGCTTTGATACCACTCTATAAAATCCTCCTCCCACATCTACCTAAGCAACCTGCCAACCAGGGTAAACATGTGATGAGATCCCACTATGATATGATTCAACCTCCCAAGTCACGTTAGGGAAGTGGAACCGATGGAAGCACACCATATAGACATTCAACATTAGCATTAGGACCATCAAGAATCACTCCAACCTTTCTGCCAACCAGCCCCTTAGTCCCACTAATATTTTGGACCACTTCACCTCTAGTTTCACTCATGCTATGGGCATGCCAGTGTCGAGGGACCCCTGGACACTCTCACAATCCTGCAAGCCAACATCCAGGGACTATTTTGCACAGTGTTGTGCTAGTGTCGCCAAGATTTGAGCCACTTTTTTAGGCCTAGAGCCCAGGTCACTACCCATAATTGAATGACACCTTCAGAACAATAAGATAACATGGAAATAATAGTACTAATGCAATCACTTGAATAAGAACTTCACTGGTCCCCTACTAGCCATGACAAGCATTTCATCAAACATATCACGAATATGTAATCTACAGGTGTAAATAATAAATTTGAGCATAGGGTTCTCATACTTATATGAGATTCGCTATGAGGCATTATTTCCTTGACACATTAACTACCATTTCATCCATTAGGTCATAGATAAATTGTTCATTCATTTATAAGTAAAAACATGATGAGAGCCACACATAGCTACGGTTACAAACACACACACACAAATATATATAACCAAAATAATAGCAGGAAAAAGAAGGCTTTTGTTCCTCCCCCTCACTTTATTAACATGCGTGAAGTGAAGGAAATGCATATCCCAGTTGAACATAAA